>ENA-ORXR01003682-ORXR01003682.1-marine-metagenome-genome-assembly--contig:-NODE-3682-length-13524-cov-5.563546_pt1 | contig 13524 bp, 9 predicted proteins | sample MGYA00237866_ERZ511479 | MGnify/ENA metagenome assembly ERZ511479 | reverse complement strand
AGAAGTCATCCGTGTCCGATACGACCACACCCACCCCCGAAGTACCTGCGGCTGCTGCACCTGCAGAGGTCCCAGCACCAGCGGCTCCCGCCGAGGCCCCGGCTCCCACAGAGGCCCCGGCTCCCGCACAAACCGCAACCGCGGTTGCGGAACCGCCAGCAACCGAGCCCGCAGCAGGCCAGACCATCGTTGGCGAGTTCAACGAGGCGACCGGCGAGTACACACCGCGCCAGATTGTTGCTGATGAAGTCAGCGATGAGGAGCTTGAAGCCCTCTACACAGCCAGCCTCGTCTCGATCGAGGACGGGCAAATGGTTACCGGAACCGTGGTGAAGGTCGATGCCGACGAAGTCCTGCTGGACATCGGCTACAAGTCCGAAGGCGTCATTCCCGCCCGCGAACTTTCCATCCGCAATGACCTTGACCCCGGCGAAGTGGTCACGATGGGCGAAGCGGTTGAAGCTCTGGTCCTCACCAAAGAGGACAAAGAGGGTCGCCTGATCCTTTCCAAGAAGCGGGCTCAGTACGAAAAAGCCTGGGGCAATATCGAAAGGCTCAAAGAAGAAGACGGCATGGTGGCCGGTCAGGTCATCGAAGTTGTCAAAGGTGGTCTCATCGTCGACATTGGCCTGCGGGGCTTCCTGCCCGCATCGCTGGTGGAACTGCGCCGAGTTCGCGATCTCCAGCCCTACGTTGGCCAGCACCTGGAAGCCAAAATCATCGAGCTGGACAAGAACCGCAACAACGTGGTGCTTTCCCGCCGGGCATGGCTCGAAGAGACCCAGAAGGAACAACGCGAAGAATTCCTCGACAACCTCAAGCCCGGCGAGCGCCGCAAAGGTGTTGTTTCCTCGGTGGTCAACTTCGGTGCCTTCGTGGATCTTGGTGGCATGGACGGACTCATCCACGTTTCCGAGCTGTCCTGGAAGCACGTCGACCATCCAAGTTCGGTCGTGCAGGTGGGCGACGAAGTCGACGTCCAGGTACTCGAGGTCGACCTCGACCGGGAGCGCATCAGCCTCTCGCTCAAGGCAACCCAACAGGATCCGTGGCAGGAGTTTGCATCTGCCCACAAGGTCGGCGAACTCGTCTACGGCCGAGTCACCAAGCTTGTTCCCTTCGGTTCGTTCATCCAGGTCGGCGAGAGCATCGAGGGTCTTGTCCACATCTCGGAGATGTCGGCGCACCACGTCGAGCTGCCCGAGCAAGTGGTCAGCCCCGGGGAAGAACTCTGGGTCAAGATCATCGACCTTGACCTGCAGCGCCGTCGGATCAGCTTGTCAATCAAGCAGGCTGCCGAAGGTGGCACCGTGGCCGCGCAGTACCAGGAGCACTTTGGCGAGCACGCCTACGATGCTGAGGGCAAGTACATTGGTGGCGCCGGTGAAGAGGTTTCGACCGAAGCCCAGGCTGCCTGGGCCGAAGAGTTTGCCCAGTACGAGGCCGCTCAGGCTGAACAGCCACCCGCCTACACATCAGAAGCCCCGTCGGACGAGGACAGCGATGGCATCCTGCACCCGATCGAGGAAGTAGCTGCTCCACCGGCAGCTCCGGAAGCTGAGGCGCCGGCGGCTCCGGAAGCTGCTCCAGATGAAGCTCCGGAAGAGGCTCATCCAGCCGAGTAATTTCCCACTGGTTTTTGCTGTCAATGCCCGTCGCACACGCGGCGGGCATTGCCCGTTTTGGGGGCTCGAAGCTCAAGTATTGGCGGGTCGGGCCGATACATGATGCATGCCTGTCACCCTTCTTTTGGCCGATGACCATCGCATGGTTCGCGAGAGCCTGCGAAAGACATTCACCGAGCATGGTTTTACTGTGGTGGGCGAGGCGGGCGATGGTCGAGAGGCCGTGACCCTCGCCGCGCAGTACCGGCCGCACCTGGTACTGATGGATGTCACCATGCCAAACCTTGACGGCATCGCCGCATGCGAAGAGATTCTGGTGCAGAGCCCCAAGACCCGGGTGGTCATGTTGACCATGCACCACGATGACGACCTGCTGTCCCGGGCGATTCGTGCGGGCGCGTCGGGCTTTCTGGTCAAGGATTGCTCGATTGAAGAGTTGATCACCGCCAGTCGATTGGCCGCCGCTGGCGAAACAGTCATTGCCCCGCAACTCAAGCCGCATCTGTTGGCTCAGGTGCGTCGTTCTGCAGCCGGGATCGACTCCGGCGGGTCTTCGGTTGCCCAAACCGATGCGATGGGACGGCCGACCCAAACCAACGCTCACCGGGTGACCAAGCGCGAGTCCGAAGTCCTGCAGTTGATTGCCGACGGATGTTCAACCCCTGAAGTAGCGGGCAAGCTGTACATCTCCCAGAAGACGGTGAAGAATCACCTGGCATCCATCTACCAGAAGCTCGATGCCCGCGACCGGACCCAGGCCGTACTCCGCGCCGTCCGCCTCGGCATCGTCACTTTGGATTAGTCGCACGGTTTACGCTGGCGAGATGTTGGAAATCGGTCTTACTGGCGGCATTGGTTCGGGCAAGTCAACGGTTGCGGAGATGTTGGTCTCCCGCGGTGCCGAACTTGTCGATGCCGACCTTGTTGTTCGGCAGGTGCAAGCGCCGGGCTCGCCGGTTCTGGCCGCCATGGCGAAGCGCTTCGGCGATCACATCATCAACCCGGATGGGAGTCTCGATCGGGCCGCGGTGGCGACGATAGTTTTCGCCGATGAGGATGAGCTCAAGGCCCTGAACGACATTGTTCATCCGGCGGTGAACGAGGAAATGACTCGACAACGCCGCATGTTCATTCCGACGGACCAGACGGTCCTGCTGGACATTCCGTTGCTGATTGAGTCGGACTACAAGGGGTTGCCGGTGATCGTCGTTGATACCCCGGTGGAGACGGCCGTCGAGCGGTTGATGGCGTTTCGCGGCTTCAGCGAAGAAGATGCTCGCAACCGGGTGAGCAAGCAGGCATCACGCGAAGACCGAGCCGCGAAAGCTGACTTTTTGCTGGACAACAGCGCCGACCTTGCGGCGCTCACCACCGAGGTGGACCGATGCTGGGACTGGATTCTCACGTTGGACCGACCCGCCCCCGGCACCGATCTGGTGTCCATCCGGAGCCGGACCGAGGAAGCTGACGCCGCCAAGTCGGCCGAAACACTGGACTGACCGGGCGACGGGTCGCCCGGATTCTCGGCAGATCCGAAGAAATCCGAGATTTTTCTGACCTGCGTGTCAACGAATCGGGCTGCTGCGCCGTGGAACACATAACGGGCGGCGCCGCTCGACAACAGTTGTTACCTCCCCTCCGTAACCTCTGCGCACACGCACGGCGCCGCCCTTCTTCATCCCTACGGTCGGTTTACACTGATCGAGACCTCGATTTCTCTCCGAGAGGCCGTGCTTCTCTCCTGGAGACGCTTCTCTCCCAAAGACGCTTCTCTCCAAGGAAATTGCAAAGACCGAGATCGAACAACACCTGTGGCCAGCATCACCTTCGATACCAACAGCTTCGACGACAGCTTCGACGACCTGTACCGCATCGCGTATCGAGTCGCCTATCGCATTCTGGGTGACCGGTCCGAATCCGAGGATGTCGCCCAGGACACCCTTTCCAAGGCCTACGCCCGGTGGTGGCGTCTGAAGGGCGATGCCGAACGGTGGGTCTCACGAGTCAGCGCCAATCGAGCCATTGATGTGTGGCGTCGTCGCCGCCACCAGGACCTCGACGCCGAAGTCCTCGACCGGGCGGGCCGGGGCGAACCGGTTCTTGAGCGTCTGGCGCTGGCCGATGCGTTGTCTCGGCTGTCGCGCCGTCAACGCGAGGTTGTTGTTCTGCGATACCTGGCCGGTTATCCCGAAGCCGACGTGGCGGAAATCCTCGACTGTTCGGTGGGGTCGGTTAAGACCCATGCCTCCCGGGCGTTGACCAATCTGCGGACGTCGCTGTCATGAGCGACCCCAACGTCGACCGAAGCGCCTCTGACGCGCATGGGGACTTTGATGCTGCGCACCTGTCAACTGTGCGCCGGTCGGTCAAGGCCAAAGTCTGGCGTCGACGCTCAGCGGTTGGTGGACCCGTGCTGCTGATTGCCGGTGCCAGCTTCTTGTTGGTCAACCCGCTGGTGAATGCCTCCGGTCCCGGGGAGGACCCCACCACGATTGAAGTGGCCACCGCCCCTGAAGTGAGCGAAGCCGACGTTTCACTCCTCGGACCATCGGACAATGCGGATGAGTCCGATGCCAGTCCCAACTTCATATCGGTGGAGATTGCGCTTGACCCCGGTCTGAGTATCGCAGCCGAAGACATTCCTGAAGTCACCGATCAGGAACCCGAGAGCGACGTGACCATCGAGCCACCACCAACAGCCGCCCCCGAAGCATCCGAGTCCTCTGAAGCCACCGTCGACCGCCGCCGGTCAGCGGCCGCCGATCCCGAACCGGGCGATGGTTCCGCCACCCCACGGGTTGATGACGAGCCCGTCTTGTCAGCACCGGACCAGGCCAGCGAGGCTGCCGAGGCCGCCGAGGCAGCGGAGCCTGATGGCGACGCCGGAGAGCCGACCGCCCAACTGTCTCCTGCAGTGCCTGTCACCACAGTGCCGGTCACCACGTCCGAAGACAGCAATGCGGGGGTGGCATCAACCGCCAACGACAACACCTCGGCTGACCCGACCAACGATGTAGGGTCAACAACGCTCGCTGCTCCTGTCGACCAGACCGCGTCATCGACGGCTAGCAACGAGGCGAATGCCGATCAAGGCGCCGCTTCGTTCGCGTCAACCGAGAGCGATGGCGGTCCTGAAGGTGCCGCTCCGGGTGATGCGGATGCACCCGTGCCCCCGACGTCCGCCGCCGATGCAACCTCGGCTGCTGATACGACGTTGGAGGACCCAACTGTCGACGTCGGCGTGATTGAAGACACCAACGCCAACGACACCAAGACCGAACCAGACAACAACGCCGCGGAGACCGCACCGGCCGACGACGGCGAAGACGGTCCTGCTGAAGACGGTCCTGCTGAAGACGGTGCTGCTGAGGATGGTGCTGCTCAAGATGGTGCCGCTGAAGACGGTGCTGCTGAAGACGGTGCCGAGTCAGACCTCGGGACGCCGTCAGAGAATCCCGCAGAATCAGAGAGTTCGGTGGGATCAGAGAACCCCGCTCAATCAGAGAGCTCCGTGGAGTCAGAGAGTTCCGTGGAGTCAGAAAGTTCCGCGGACAACGATCAGGCTCCGATTGAAGACGCCAGTGACGGCGGCTCCGCAGACTCGGAGACCACCGCCGGCGCGGCCGATGAACCCACCGATGCCGACGTTGTGGTTGCATCAGGGTCCGAGGCGCCGATTGATGAGGCGCCGGTTGATGAGGCGCCAGTTGTCGATGAGAACCATCCGGTACAGGTCGAGTTTGTTCGAGGCTCCGTTGTTGGATTGACTGTCGAAATCACGCTTCTTGTGACGGACCGGGATGGTTGGACCGCCGGCGCCTGCGGCACGGCGATGGTTTGGGGTGACGGCACCCGCGATGCTGACGCGTGTGTGTTTGACGGCTGCCTCCAAAGCTCACCCGATGGTGGCCCACCGCCCGGAGTGGTGGGCGAGTTCACCTTTACCCACACGTTCAGTCCGGTGGCTGAACCCACGCTGATGACCCCACAGTTCTCGATCTTCACGGGTCTGGAGTGCTACGGCGATGTCGCTCACGGCCAGGTAACGCAACTCCTGGTGAGCTCAGACTCGGTAGCCCTGGCCAACTGATTCGGCCGCGCGTAGCGTGGGAGCTACTCGTAGTCTGGGACCATGGCAGCCGTTGAACCGTGGGTCGTGGGCGAACCCCGTGACATCCCCTTTGAGATGATCACCGAGTTTGAACCCGCCGGCGATCAACCCACCGCAATCGCGGCGCTCACCGAAGGTCTGGCCCGCGGCGATGACTTTCAAACGCTCCTGGGAATCACCGGCTCCGGCAAGAGTGCAACCATGGCGTGGACCATCGCCAATGCGCAGCGGCCAGCACTGGTTCTGGCCCCCAACAAATCGTTGGCGGCCCAGTTGGCCAACGAGCTGCGAGAGTTCTTTCCCAACAACCGGGTTGAGTATTTCGTCTCCTACTACGACTACTACCAACCCGAGGCGTATATGCCGTCCTCGGACACCTACATCGAGAAGGATTCGTCGGTCAACGATGAGATCGATCGGCTCCGCCACGCCAGCACGTCGGCGCTGCTGACCCGTCGCGATGTGATCATTGTTGCCTCGGTCTCGTGCATCTATGGCCTGGGGGCGCCCGACGAATACAAGAAGAATCTCTTGGTGCTGCGCAAAGGCGAAGAGATCGACCAGCGGGTGATCCTTCGGCGCCTCATCGACATGCAGTACGACCGCAACGATATGAATCTGGTGCGAGGCAACTTCCGGGTGAAAGGAGACGTGATTGAGCTTCATCCTGCCTACGAGGAGTTTGCGGTACGCATCGAGATGTTTGGCGACGAGATTGAGAGGATTCTCCGGGTCGACTCCTTGACCGGGGAGCGCCTGGCCGAGTTGGATCAGCTGGATGTCTTTGCTGCCACGCACTACGTGACCGGTGAGGAGCGGATGCTGGGAGCGATACGGCGCATCGAAGAAGAGCTGCAGAAACAACTGGCGAGCTTTGAGAAGGACGGCAAGTTGCTGGAAGCCCAACGCCTCCGGATGCGCACCGAGTACGACCTGGAAATGATGCAGGAGCTCGGTTTCTGCAATGGCATCGAAAACTACAGCGCGCCCATCGACGGTCGCAGCGCGGGGGAGGCTCCGTCCACGCTGCTGGACTACTTCCCGGATGATTTCATAACCATCATGGACGAGTCGCATGTGGCGGTGCCCCAGCTCCATGGTCAGTATGAGGGTGATCGCAAGCGCAAGGAAGTCCTGATTGAGCACGGCTTTCGACTGCCGTCGGCGGCCGATAATCGGCCGCTCAACTTTGACGAGATTATGGGTCGAATCGGCCAGACGATCTTTCTGTCCGCCACCCCTGGAGAGTTTGAGTTGGCGGTATCAGACCAGGTGGTGGAGCAGATTGTGCGACCCACCGGCCTGATTGATCCCGAAGTGATCGTCCGACCAACCAAAGGCCAGATCGACGATCTGGTGGCCGAGATCAACGGTCGGGTGGAGAAGGATCAGCGAGTGCTGGTCACCACCCTGACCAAGAAGATGAGCGAAGACCTCACCGACTATCTGCTGGAGATGGGGGTTCGGGTTCGGTACCTGCACAGCGAGGTCGACACGATTCAACGCATTGAGATCCTGCGGGACCTTCGCCTGGGCGAGTTTGACGTTCTGGTTGGCATCAACCTGCTGCGAGAAGGCCTGGACCTTCCCGAGGTCTCGCTGGTGGCGATTCTGGATGCGGACAAGGAGGGTTTCCTTCGCAGCGAAACGTCGTTGATTCAGACCATTGGCCGTGCGGCTCGTAACGTCGATGGTCAGGTCGTGATGTATGCCGATCAGGTGACCAAGTCGATGCAGAAGGCCATAGGCGAAACCAAACGGCGCCGAGAACTGCAGCAGGCCTACAACAAGAAGCACGACATCAACCCGCAGACGATTCGCAAAGCCGTCACCGACATTCTTGCGTTCCTTCGACCGGCCGAAAGGCCCACCGCCCCCACGCCCGGCGATGGTAAGCGCAGCCGTAAGCGCGATGCCCAGACGGCGGTGGACTTCAGCGAGATGCCCGCCGACCAGTTGGAGCGCCTGATCCGCACATTGGAAGATGAGATGAACGATGCCTCGGCGGAACTCAAGTTTGAGTACGCGGCCCGCCTGCGAGATGAGATCAAAGACCTGAAGCGTGAGCTTCGGGAAATGCTGTGACCACGAAAGTGCGGTGTTTGCGATGACCGGTTCAGACAAGTTCAGCGACGCCCCTGTTGACCGGGTCTCACGGGCCAGCCGCAATGCGCAACTGGCCCGGCTGAGCGGCCAGGTTGGGGCCGGGTGGGGAGTCAACAAGGCGAAGCGCATCTTTGCCAGTGCGGAACGCAAAGAGGAGTTGGACCGCGAGTTCGAGCTGCAGTCCGCGGAACAGGTGGTGACGTCGCTTGGCAACATGAAGGGCGCGTTCATGAAGCTGGGCCAGATGGCCAGCTACCTGGATCAGGGATTGCCGGAGCCGGTACGCAAAGCGCTCTCGTCCCTGCAACAGGACGCGCCGCCGATGAGCAACGAACTGCTGATGGCCACCGTTGCCGAAGAGTTGGGGGCCCCGCCGCAGTCGATCTTCGCTGAGTTTGATCTGGAGCCGATTGCCGCGGCGTCCATCGGTCAGGTCCACCGAGCTTTGACTCAGGACGGCCGGGCGGTTGCGGTCAAGGTGCAGTATCCGGGGGTCGCTGAAGCCATCCGCAACGACATGGAGAACGCCGACGTTCTCTTTCGTTTGATGAAGGTGACGTTTCCCTCTCTTGACCCCAAGCCGTTGGTTGAAGAGCTCAAGACCCGGTTGGTGGAAGAAGTCGACTACCAACTTGAAGCCAGGAATCAGACACTGTTCTCGGACTACTACGACGGGCATCCGTTCATTCATGTGCCCGCTGTCCTGCCTCAGTTCAGCACCGGCCGGGTGCTCACCACCGAGCTCGCTGAAGGTCATCGCTTCGAGGAGTTACTCACATGGACCCAGGCTGAGCGAGACCTGGCCGCGGAGACCTTGTACCGGTTCACCTTTGGGTCGATGTACAAGCTCCGGGCGTTCAACGGCGACCCTCACCCTGGCAACTACATCTTTCGACCCGGTGGTCAAGTGACGTTTCTGGACTTCGGCCTGGTCAAGCATTACAGCGCAGCTGACATCGTTGGCTTCATGGAACTGATTCAGGCCATGGTCATCGACAAAGACATCGCCCAGTTTCGAAGACTGGCCGAATCACAGGACCTGTTGATGCCGGACGCGCCGGTTACCGACCAACAGGTTGGCGAGTACTTTGCCCACTTCTACGAGTTCGTCTCCCGCGATGGTCCCTACACGACGACCCCGGAGTATGCGTCGAAGACCGTCCGCCAGATTTTTGCGAATGGTGGCGAGAACGATCTCATTTCAAAGCACACAAACGTCCCACCGCGTTATGTCGTCGTGCAGCGAATCAACCTGGGACTTCTGGCGGTCTTTGGGGAGCTGAACGCCACGGCCAACTGGCGGGCGATCGCCGAAGAGCTGTGGCCCTTTGTGGAGCGGGCACCTTCGACCCCCATGGGAGTTCGCATTCTTGAGGAGTGGGGCGACGGGATCACCAGCCGGTCGATGGAGCCGTAGCCGGATGGCGATTGGCGGTACGCAAAGCCATGCGGCTTCAGGTTGCGATCGGGAGCGGAATTCTTTCGACGGCCGGCACGGTGGCCATGGCAAGCGGGAGCGACACGGTGAATTGGGTCATGCCTGACTCCCGTTCGTAGTCCAGCGACGCGCCCATGGCCTCAAGAAGAGAGCGGGCGGCTCGCAGCCCGCTGCCATGGGTACCTCGAGCGGTCTCCCGACGGATGACGAACCGGTCATCGGTGAAGATCGCTCGTTCAACCTCGGGGCGCAGTCCCGGGCCGTTGTCGAGGATTGACAATACGACGCGACCGCCGAGCTGGTATCCGGTGACCTGCACTTCTGAACCGGCGTCGTGGGCGGCGTTGTGGAGGAGCTCCACCAGAACGAATCTCAGGTTCTCCTCGTCGGCTATCACCGCCTCTTCAGTCAACGCCAATTGCACTCCTATATCGGTCACGCCGCTCTCGGCGATCGCTCGATCAATCAGCTCGCGGGCGTGAATCGAACGGAGTACCGTGGCCACGGTTGCGCCAGATGCCAGCGCGGAGTTTCGGAGACGCCGCACCTCCAGCGAGGCTCGAGCGAGTGCAGCAGAGCCATCGGCTGACTTGGTAACTCTCTGCAGATCAACAAGGCTGCGCGAGACCAGGTCGCTGACGTGGGCACTCTGGGACGCGAGTGCCTGCTGACGATCGGCAGATTCCATCGCCAGGCGCTCATTCAGATCGGCGCGCAGGCTGAAGCGGCGGAGGGCCTCGAACAGGTACAGCGCCAGTGCGGGCAGCAGGAATGCGATGCCGTAGGCGGTCGTGGAACCGACCCGGTTCATGGTGGTGTTCTGACTCGCCATTGCCGCCTGTACCCGAGTTCGTTCAGTCTTCAAAGCACTGACAAGCTCCTGGTAGCGCTCCGGGTACTGGGCCTCTGATCCTTCCATCTCAAGCGCTGCGGATTCGGTGAACTGGTTCGCCGAGCGCACTGGGCCCGAACTCGATTCCAGGTTCAGATCGTCAACCGCATCCTGCAATGTGGCCAGGTTGAGGATCGTCCCGGCGCGAATGTCTTCTTGAAGGCTCGATACATCAAGGCCTGCGGCCGCGATTGTTTCAAGGTTCGATCCAAGACTCAGATCGCTCCGCACGGCTGCCGCAAGCCGGAGGACCTCGGTGATCTGGTGGGAGTTCTCGGCGTTGCGAGCCAATTCCCGTGCCTTGAAGGACACCGTGAATATGGCCGAAATCAACAGCAGGAACGCCAGACCAACGACGGCGCTGAGAATCAGCGGGCTTCGCGACCGCGATACCTTGGGGCGGGTTGCGTGGACCGTCATCGGCCGACCGCCTGTGCGTGGGCCGCAGTGACGTCAACTTCGGGACTCCAGAGTCGCCAGTGATCGTCGGAGCGTTTGGCTGAATACATCGCGCTGTCGGCTCGGCGCAACAACTCCGTTGAGCTGAGTTCGGGACCGCCGCTGCTGACTCCCACGCTTACTCCCACGCTCACTGTCGTGGTCGGTCCAATGGCAATTGGCTCCTGGACCACTTCCGCGATTTCCTCACTGAGCGACGCGGTCGTTTCCTCAGTCAGCGCCTGGGCGGCTACGACGGCTACGAACTCGTCGCCGCCCATGCGGCCAACGAGGCCTGCGTCGCCGACCGCCAGCTGAAGTCGTTCCACCAGCCGGCGGGCGATGATCACCAACGCCTGGTCGCCGGCTTCGTGTCCGTAGGTGTCATTGATGGGCTTGAAGCGGTCGAGGTCGAGGAAGAAGATGGTTGTTTCGTGACCATGGGCCAGCATTGAGGTCACCTCGCGCAGAACTTGACCGTGGTTGGCCAACTGGGTCAGGGGGTCAGTGGCGGCGGCCACGGCGAGGCGCTCGGTTTCGTCCTTCGCCCACTGGTTTGCGATGGCACTGGAGTGAATGGTGCCGACCTGGGCTGCAAGGAGTGCGAGCACGCGACGCAGCTCGCCTTCCGATCCCGGATCGATCGGTGAATCTGACCACGCTCGGAGCACAGCCTGACCCGGTAGTCCGAAGGACTTGAGGTGAACGCCGGCCCCCCACTGGAATTCCGCAAGGTGGAGGGACTGGCGATTGACATCGGAGTCGGGGGTCAGAACAACGGTGCCCGACGTGGACGTGGCTGCGTCAAAGAGAAGTTCGGGCGGCATTGTCCGGTTTCGAGCCATGCCATGGTGGACGAGAACCCGGTGTTTGTCGCCTTCGCTTACGACAATGTCCGCCGTGTCGAAGCCCACGTCAATTGCGGTCTGGACTCCGCATCTGAGAACCTCGGTGGCCGAGTCACTGGCCATCATTTTCTCCGCTGAGATGGCGACTGTTTGAAGCCGGCTGGCGTCGACCAGGCTGCGGGCGTGGTCATCGGTGACCTGCTGCAGCAGCGATCGGACCGAGGTCATCAGGAGCGCCGAGGGAAGAGCGACCAGCAGCACGGCGAGGAGCTGCTGGATTGCAAGAGTGATCGAGGTGGAACCCTCGGTGGCCAGTACCACATAGGCCATGTGTACGAGGCTCAGCCCGAACCAGACGGTCCCAGCTGCGATGACCCCCCATGCCAGCGCTGCTTCGGCGACCGGGATGACGAGGGCGACCCACGCCAGGGGCGCCGCCGAAGCTTCCACCAGGAAGATAATGGCCAGCGCCAGTCCTGCGTCGATCAGGATGTACAGCCAATGTGGAATGGCTGCGGCGGCGGAAGCGCTCTTTGATGGCCCGATGTCGGGTGCGTCCTCGCGTTTGCGATAAGAGGCGAGAGCTCCGACTCCGAGAAGCAATCCCAGAATGCAGAGTGCCGTTGCGGCGAGGGTGGCCCAGCTGCCGCTTTCGGTCCGACTGAAGAGGGCCACGAAGCAGATGGCGACCAGCACCAGTCGCGCCGCCCCGAAGGCGACAATGACCGGTGCGCGTACAGCCAGCGGAGCCGGACTTTGGATTGAAAACGATGGCGTCCCCACCCGGGGTTCATCGGCTCAGAAGTGTTGTGTCGTGAGTCCGACCGGTGTGTCTGGGCCGAATGGCCCCAGTGTTTCACCCAGCGGTGAGCACACAGCTCAGTCCAACTCTCGGACCAGATTCTCTCGCTCAACCCAGGCTTTGCCATTGGGCGTTTCCACTTCGATGGTCGTGTTCCGAGTGCGACCGCTGGTCCAGATCCCGCGGGCATTGTGCCGCAGGTTGAAGTGTCCGCCGTCAAGTCTTGCAGCTGCCACTGACCCGCGGTCGGTCCTGTCGACGGCCAGGTAGGTGCTCCGGGAAAGGTACCGACGCGCAACAAGGGCCGCCAGGAGACTCAGAAGTGCGCCGGCCATGAGTTGAAAAACGGGGAGCTTGAGGTCCTGAAGCGCCAGCAAGGCTGGCGGTGTTGCGAGGTTCGGTGTGAGCGTGTCCACCCGGGTCATGGACCTCCGGCCAGCGTCCGCATTCGAAGAGTCCGAGACATCACCGTCGGTGAGCGGAGATCCTTCGGGAGCGATGGAAGCGGCGGACTCGGCCAGCTCGGGACTGGCGATCAGGTGGATGGGACTGATGATGACCGTCTCGGTGACGCGGGCGCCGGATTGATTGACGCCGACGGTCACGGTAAAGGTCTCGGTGTCGCCGTCCGGAATGTCCACGATGAGTTGGCCATCGACGATTGACGCCGAACCGTTGGTTGCCGGCGTGACACCAAGAACCTCGAGTGGAATTCCGACCAGTTCAACGCGGTGGCGACCCGAGGTTCGGACCACAAGTATCGGTGGGGCGCCGCGGTCCGCGAACGCCATCTCCTCCGGGGGTGATGGGGTTGGCGTTGAGGTTGGAGCGCGGGTGGGCGTGGGTGTCGCAGTCGACTCCGGCACCGCCGTCGCGACCGGGACGGGAGTGGGAGATGGATCCGGAGTCGCCGTGGGAATTGGCGTTGGTATCACGGTGGGAATCGACGTCGGGGTGGCGCTGGCAGTGGGGGCAGGTGTCGCCGTCGGAGGAGGTGTTGGCGATGGTGCGGCCGTTGGGAGAGGAGAGGCCGTTGGCACCAACGTGACCGTTGGCGTTGGCGTCGAGGTAACGGTGCTGGTTGGTGTCGCGGAGGGGACCACGGTCGGGGTTGATGTGGGGATGGCGGTGGCGGTTGGTGTGGGTGTTGCGGTTGGTGTTGCGGTGGGGATCGGTGTTGCGGTTGGTGTTGCGGTGGGGATGGGGGTTGCGGTTGGGGTGCTCGTGGCGGTTGGTGTCGCGGTGGGGGTGGGTGTGCTGGTTG
>ENA-ORXR01003681-ORXR01003681.1-marine-metagenome-genome-assembly--contig:-NODE-3681-length-13524-cov-15.636350_pt1 | contig 13524 bp, 13 predicted proteins | sample MGYA00237866_ERZ511479 | MGnify/ENA metagenome assembly ERZ511479 | reverse complement strand
GTCCTCACAACAGCAGATGACGTCTACCTGTCCCGATGTGAGGAACGAGTTTAAAATACGCGCAGAGTCATATTTCGTGGAACGAAAATATGAAAAAAGGTCCGGGGGACCTTTTTTAACGGAGCGCCAAACGGCTAAGCCGTTTGGATATAACAGTTTTTTCGATGTGTATTATTTTTGCGGTGAACACCGCATTTAGCCCGAAAGTGCAGGATTGTTTTTTGAGTTTATTATAAAGGTCTGGTTTGAAGCACATTCTTTAGGGCCTTGCCCCCAATAAATGCGGGAACAAAGACGAACCCCGTCTCTATCGTCATCCCAAGGCTTGTCCTTGGGATGACGGAAAAAAGGAACGTTTTGAAAAAACGCAAGGGGGGAGGAAGCCGCCCGCCCATTCCCGTCATTGCAAGACTCGTTGTTTGCCTCCAAACAACTAATTCTTGCAATCCACCTGTAACGTTACTCGTGGATCACAAGATATGAGCCTAAGGACAGTGAAACTGTCCGATGCGATTGATCTTGCCTTGAAGGATTGAAAGCGAAAAGAGACGTCCCGACGCTATTTATCTTTGTAAACCACGCCGTCTTTCATCACGAAATCAACATCCTCCAAGGCCGCTACATCCTCAAGCGGATTACCCTCGACGGCAATGATATCGGCGCGTTTCCCCACAGCGATAGAGCCGTGAGTTTCTGCGGTGCCGAACAAATTCGCATTCCCGATTGTCGACGCTTGGATAGCCTCCATTGGCGTGAGCCCCCATTTGACCATATAGGCGAATTGCCGTCCATTTTGTCCATGCGGATAAACGCCCGCGTCGGAGCCAAAGGCCACTTTCACGCCCGACTCGACAGCCGCTTGAAAACGCTCCCGTTGCGCTTTGCCGACAATACGTTCTTTGGCGAGGCTCTCTTCCAAAATTCCCGCGGCCTCGCCCTCTGAGAGGATATAGTCAGAGACATAGATATCCATCGAGAGATATGTGCCATTTTTCTTGGCCAGTCTTATGCCCTCATCCGAAATCAGGCTGGAATGCTCAACGGAATCAACGCCGGCTTTGATCGCGGTCTCTATCCCGTCCGCGCCGTGGGCATGAACGGCCACCTTTAGGCCCAGCAAATGCGCCTCGTCGACAATCGCTTTCATTTCCTCGAATGAGAATTGTTGCGCGCCAATTTTTGTGCCTTTGGATAAAACGCCGCCCGTGCCGCAAAATTTAATGACCTTGGCACCGTATTTGTTGTTCTCCCTTACTTTCGCCCGAACCGCCCAAGGGCCGTCTGCAACGCCGCCGGAGGTAACTTTGTATTCATAAGGCAAGAGATTATTATCGCAGTGACCGCCGGTAATCCCGATAGAGCGCCCGGCGGGAATGATATTTGGCCCCGGAATATCGCCGTCATTAACGGCGTTCATCAAGTCTACATCCGCAAATCCCGGCGCGCCTAAATTTCGAACCGTCGTAAACCCGGCCATCAGGGTTTTCCGCGCATTCACGACACCTGTAATCGCCGCGCGCGGTGTCGACACGGTAAGGCGTTTATAGCCATGGACCGAAGCATCACTGGTCAGATGCACATGGGAGTCAGACAGGCCCGGCAACACCGTCATATCGGACATATCGATGAGGGTTGCATCATCCGGCAGATCAATTTCGTCTATGGTGGCCCGCGATCCAATCGCGGTGATGATGCCGTCTTCTATTAAAATGACGCGGTCTTTTAACGTTTTGCCGGCCTCTACATCGATCAGTGTCCCGGCGTAAATCACTTGCGTATCCGGTTCAGCGCCATGCCCGGGATCCGCCAAAGCCGAACTGAAGATCGCCAGAGCCATAGCTGTAGAGAGGGCAAAATGTTTCAACATAAACTTGTCCTTTAGGTCCCCGGTAAAAGCCCGGCCGTCCACGCCCGCCTGCAAGCCGCGCCTCCTGCAGAATTAATACTGCAAGCTTTATGCCGCGCCTTTTGTCTTACCCGAACGCTGCCTCGGGTAAAGTTAAATGCCCGCTTCAACGGCGCTGCACAAAAGCGGGTCTATATTTTGGGCACGTAAGATTTGGATTTTGGGCACGTAAAATTTGGGCCTAATTAATTGGCCTCGTCTTCCCCATGACGCGATAATAGGCCAAGTCTGCTTTCGCCTTTATCGCCGCTTTGCGCCGCGCCGGATCACTCGCTTCTGTTTCAGAAAGTGACGCCTCTGAAAGGAGTTTTTTAACAATGTCGAGATCCAGTCGAGGCGGCGCCAAGCGCATCACAAATTGATCCGTTAAATCAGGGGTTCTATTTGGCAAAGCCGCTCTGACAAGCTCGGATTTATCCACGCTTTCATATATAGTGTATCTCAGTTTTCGGCCGCGTTCATTCGTCGTTTTTACAACGCCCCGAACCAACGTTCCCGGATAAACAGCCTCGCCCGCCTGAACTTCAAACGGCTCAAACCAATCCGCGACGCCTTTGAAGGTCACAAAACTACCAAAGGAGTCGCACGTCACCTTGACGATTTTATATTCCCCCGGGCGGGCCGAGGCGAACCCGATTTTATCATAGGAACTCTTTACCGACTTCATCCAATCGGCATCAATTCGGCTGGTCATGACGGTTTCGCCTGAGGCCGTGTTTTCGAAAGTTACTCTGTAATTATCGCAGCGCGTCTCGCCGCCATATGAGGCAATGATAACGCCGTTTTTGCCCTCTGTTACAGCGCCTACATATTGCGAAGAGACTTCGCTGCTTGTTGAGCAGGCCGTTAAAACAAGAGTTGAAAAGAGGAGGGTTGAGAAGGCGGGGATTGGAAAGGAAGGAATTGAAAACCCGAGAATACGGAATTTGTTTATCATCTTTCGCATGGTCTCATTCCTCACATTCTTCCTATGGATCAGTTCATTATTCTCCCGCCGCAGCCAGTGCAACCGCCGGCTTCGCATCGCCTGCGGCTTTCTCCGTTTTCTTTCCGCATGAAAACAGGCATAGCGGCGGCATGAACTCCCGTTTCAACACCGTTGTGAATGGCCCTGTCCGAAAGCTGGCGCTCATCTTGGGCGGCCTTCTCATTTTGCGTTTGGTGATTTTGTTCGTCGCGCCTTGGGGGCTGCATGGGGACGAGGCGCAATATTGGGCATGGTCGCGCGACCCGGACTTTGGGTATTTTTCCAAACCGCCGATGATTGCATGGGTCATTGGCTTGACGACAAGCATTTTTGGACAGGCCGAGTGGGCAGTGCGGCTCTCCGCGCCCTTCCTGCATATCGCAACGGCGACGCTGATATTTCTGTCGGGGCGGCGATTATTTAACGCGGAGGCCGGATTTTGGGCCGCGTTGATTTACATCCTGATGCCCGCCGTTTGGCTGTCCAGTTACATCATGAGCACGGATGCGGTGCTACTCTTCTTCTGGGCGATTGCCCTGCACGGCTGGGCGTGTTTGAGAGCGGCAGAAGATCAAAAAGGCGGCAGATGGGCACGCGCGCTACAGCTCGGCCTCGCGCTCGGATGCGGCTTGTTGTCAAAATATGCGATGGCGTTTTTCTTTCCTATATTGCTCCTCGCCATTATATTTGACCCCCCGAGCCGCAAAGCGCTGCTTAATCTCAAAGGGCTGTTTGTCGCCGCGCTGGCTATTGTGCTGCTCGCGCCGAACCTGATGTGGAATGCCGCGAATGAATTTGCGACGATTTCCCATACAGGAGAAAATGCAAATCTGGGTCAGGATTTATTTCATCCTACGGAAGCCCTCTCTTTCTGGGTCGATCAATTTGCCGTCTTTGGACTGCTCCCGTTTCCGATGCTGCTCTTGGCTCTCGTCGCGGGATTTCGCCGAAAGTTAGACCGGCCCGCGCTTTGGATTGCGGCACTGGCCGCCCTGCCGCTTTGCGCGATTAGCCTGCAAGCCATCCTGTCCCGCGCCAATGCGAATTGGGCGGTGACAGCCTATGTCGCAGGCGCGCTTCTCGTTGCGCTTTGGGCGATACGAAGTCCTACGCGAAAGACATGGCTGAAATGGGGACTAATTGCACAAACGGCGCTTGTCCTCGGCATTGGCGGAATGGCGATGAGTCCGCGTATCGTCGATGCGCTTGGCATAAATAATCCGGTGAAACGGCTGCGCGCTTGGCCTGAAACCGCGGAGGCGGTGAAAGCCAAATTAGCGCAAGAGGACTATACCTATGTCGCCGCAGATAACCGGCTCGTTTTTTATGATTTGAATTATTACGGCATTGGCGAGACGGCGCTGGCCATGTGGTCGCTAAACGCGTCCCCAGCGCACCACGCCAACCTGACGCGCGCCCTGCCTGATACGGGGCCAAATACGGAAGCGCCGGTTCTGCTATTGTCCTATCATCATAATTACGAAAAATATTTCCGCGAGGATTTCGCAAAGCTCACGCCGCTGGATCCGATTATCATCGACCTCGGACCCGGTAAAACACGCGAGCTAAAACTCTGGCGCGCGGAAGGCTATACCCGCACCTCCCGCGAGGATAGGAATTAGCCTTATCGCTTAAGGCGCGCCCCAAAGCTGTTTTAACCGCGCATCACGGCGGCAGCCATTACGGTAGTATTTATAGCGCACCGGGTTCACCTTGTAATAATCTTGATGATAGCCCTCAGCGTCATAAAACGTCACTGCCGGCAAGATAGGCGTCACGATGTCTGCGTTGAAAGGTTTATCCGCCTTGATCTGTTGCAATGAGTTTTCTGCATCCGCGCGCTGCTCAGGCGTTACAAATAGCGCGGTCGTATAGCTCTCGCCTTTATCGCAAAATTGACCGCTGGCATCCGTCGGGTCGACCGTTTTCCAATAATAATCGACCAGCCGGCGATAGGAAACAACCGCCGGGTCATAAATGACTTTCACGGCCTCTAAGTGACCCGTTCGGTTCGTGCCGACTTTCTTATAGGTTGGGTTATCCAGCGTCCCGCCTGTATATCCGGAAATGGCCTCGCGGACGCCCGGGATTTTCTCAAAATCTGATTCGACACACCAGAAACACCCGCCGGCAATAATCATTTCCTCAAGCCCGTCCGTCCGGGTATTTTTGAACGGCGCTTGCGGGCCTGATGTTGCCGTCAAAATGATTTCGGCGGGGCCGGCCTCCAGCCTTTCACCGGATTGAGCCTGCGCGCAGGCGGCTAAGGTGAGAGAGAGGAGCGCTGTGACTGTCAATAATTTTTTCATATCGGCCTATTTCCAAAAGTTAAATGTTATGGCTAATGACGTTTCTGTCACTGCGCAGTGACTTCAGCGCCCAGTGACTTCAGCTTATTCGCGGCTGGCCTTATAACCCGCCAATGCTTTCTCCCGCGCCGCTTTGTGGTCGACCACAGGATGCGGATAGGTTTCACCTAAAACCACGCCCGCTTTGTCCAGAACATCTTTTGGCGCGGTCCAAGGTTGGTGAATATATTTCTTCGGCAGTTTCGCAATTTCCGGAATATATTTACTGACATACCCCCCCTGCGGATCAAATTTTTCGCCTTGGGTAAACGGGTTGAAAATACGGAAATAGGGCGAGGCATCTGCGCCGCTGCCCGCGACCCATTGCCAGCTGGCCGCGTTAGACGCAGGGTCAGCCTCGAGCAATGTATCCCAATACCAAGCCTCGCCGACGCGCCAATCGGTCAGTAAATGTTTAATGAGGAAAGAGGCGCAGATCATGCGCACGCGGTTATGCTGCCATCCTGTTTGCCAAAGCTGACGCATACCCGCATCCACCATCGGATAACCTGTCCGCCCGCGCCGCCACGCCTCAACTTTCGCGGCGTCGCTGTCCCACGGGAAGTTATCAAAGGCGTCCTTGTAATTCTTTGACGCAAGATCAGGATTATAAAAGAGCAGCGTATAGGAAAATTCCCGCCACCCTATCTCGCTCAGAAATTTGTCAGAAGTATAGTCATTATCCTTCGTCGCGTTCCAAATCTGGCGGGGCGAGATCTCGCCAAAGGCCAGATGCGGCGAGAGTTTCGACGTGCCGTTTTCATCATCGGGACGATCGCGCTGCTCCGCGTAATCTTCAACAGGGCCTGCCAAAAAACTATCGAGGCGGTCCATCGCCGCCGCTTCGCCGGGCGTGTGGTCATCCATCATCTTGGATCCCCAATCCGGAGAGGTTGGCAGGAGTTTCCAGTCCGCGAGATCATCGGAGTTCAAACCTGAAACGCAGTCGAGCGACTTGGGCGCTGGGAGGTCGTCATCCACCGTGAAATTCGCTTTCGCGGCCCGCCAGAACGGCGTGAAGACTTTATAAAATCCGCCGGACTTTGTTTCGACCTCCCACGGCTCGGTCAGGAGATTAGCTTTGTGGCTTTCAACCTTTAGCCCGCGTGATTTCAAATCCGTCTTGATGGCCTCGTCTACATCGCGCGCCCAGCCTTCATAACGGCGGTTCCAATGCACTTCATCCGCGCCGGTTTTTTCAATGATATCGTCCAGAATTTCGGCCGCTTTCCCGCGCCGCAAAATCAGCTCCCCGCCCTTTTTCTCAATCGACTCGCTCAGAGCCGTCAGGGAATGATGCAGCCAAACTTCTGCCGCCCCGCCCAAGGCGCGGCCCTTATTCGACTCGTCAAAATAAAGGAGCACCAGCGGTTTACCGCTTTTGACGGCGACATAAAGCGCGGGATTATCGGCCAAACGCAGATCGCGGCGAAGCCAGACGATGACGGGATTGGAGTCGGTGTTTGTTTCAGACATATATTAGATACGCACCGACCCCGCAGGCCGTTGCAGAATAGTTTGGAACCTATCTTGATTTCAATGTCGTCGCGGAGATATCGAATAAATCCGCCATGACGGATTCGGTCGTCGGCCAACGTCCAGCGCCCTTGCCGCGAATGCGATATTGGTCGCCATCATCGAAATCGAAAATAGCGTGGGCTTCCTCGCCATCCGCTTGAGCCAGAAAATTATTCGTCGAGAGATCTTTAAGCTGCAGCGCAGAAGAAAATCCGTTTTGATCTTTCCAAAGTTTGGAAATGCGTTTCCATGCGCCCTTGGCAGGCTCCGGCGGATTAAAATCGGCAATCGTGTCCAGCGGAATATCATCAAGGGCCAAAGTCTCGCCAAATCCAAGCATCGCGATGAGCCGGATTTTCGCCGCCGCATCCTGCCCGCCAACATCAGAGGACGGGTCCGCTTCGGCAAAGCCCTTGTCTTGTGCGTCTTTGAGCGCTTCGCCGTAACTTTTGCCCTTGCCAATTTCGTCGAGCATATAATTTGTGGTCCCGTTGAGCAAAGCTTGCACGCGCGTGATACGGCCTGCCTCGCGCAGACACATTTCCAGCACAGGCATGCCCCCGCCCGCCGCAGAGGAGAACCGCAGCTGCGCTTTTTGAGACGCGGCAAAATCGAGCAAAGCCTGACCGCCTGCCGCAATCGCTTGCTTATTTGCAGAAACGACATGAACGCCGGCCTCTAACATAGCTTTGGAATGTGACAGCGCAGGCTCGACCCCGCCGGAGACATCGATGAAAATATCAGGTTTAGACGCAGCAAGTTCTGAAAAATCGGTCGCGAGAATTTCCGGCTTATAGCCTTGGTCTATATATTTATCAGGACTGCGGACCATAATTTTGACGATTTCAAATAAACCGGGATGCGCGGCGATGCGGCGGAAAACGCCGCCGCCAACGACGCCCAGTCCCATCATGGCAACTCTGAGTTTTATCGGCGTCGGCGCGGATTTCATGCCCCCTGTTTTTGCGCCGACCCGTGTGTAGGACGGCAAACCGGGCGTCCCGACGCGGAACGGCACTTCGTTTTTATGCGCAAAGCCAAGGGCACGCGGCGCAATCAACGGCCCGGCCACTTGCGCCGCATCAGCCCATGAAATTTCTTCATAGCGTGCGGAGTCCGGATTTGATTTTGGATCGATTTCGTAGATCCCGTTCACATCTTTGAGCAGCACGGCTTCGACGCCCAGCTGATCCGCGACGTAAAGCGCGGTGAGATCCGCGCCGCCGTCGCCCAAAAGAACAGCTCTATCTTTTTCGCCAATGGCGACAAAGCCCGGCATGACGACGATATCATGATCTTTTAAATCCTGAAGCAGCTGCGGCGTGTTTAATCCTGTCAGCCGGGCTTCCGTAAAACTGCCTTCTGCCGTCAGGCCCAAATCGCGGGCTTGGCGGACGAAAGCCGGCGCGCCGATGCGTTCCAAAGCCAGCGCCAAAAGCGCGGCCGAGCGGCGCTCGCCAAGTTGCAGCAGCTCGGGCAGATTTTTCGCTTCGCCTTCGGGACCAATGCGGCGGGCTTCCGCCATTAAAACATCTGTCTGATCGCCTTGGGCCGACATCACCGCGACGACATTTTGTCCCTGCCGATAATGACGGTAGATTTCAGAGGCCGCCTGGGTGTAGTCCTCCAGCGAATTGAGGACTGAGTGACCGAAATTCAGGACGATGACGGGAACGGGCATGACAGGCTCTCTTTATTAAAGGAGGCCAGCTAGGCCCTCGCCCGTCCGCTGTCAATCGGAGAGCGATATGCAAAATGAATCTAAAGACCCCGATTTTGGACCGCCCCCGCAGCATGGGTCAGTCTGGCCGCGGGTTTGGCGCGGCATGAAATTGCGCTGTCCGCGGTGTGGGCAGGGCAATTTGTTCCGAAGCTATCTTAAACCCGTGAAATGCTGTTCCGACTGCAAGCAATGCTGGGGACATATCCGCGCGGACCTCGCCCCGGCTTGGGCGGCCATGACACTCTCGGCCCATATCACGGTTCTGATCTGGCATTTCTTCTTCTGGAAAACGGATATGCCGAGCTGGCAATTGACTTTGATCTTGGGCGTCATTGCAACATTAATTTGCTTGGCGGCCCTGCCGATGATGAAAGGCCTGTTCATGGCCGTCGTTTGGTCAAAGGGCACAACCGACTCCTGACTTGACGAAAGCAGGCGCAGCCCGCATAGGCCTCCACATCATCAAGACCGATGGAGGGACAGGCCCTTTGATATCGGGGCAACCTCGACATCTGTTGAACGGTGCCAAATCCTGCAGCTTGGAAACGGGCGGCGAAGATGAGGATTTGAACGGCGTGTCTGTTCCCTCCCTTCCCGATTATTTCCGCAAATTATAAGGCGGCCCATGGCGATTGGTCATGACATTGAACTAGTACTCGGCACTCACACATTGGACCGTGGTTGCGATCTCAAAGATGATATTGTGCGCGGGCGTATCTATGGCAATCCGAACGGTCCCGTCATTATTGTCATGGGCGGGATCTCCGCAACGCGGTTTGTCTCAGACGGGGGAAGACAAAATCGCGGCTGGTGGTCACGACTTGTGCGCGAGGGCGGCGCGATTGACCTGAACCGTTTTAAAGTCATCGGTTATGACTTCGCGCCGAATGATGGCCCCTCCAAAGAAACAGAGAACGCCTGTCCCGAGACCATTACAACAACCGACCAAGCGCGGCGCTTGAAAGCGCTGCTCGACAGTCAGAAGATCGAAAAAGTCGCGGCCATCATCGGCAGTTCTTACGGCGGCATGTGCGCCCTCGCCTTTGCGCGGGATTATCCTGAGGCGCTCGGTCAGCTTTGTATCATCGGCGCGGCCCATCGGCCCTATCCGATCGGCGTCGGCTGGCGCGGGATTCAACGGCGGATCGTAAGATTAGGGCTCGATGCGGGCCGGCCGAAAGACGGGCTGAAGCTCGCCCGGGAGCTGGCCATGACAACCTACCGCACGCCCGCAGAATTTGCGGATAGATTTAAACTTGAGGAAACCAACACCAATCCAAGCCAATTTGATATTTGCGACTATCTCGGTAGCCGCGGTGATGTCTTTGCAGAGAATATGGACGCGCAGCGGTTCTTGGCGCTCTCCGAGTCTATTGATCTTCACAGGGTCGAACCGGAAACCATTTCGACGCCGACACTACTGATGACGGCCATTTCTGATCAACTCGCCCCGCTGACCGATATGCGCGAGCTACGCGACCGCCTCTCCGGTCCGAGCGAGCTTTACACCTTTACCTCGCTTTACGGCCATGATGCTTTCCTCAAAGAATATGACGCGATGGACCCAAGACTGGCCGAGTTTTGTAAGGCGTTGGCATGAAGGGTTTGATTGATTTTCTTTGGCTAACGGCCCGCTGCATCGCCTTCATCTGGGCGGTGTCTGCCGTGCTCATCCTCATCCTTTTTGCGATTGGTACTGAGGCCGAAGGCTATAGTTGGGGCGAACGGATTTTGATTGCGGTAAAATACGCAGGCTATGTCGGCGGTCTGTTTGGCAGCTTGCTCGCGATAATGTTGACCTTAAAAACATGGCGAATTGAACGCTCGAACAAAAAGAAAATCGAGCGGCGAGGTGAGTTATGAATACAGATGGCTTTGCGTTCTGCGTTACAATTGCAATTTGGATATGTTGGTCATTCATAGATTTTGCTTTTACTAGAAGTAAATTAGGGCAATCAGAGAAAAGCCTTACGCCCACAGTCATGATAAAATCATGTCTACGATCTCTTTTTGTAATTCCTGTGATGTGGTTTTTTTACTTTCAATATATGTGGAGTATCCACGGCCATTCCCCTTGGCCCATGAGCTTGATCGACAAATTATGACCGATTCCAAAAACACGAAACCAGAGACAAATGTCGTCCAAGCCTGCATTGGGACGAATTTTTTCGGGGAGCCCGGTTGAAGCGGCTTGCCGACATTTTACTGTTCTGGATGAAGGTTATGTATTTTGTCTTTCTTGCGACGGGCTTGGCTGCCTTTGTCTTATTATTGGCTGCCGGTGGTTGGGGTAAAGTATCGCTTTTGACCCGTGTTTTTTATGCCCTCATAAGCGGCGCCGCGAATGGTATTTTTTCAGGCACGCTTGCCGTGCTGATTCTGGCGCTGATTGCGCCGTGGAAAACCAGGAGCGTCGTAAAACAAAATAAAAAGAAACTTGCCCGCAGAGAACAAAGACGCCAACACCTCCAAAAGACAACGAAATCCGCATGACCGACCCCAAAAACACAACAGCAGAGACCAATATCGTCCAAGCCGGCATCGGCACCGACCCGGCGCATGCGTCGGTCGCGCCGCCGCTCTATCTGTCGTCGACTTACGTCTGGCCGAACCCGACGGATAAGGGCGCCTATGATTACGGGCGCACAAAAAATCCGAACCGGGATATTTTGGCAGGCGCGCTGGCAGAACTTGACGGCGGCGCGGGGGCCGTCGTGACATCATCGGGAATGGCGGCGATTGACCTTGTTCTCAATCTTATAAACGCGGAAGATCTCGTGATCGCGCCGCATGATTGTTATGGCGGCACGCACCGCTTGCTGACCCACCGTGCCAAGCAGGGCCGTATCCGCGTTGAATTTGTCGACCAGACCGATGCCAAGGCTTTGAAAACCGCCATGGCGAAAACCCCCGCGCTGGTTATGATAGAAACGCCGTCCAATCCTCTGATGCGCGTTGTGGATGTCGCCGCCATTTGCGCTGCCGCGAAATCTGCGGGCGCAATATCCGTCGTTGACAATACATTCCTCTCGCCGCTGCGCCTCAAGCCTTTGGAGCTTGGCGCAGATATCGCGCTGCAATCGACGACGAAATATATCAACGGACACAGCGATATCATCGGAGGCTGCGTCGTGGCCAAATCGGAAGACCATGTTGAGAAGCTGGCGTGGTGGGCCAATGCCGCGGGCGTGACGGCCGCCGCTTTCAATTGTCACCAGACCTTGCGCGGTTTGCGGACTATGGCGTTGCGGCTGGACGCAGCGGAGTCCAATGCGCGCGCCATCGCAGAATATCTGCAAGAGCAGCCACATGTTGAGACCGTCTATTACCCCGGCCTCCCGTCGGATCCGGGCTATGCCTTGGCGCAGACCCAGCAATCCGGCCCGGGCGCGATGGTTTCTTTTGAGATAAAGGGCGGATTAAAGGCCGCGACCGGCTTTTGCCAATCGCTCAAAATTTTCAAACTCGCCGCCAGCTTGGGCGGCGTCGAGAGCCTCATCTGCCTGCCAGAGACCATGACCCATGCCGGGATGGCGGAATCTGCGCGCCGCGAAGCCGGAATTAGCGAGAGTTTGCTGCGTCTTTCGGTTGGAATCGAAAGCGAAAGTGACCTTTTAGCCGATTTAGCAGCAAGTTTTTCCGCAATTTCCTAAATATATCAAATAATTTGTCGCGAAATCTCGTTCTGCGCTTGCGGTCAAGTAATTTTTTGCTTGAGAGAGACTGCTTGACTCGCTATCGGGTGGCAAGTTTAAGGTAAAGCATGCAACCGTTTCAGAAAAACGAAATCAAAGTGAAGGTCGCGGCGCGTCAAAAGACGCTCCCAACTGATGTCGCCCTTGTCGGCGGACTCATTCTGCTTGTGCTTGTGTCTGTTGTCGTCCTAATCGGGCGGCCGGCGGGTTTTATGTAAAGGACACAGTCCAAGCATAAGTCACCCGCTTCCGAAAGGCAGCGGGTTTTTTTGTTTTTGGCTATAGGATTTGAAGATGTCGAAACGCAGTGATGCCATAGTCAAAGGACGCGACCGCGCGGCGGCGCGCGCGATGCTGCGCGCCACCGGCATGGATGACGCAAATTTTGAAGGCCCGATGATCGCCGTGTTCAACACATGGACGAATATGGGACCCTGCAATATGAACCTCGACAAATTGGCCGTGCCTGTCCGGGCGGGCATCCGCGCCGCAGGCGGGACGCCGATTGATTTCAACTCCATCGCGGTGTCCGACGGCATCACCATGGGCAGCGAAGGTATGCGCGCCTCCCTGATGTCGCGCGAAGTCATTTGCGACTCGATTGAACTGGCCGTGAAGGGCCACAGCCTCGACGGCGTCATTATATTGGTAGCTTGTGACAAAACTATTCCGGCGGCCGGCATGGCGCTGGCGCGGATGAATATCCCGGGCGTCGTGCTTTACGGCGGCTCCATCATGCCGGGCAATCACAAGGGTAAAGACTTGTCCGTGCAAGATGTGTTCGAAGCTGTCGGCGCTTGCGCTGCGGGCATTATTGACGACGCGGAATTAAAAGAAATTGAAAAAGCGGCCTGCCCCGGTGCCGGCGCGTGTGGCGGACAATTTACCGCCAACTCTATGGCGATGGCCATGACCTTCCTCGGCCTGTCGCCCATGGGCGCGAATGATGTGCCGGCAATTTCAGACGATAAAAACGCGAGCGCCTACCGCGCCGGGCAAATCGTTGTTGAGTGCGTCAATGAAAACCGCCTGCCACGCGAAATGATTACAAAACAATCGCTGATGAATGCGGCGATAGCCTTGTCTGCGACGGCAGCGTCAACCAATGCGATTTTGCATCTGCTGGCCATCGCGAGTGAGGCCGAAGTCGAAGGCTTTGACATTGACGCCTTCGATACCATCAGCCGCTCCACCCCTGTCATCGGGGATTTGAAACCCGGCGGAAAATATATGGCTTATGATCTCTACGCCGCCGGCGGGTCCGGCCTCATCGGGCAGCGCCTTGTCGAGGACGGACGGATTGAAGACCAGAAAACAGTCACAGGCCGCAGCCTCTTCGCAGAAATTGCCGACGCGACGGAGGCCAA
>ENA-ORXR01003679-ORXR01003679.1-marine-metagenome-genome-assembly--contig:-NODE-3679-length-13528-cov-25.619285_pt1 | contig 13528 bp, 8 predicted proteins | sample MGYA00237866_ERZ511479 | MGnify/ENA metagenome assembly ERZ511479 | reverse complement strand
CGAACACATCGGAATCGCCGCTGTAAGGGGGCCCCGTGATTTGTCACACTCTCCATGATTGCGTACACCCCCAGTAGGGTGATTTTTTATGCTTTTTTTTTATGCCTACCGCAATTCCATGTCGACTTTCCACTACTCGCTGGGCGGGGTCCCAACGTGCAAGACCGAGAACGGTCGAGGCGGCCGCGACGGCGACAGCGGAAATAGCGGTAGTCGCCAGCGGGGCGGCGGCGCAAGTCATCATGGTCGCAGCTGTGGCAGCTTCGACGCGTGCGAGCGGGCGGCGCTTTTTGGCGGAAAGACATAGAGGCATCATCTTTACAGTGATTCTTGCAAGAGACAGCTGATTCACCATCAGTAGGAAAAAAGTGGCCTCTGCTGGCTGGAAACGGCGATTGGCCAATGAGATTCTCTTGCACTGCTGTTCTCTCAAAAATTCCGCACTCCAAACGTTGCGGAAGTGTTGCAAATCGGCCTCTGCGGCCGCAACGACCCCGCGCGGGGTCGTTGAGGCCGATTTGGAACTCTCCTGTAACAGTTCGAGTGCAGGATTCTTGAGAGAACGGCTGTAAATGAGTGTTTAACGTGAACGCATTATAATCAGAGTCTGCAACGACGACCAAGCCTCATGGACCGAGCGTCCGTGGGCTCCCGTTCCTGCTCCCGGCGGATGGGCTGCGCACCAAAGCATCCACGTCGAGCACGACCGTTGGCGACAAGCGGCGCTCCAGCCCGCCCCCCAAACCGCGCACCGGCCACGACCTCAACTTCTGCGGCATCAGCGGCGGCGACGGTTTCTCGTCCTCCCCGTCACTGCCAGCCGCTGCCTGGCACTTGAGGGTTGTCCGTCGCCAGCGGCGAACGACAGTCATTCCGACCGCGATAGAAAGGAGAAGGTACGCCCCCGTACTTGCCCCCGCCAGCGACACAAGCAGCTTGACGCGGTAGCCAAGTCGAGCTGTGACGTAGAGAGTCTCCACCCTGTACAGCGGTTTGCCTTGTAGAGGCCGGAAGACAGAGGTGCCTCCCCCATTGCTTCCCACGCGCACCGACCACTCGTCACGCAAAGAGGCGGCACGCCATCGACTGCCGTTCACCTCGGTTATCGCTAGGGACACAATGGCAGCTGCTGAGACGAGGCCTGCCATAAAGATGAGCCCGAGCGCCGCCAGGTCGACCTTTCGCCACTTCTTCGTTGTCAGCAGCAAAACCAGCAACGCTATGATCTCTGGGACGAGGACGATGATGGCGAGCGTCAGGTCGTTCGTGGTGGCGGGCTCTTCCGGCGGCTCCACGCCAAATACGGACCGGTCGTAGGTCTGGCTGAGCTTCTCTGCCGTCCTGTGCACACCGGCGTACTTGGAAGTTGAGGAATACTTAATACGCCGGAGGTTCTGCCACTTCTTGCCATTGTCCCGGACCTGTTGCGCACAGGCAGAGAAGCTGTTGGCAAGCGCGACCTCGGCAGCCGACGCCGGGTTGATCTCTCGATCGGAGCGGCAGCGGAGCCACGCCGGGCGTGCCAGCTCCTGGCCGTCCTTATTGTTCTTGTCGACCGAGAAGGAGCAGCTTGGTAGCGGCGCGTCGGTGTCGTTCCGCTTGAGGGTTTTGTTTGGTCGGTCGTTCGACTGTTGATCCGGATCAAACGTCCACTCCGCCACGTGATAGTGACGCACAGACGTACCCGCCTCCGAGGCGGACGGGTAGGCGTCGTCGCCCTCCGGCCCGCACAGCGCCACCCGATCGGATCGCACGAAGGACGACATTGGCGCGCGGCACCAAACGTAGGCCACCGCTTGCAGCCACTTCGCGGTTTTTGCTTTCGTCGCCAGTGCGGACGCGGCCGACATGTCCCATGAGTTGATGTGTGACCACGTCGGACCCAGCGGGTTCCACGTCCGCCGTGGGTGGCCCGCTGCCTCTACGATGGTTCTAGCTTGAAGCGTGAAGCCGACGCGGAACGCCCACGCGTCGGTGGCTGGGGCGAGCCATGCTGGGTCGGCTACGGCCGCCCGCCCGAGCGACAGCAAGTCTTCATCGAGCATGGTCACGGGCATCGTCCGGCCTTGTTGGTCTACGTGCATCAGAAGCGGCACATGGGTGTTGTTGTAGTAGTCGGCATAAAATGTCCCAGTGACAGGGACGGCAAACATGCCACTGCACTCCTTGGTGCGGCAGAAGCCGACGGTGACGCGGGACAGCGCCAATACGTCGTACACGCCCACAAAGCGGTGGACGGCGCCCGCTATAGAGTTGCGCTGAAGGGTGAGGAGTCGCACAACAGAATCTTCTTGGTACAGCTGGTGTCCACGGCGACCGCCGCCACCCTGGCCGCCGCGGCCAGCGCCTTCCTCTTCTCGCAGAGGCGTGAACTCGACGTCCCGCACGAAGGAGCCGGTCGGGTCGTTATTGCGCAGCGCTTCCAAACGGCGCAGCTTTGCCGACTCGTCGGCGGGGGTGCAATGGACCATGGTGCCAACAGCTTCATCGCGCCCGCCCGCTCGCGAGGACCGCACATTGGGACGCGGCACTGGCGACCAACAGACGTCCGGATCGACCGAGATGATGGTGTTGCGCTCATCGACAAAGCCGCGCTTGCCGTTGACCAAACCTGGCGACGCCGTGTCACACTGCAAGGAAGCGAGCAAGTGGAAGCCACCGAGCGAGTCGTTGGTCGGTGCGGGGAATGGCCTTGGCGCCGAAGCCGAGGTCTCCGTGACAGCCGCCGCAACAGCGACCGCCACCAGTGCCGCGGCGGCGGTGACTGCCTGGCCCATCCGCCGCTGCAGCAGCACAAGCGGGAAGCTCTTACCCCCGGCACAGCCGCGTCGGCCAAGCCCACGGCCTTCCATGTCACAGAGAGGAGGAGCGATTGGGGAACCACTAGAGCGACAGCGCGAGCCCGCATGGGTACCGGCACGGATGCCGCTCCGTCAAATTGGTCGGCGTGTTGCTCAAGAAACGAGCAGCAGAGAGAGTACGCGCTCTATGAAAGCCTAGAGGATCTCTGCACTCCCGTTTCTGTGCTCCGCAAGGCAGGTGCGTCGGGTATGGGCGATTTGAGAGACCCCCCTATGAGAGACAACCGCGAGGGGGGGCGGATAGGGCCTGCGTGCGTCGAGGTAAAGTCCGCCACCGGCTCATTGCCGTACCATGCTGTCCACGGAACTCTGAGGGGCTGGCCACTCAGCGGCTGTCATCTCGTACAACTGCACCCTCACACAGTGCAGATGCATGGAGCGAGGGCCGGCATCGCTGGTGGCCTCCAGCAAGGACCACTCCTCTGGTGGCCGGGTGGTGGTTGGTGTAGTTCCTCTCTTGAATGGTGTAGCAAGCATGGTAAGGTGGCCAACCACTCTAGTACGAGTGCCATGCTGTGAAGTGTTTCCTGCTGGAGGTCGTGGACAGCTCTGGCCAATCAGTTGGCCTCTGGACAGAGTCAGTACTGTTCACATGTCACGTCCCAGGTTATAGCCAGCTGGCGTGGGATCATTGTGTGAAAGAGCATACAGCCTTGGAGGTGCCTCCTGTCATCCAGCTGTGGTCTGCGCGAGGGGGCTGCAAGCGCCCACACCGATTGGTCACCATGATTGATCCACGCCGGAATCCACGCTGGATTTGCATTGCTGGTTTGACCCCGGCAGACTTGGTTGCCCGGTGGCGTCGTGTGCGCGAGCCGCCAGCTGTGCTCCTGTCAGAATTAGAATGCGGCGCGGTCTGGCGGCCTATGCCGTGTCATTCCATGATCGCGCAAATGTGCTCGGGGGACGAGTCGCGGCGTCAACGAAAGGCCACTGTCGGCACATGTCGCCACCACAGACCCGCCGCCTGTTGCACCACCGCGGTGGCCGCGGCCATGCCGCTGCGCGCGCATTGCGGCGCGCTTTCTGGCGACAGCGCCGCCGCCGCGGGGCGGTCGGGCCCCCGCACGCCGTCGCGGGCGTGGCAGGCGCCCGCCGCGATGCTCATGGCGCTCAGCGTGGCGGCGCCGCTCGCGTCGCTCGTCAACGACCTGTCGTCGGACAACGCAGTCGCCGCACTGGTCGGCTGACGGCGTGACGCGGGGGGGGGGGGGGCATGCATGGACCTTGCCCCCCCCGCCCCGGCGGCCACGGTCAACCCTGCGGAGACGCCGCCGGCATCGTTGCCGCTGGTCCCGCCGCCTGGCGCCGCGGTGCCAACCGCGGCAGCGGCGCCCGAGGGCGGCACCGCCCCCAACACCGTCAGCGACGCCCCCGCCAATGATTAGCGGGGGTGTCGCCGGGGCGGCGGGGGGGAGCGGGGGCTCGCCCGACCCAACCTCCTCGGCGCCAACGACCGGTGCACCCGTGATCGGTGCACCGATGGCGGCGACCTCGGCCGGTGCGGGCGCGCCGGCTGGGGGTGTTGCGGCGGCTGCGGCCGCCGTGCCGCCCCTTGCGGGTGACGGGAACGCCGTGGTCGGGGGGGGGGAGGGGACTCTGCTCTGCCCCGTCGACGCCTGCGGGGTGGTGCACGTCGGCGCGACGGTGGAGGAGCACCTCCGCCGCGTGCACTCGGGCACCGACGTGCCGGCGGCGGTGCTGAACTCGCACCGCCTCGGCACGTGCCCGACGTGTGCGGGCCTGTACACCCTCGCCAAGACGGCCGCGGGGCGGCAGCCGTTCTCCGCCCACGTGGCGCGGTGTGCGGCGCCGCCGGTGCTGGCCGCCGCGTACGCGGCCGGCAACGCGCCGACAGCGTGCCCGGTGGCCGAGTGCGCCCGCCGCGTGAAGGCGGCGCCCGACAAGGCGCCGCTGGCGCTGCACCTCGCGCGGTGCCACCTCTTCTCCGAAGTGCCCGCCGCGACGGTGCGGGAGTTGAAACTCGCGCCCTGCCCGCGGTGCGGGCAGCCGTACCGGGCCCAGAAGCCCCGCTCCGGCTCGTCCCCGCTCGCCGTGCACGTGCGCAAGTGCCAAGCGGGCGACGCCATGCCGGTGGCCGCTGCCGCGCCGCCGCCGCCGCCAGCCCCGCCGCCTTCGGCGGCCGGCGGGCCGGCGGACGCGACGACCGCATCGGCCGCGGGGACTGCCCCGGCCGGCAGCTCCCCGCCTCCACCGCCGTCCTCGCCGGCGCGTACCCCGACGCCGCCGTCCACACCGCCGCCGTCGTCTACGCCGCCGCCGCCGCCGCAGCCTCCGCCGCCTTCGTCCTCGCCACCGGTGGACCCCGATGCCACGCCGCCGCCGCTCTTCACGGCGGACTACGGGGAGTGGGTCCGCCGGCGCGGCGTGTTTCTACAAGCCGCCGCGCCGGCGGGGGCCGACTGGGCTCCGCTCGTGGCGTCGTGCGCGCGGACGCAGGGGAGTGTGCCGCGTGTGTTTGCGGAGGGATGGGGCGAGCTGGGCGCGGACATGCTTCGTTGGGTGCTCCGCGCACCAGAGCATGCCCACGCCTGGCTCTGGCTCCTCCTCCTTCCCTCAGTTCTTTTCCACGTCCCCGCTAGGGGCGTCGGGCGCGCCCCAGGACCGAAGGCTCTCTCGCGGGCGGCACGCCTCGACGCCCTCCTCGACGGCCGCTTTGCTGATGCGCTCGCGGATCGGGACGCGGGGGTGTGGCGCCAGCCGCCGGGGGGTCGTGCTACCGCGCGCGACGCGGGGGCGGCCGATGTGCCGGCGGCGGGGGGGGCGGTCGCGGGGGGGGGTCCGCGCCCCACCAAGCGGCAGCGCCGGGCACTTCGTCGCCTCGCCCACGGGCAGCTGCGGGGGTGCGTGCAGACGCTCACCGGGCAGCCTGTCGCCGCGGAGACCGACGCGGTGCGCGCCAAGACGAGCACCCTCTTCCCCGCGGCAACGCCGGAGCTGGCGACAGCCGACTCTCTGGCCTCCGCCTTCCCCACCGAGCTGGCGGCGGCCAAGGCGTTCGGGGCGGCGCGTGCCGGGACGGAGCCGCGACAGCTTGCGGCGGAGACGGTGGTCGCCACCATCCGGTCGGCGGCACGGGGCAAGGCGCCCGGCCCGTCAGGGCTCAGGATGGAGCATCTTTGGGCCCTGACGGCGGCCGGTCGCGACGCCCTCGTGCGCGTCGTCCAGCTACTTTCGTCGGCCGAAGGCGTCGACCAGGTTCCGCCAGTGGCCCGGCGCGCACTCGGTGCGGCCAACCTCCTGTTGCTGGTCAAGCCGGGCGGGGTGGACGCGGCGGGCGTGCCTGGCCTGCGGCCGATTGGCATGCCAGAGACCATCCGCAAGCTGGTCGGCAAGGCGCTGATGCGGGAGGTGCTGCCCGACGCGCGGCGCTACTTTATGCCGTTGCAGCGGGCGGTCGGTGTGTCCGGCGCCTGCGAGGACCTGGTGCACGAGGCGGATGCGCGGCTGGCGGTGGAGCCCACCTGGGGCGTGCTGCAGCTGGATTTCAAGAACGCCTTCAACAAGATCTCCATTCAGGCGGCGTTGGCGGTGGCGGCTGCGGCCTTCCCGGAGCTGGTGCCGTACCTGCGGTGCATCTACCTTGGTGCGCCGCCGCCCGTGTACGGCTGGGGCGTGGACGACGGGGACGGGGGGCTGCCGGCACGGCTGTTGTGGCGGGTCGAGCGCGGCACCCAGCAGGGCGACGTGCTCGGGCCGCTCATCCACGCGCTCGCGCTGCACCCCGCCCTCGAGGCCCTCGCGGCGCGCCACCCGCGCTGCACTGTGCTCGGCCTGCACGACGACGTGTCGGTCATCGGCCCGGTGGAGGAGCTGGCAGCGGTCATGCGCTCCGCGGCGGAGCTGGGCGCCAAGGTCGACGCCGAATTGGCACCGACCAAGTGCGCAGCCTGGTTGCCGACGTTGCGCGCGCCCCCCGCCGACCTCGCCGACCAGTGGCGGCCGGCGGGGCTGACCTACTTTGGGATCCCCGTCGGGGGGGCCGAGTTCGTCGACGCGGAGGTCGACAAGATGGCGGCGGCGCACGCCAGGGTGGTGCGCGCCGTCTCCTCCCTCCCGCCTGACGCCGTGCAGGCGCAGCTGCTGCTGCTGCGCATGTGCGCCGCGCCTTTAGTCACGTATGCGCTGCGGTGCCTGCCGCCGGCGGCGGCGACAGCGCTGGCGGAGAGGGTGGACGCGACGAGCCGTCGGGCGCTGCTGTGCCTTCTCCGCGCCGAAGACGACCGGCTGGGGACGCGGCGGGCGCTCGTGGCCCGCGCCGCCCTCCCCGTCCGCATGGGGGGGCTTGGGCTCGGCGACCGCTCTGTCGTCGCGTCCGCCGCCCACGTGGCGTCGTGGTTGGCCACGTTGCGGGCGGAGGACCTGCCGGCGCCGGCGCTGCGGGAGCTCGTGCGGGCGCTGTCGGCTTTGCCGGCTGTCACTGCGCCTGGCCGACCGGCGGTCGGTGCCGCGCCTCCAACGGCCGCGGGCGGGGGGGGCGGGGCGCCTCCTGCCGAGTGGGGGGGGACCAGTGCGTGGCCGGCGCCGGCCGGGAACGCTGCTGCTGCCGCCCCCCCCACACTGGAACCACCTCTTTCCGCCGCCCCTGTGGGTGCGGCCTCGCCCGCTTCCCTCGCCGCCTTCGCGGCCGAGGGGGGCTTGTGGGGCCCGCTTCTGCCGCGCCTGCAGGCGTGCCTGGCTGCGTGCGTCGCCAAGGCGACCCCCGCCACGACGGGGTCGCCCGGCGGCTCCCCCTTTGAGTCTGTCGCGCCGCCGAGCACCGACCTCCTCCGGTCCTCGCCGCCCCCCCTGGACACGGCCAACATATCGGCCGCTGGCCTACCCCGTGCCCTGGGGGGCGTCCCGGACAGCTGGGGGTCGATGCTCGCGGCACCAACGCGGCTCACGCAGCGGCAGCTGGCGCAGGCGGCACACCTGGCGGCGGCGCGCGACATGTGGGCTCCGCTGTCGTTGGCGGCACGCGCGCGCTGGGCCGCCTGCTGCGGACACGGCTCCGGGCTGTGGCTGAACCGGCTGCCGTGCGGCGGCCCGCTGGGCGGCGCCATGAAGGGCGCTGAGATGGTGGCGGCCGTGCGGCTGTGGGTGGGGATCGCCCCCGTGCCACAGGCCTCCGCCCGTGAGTGCCGCTGCGGCGCGCTCGCAGACCCGCTTGGCTCCCACTGGTTGGGCGGGTGCCCGCGGAGCGTCCCGCTGCGCACCTTCCGCCACACGGAGGTGCTGCATCGGGTCGCCACGGTGCTGCGCGCAGATCCGAGGTGGACGGGGGTCGAGGCAGAGCCGCCTCTCCCCATTGGGGCGCAGTCGACCGCGCTGCGCCCGGACCTGCGGGCGACGCGCGTGGCGTCGGGAGCGCCGCTGTGGGGGGACGTGTCGGTAGTCGCCGCGACGGCGGCCATCCACGTCTCCCGCACGGCGGGCTCTCCCCGCGTGCCCGGGGCTGCCCGGGTGCGCGAGGCGGAGAAGGTCGGCAAGTACACGCCGTACCTTCCCGCTGGCGACCCGCCCCACACCTTCACACCGCTGGTGTGGGAGGCGAGCGGGCGGGTTGGCCCGGCCACGGCGACCTTCCTTGCCTCGGCGCTGGGGGAGGAGAACCACAGGGAGGCCCTTTCCGGGTTGCTGACCGATGTGTCGCTGAGTTTGTGGCGGTGGAATGCGCGGATTGTTTTGGCCGGGGTTGCGAATTCTTTTCGGATGGGGGGGGTTCCACTGGCGGCCCCGCCGCTGGTGGCTCACCTTTCGCATTAAGGGGCTGACCCCTAGAGTGTAGTCGGCGGGCTTTGGGTCCGGGACCGATTAAATTCAACACCGGTGATTAAGCTGTGGGATTGGATTCCGCCGGAGATCCGTTTCCGGCGGCACCCGCTGCTCCGAGCAGCCGCCGCCGCGTAGCCACACGCGGCGGCCGCCCGAGTCCACCCCCAGCCCGCATAAGGAGACGCCGCCCGCGTCTCCCAGTGCGGCTCCCCGGCTCCTCACGTCAGCTGTTTTTTCGCCTTTAGGTGAAAAAACGGCGTCCACCAATCAAACGGTGGGCGTGACGGAGCTGTGGACCTTATGGCGTCGCTCTCGGCGCCTACCCCCCTGGCGGGGAGCGGCTTCTTTGACTTTTGTCTCGCCGCGCCGGGCCTTGTGCCGACGGTTTCAACGGGGGTGATCCCCCCCCCCCTTTTTGTCCTCTTCCTTTGCTCCTGGTTGCTCCCCCGTTTCCCCGTGTCAACCTGTGCCCGCAAGAAGGGCGGCGGCAAGGGCCCCGCCACGCCCGGCACGGCTGGTTCGGCCGCCGGTGCCGCAGACGACCCCCCAGCAGACGACGGGACGGCATCGGACGGGAGTACCAAGGGCTCGCACTCCGGCAGCGGCAGCGGCGCCGGCGCTGGCTCTGGCGCCGGCGGCGGTGGCGGCGGGCGCAAGGGCGGTGGTGGCAGGCGAGGCAACGGGGGCGACGGTGGTGCTGGCGGGGGCGGCGGCGGCGGTGGTGGTGGGGGAGGTGACCCCCCCGCCGATGACGACGACGAGCTCGACGACGACTCGGACAACGAGTCCGACGACGACTACGATCTCGAGGATCGCCGCGTGACGCGCTACCGCAGCGCCTTCGACATCAACGAGATCCGCCGCGTTCGCCACGTGCGCCCTGTCATCCGCGGCTTCTACCTCCCGCCCGAGGGCGAGACCCAGTCGCGCTACCCGCACCCCTTTGACGTGGTGGGAGACACCCGCTACGGCAAGGTGCAGGCAAGGTTGTCGGGCAAGCCCGCCCACGACTTGGAGTTCGTCTACAACATCGCCGCCTGGGTGCAGCGGCTGCACAACCGCGCCCTCAACCACGAGGAGGCAGTCGAGCGTGGGGGGCAGGCGCCGTCCACGTACGACGTCAACACGCGCGTGGCGCTACACCAGCTTTTCGCGCTCGTATCGGCGCGATACAAGGTCATCACCCTCGCCACCCACGACCAGGCGGCGTGTGAGACGCTCCGGGGGTTGGTGTTTGGCCACGGCGACCAAGACGTCTACTGCCCGTCCTACGACTACCTTTCGACCGCCCAAAACGTCAGCCTCGTCCACGCGGCGGCGCGGGCGCACGGGCGGCGGTACGCCGAGGGCATCCGCGGGGAGGATGGAAAGCCGCCTAAGGGGGGGCGTCCCAAAAGGGGCGCCTAGCCATGGTGGCTCGCTGGCGTCGCTGACCCCCCGCCGTACCCGGGGGTCGGGGGTGTCCCCTCGCTTGCCGGGGGACTCCCAGCACCACAAGGCAAGCAAGCGCCGCCGCCCCCAAATTCGGGAGCGGCGGCAAGCGCGCCAACAGCGCGAGGACGACGCGGCAGCAGCCGCCGCCGCCCCCTACTCGACGCTGCTGGCGTCGTTGACGCAGTGGGCGGCGATGGGGGCGGCGCACTGGGTCCTGCGCACGATCCAGTTTGGATTTCGCGTGCCCTGGGCGTCGCGCCCGCCGCCGACCCGGTCAACAGGCTACGCAATGCCCGCCGACAAGCTAAGTTGGTCCAGGACCGAGGTCGGTCGCTGGGTCTTGGCGGGGTTCGCCAAGAGACTCTCCCTCGCGGCGGGCGCCGGAGCTCCGTGGGTGTCCCCGACGTTCATCGTATACGGATCCAAGCCGCGCCTCGTCATCGACCTCCGCCTCATCAACCTGCACGTGCGCAAGCGCGTCTTCCAGTACCAGCGCCTTCCCTCGTTTCTGGCCTCGCTGGTCCCCGACGATCACCTCGTCTCCTGGGACGTGGCGGACGCGTTTTACCACGTCCGCCTCCGGCCGGCCGACCGGAAATACTTCCGCTTTGTGGTCGGGGGGGTGGTGTACGAGCCACGCGTCCTCCCCTTCGGGATGCGGCTGAGCCCATGGGTGTGGACCAAGCTGATGCGCCCGGTGGTTGCGGCGCTGCGGTTGCGGGGCTTCACGGTCAATGCCTACGTCGACGACTTTGCCGCCAACGGGCGGGGGGTCCGTCCCTCGAGCGCGGCGTCGGCGACAGCGGGGCGCGGGGAGATTCTGACGCTCTTCCAGACGCTTGGCATCCAGGTGCACCCTCTGAAAGGAGTGGCGGCGGGCACGACTCGGCTCCCCCTGCTGGGATTTCTCGTGGACACGACGCGGCGGTTAGTGGTGTTACCACCCGCGCGGCTGGCAAAGCTCGTCGGTGGCGCCAAGGCCCTGCTTTCCGCAGCCCGCCAGCGCTCCCGGCGAGTGTCCTCCAAGACCTTGCAGCGGTTTTCCGGTCTGGCCGTGTCGTGCCAGCTGGCCATCCCGTCGGCTCGGTTCTTCCTTCGGCGGGTGTACGACTGCCAGTCCCTGGTATTGCCGACGTCGCGCCTGACGCACGGGGCGCTCGCCGACCTGGCTTGGTTTTCAAAGCTTCGCAAGGAGCCGGGCGTGGGGCGGGCGTTGTGGCCGGTGACGTTGGGCGAGTTGACCACGGACGCCTCCCCTTACGGGTGGGGCGGTCATTGGCACCACCTCCTGCCCGCGGCGGGATTCTTCACGGCGGAGCAACGCGACCTCCACATCAACGTGAAGGAGGTCGCGGCGGTTCGGTTCTGCCTCATGGCATTCGGGTCTCAGCTCCTCGGCGCGGAGGGCCTGCTCCGGCTACGCGTCGACAGTCGGGTGGCAATGCACGTGATCAACGGCTTCAGCAGCCGATCTCCGGTCTTGATGGCCGAGCTGCGTCGCCTTCACGCCGTCGCGCTTTCCTACCGGGTCACCCTGCGGGCGTCGTGGCTGCCATCCGTGGCCAACGTATGGGCGGACGCGCTGTCGCGACGCTCCGACCCCGGGGACTGGCGGCTGACGTCCCAGGTATTCACGGACTTGGTGCAGCGGTACGGCCGTCACACAGTCGACCGCTTCGCCTCTCCCGCCAACGCCAAGTGCGCGCGGTTCAACACGGCGCTCCATGCGCCCGGCACGGAGGCGGTCGACGCCTTCTCGGTCTTCTGGGGGGGGCTGGAGAACAACTGGATTTACCCGCCGTTAAACCAAGCCGCGCGCGTGCTCGACAAGGTGCGGGCCGACAAGGCCACGGCGACGGTCATCCTCCCGGTCTGGGTTGCCCAGCCCTGGTGGGCTCCGGCGGTCGCCACCGCAAACGAGGCGTACCTCCTACCTCGGACTGCGGGTCTGTTTGTAAGCGGACACGCCTTAAGGCCCGCCCCGCACCCCAAGTGGCGCATCGCGGCCTTCCGCTTCATCGGGGGGGGGCTACCTTCAACGGGCGCGGCTTGCCGCCAGTCCCGACGCGCCCGCGCCGACTACCGGCGCCGCCGCTTCAACAGTCGGTCGGGGCGACCCGCTGGCGTCACGACCAGCGTCGGACGCTGGCGCGTGCCGCCCCCAGGAGAGGCGCTGATGCCGCTGCCGCCCGTTGGCTGCGCCTGAACAGCGTGGTCGACGCTACTGCGGCGCGGTACGGCGGCGCGTGGAGTCGATTCGCAGCGTACTGCTGCAGGCGCGGGCGCTGCGCGCTGCCGGCCTCTGCGGAGACGGTGCTCTCCTATGTCGGCTACCTATGGCGGAGCCGGACGGTCGTCGCCAGTTCCCTGAAGCCCATCCTGGCGGCCGTGCGCAAGCGGCACTTGGCCGCCGGACAGCCGAACCCATGCGACGACGACACGGTGCGCGAGGCCAAGGCCGGCTTCCGCCGCGCAGGTCTCGCTTACCGGCCGGTCACCAAGCTGGCGCGCGTCCCTCTCCCCGCCGCGGTGGCTTGGCAGCTGGCGGCTTTGGCGGCGCGCTCGCCGACGGTGCGCCGGCACCGTCTCACCGCGGTCGTCCTCCAGTTTTGGTGGATGCGCCGGGCGGGGGACATCACGCGGCTGACCTTGGGCGACGTCGACGTCCGTGCGGACGGGTCGACGGCGTACCAAGTGCCGCGTCACAAGACCGAGGCCGAGTCGGGCATGATCGCTCGCCGCATGCCGGCGGCAGTGCACACCGGCGCCGACCTCCCGCACGTGCTGCTGATGCGGCTCGTTGCGGATTTTCGCGCCGCGGGCCGGCCCGCGTCTGCTCGCCTCTTCACCACGTGCCGTCCCGACGCGGCATCCAACCTGATCACGGCGTGGCTACGGGACGGTCTGCGCCGGCTTGGCGTTACCCCGGCCGTCGGCACGGTGTACGCCTCCCACTCCCTCAAGTCGGGCGGCGCCACGGCGGCGAACGCGGCGGGCGTCAACCGCGGCGCCATCGCGGCTCTCAGCGCCACGACGGAACAGACGTTGGCTGCCTCTTACATCTCTTCGCTAGTAGTCCCGTCTGAGTTTGATAGGTTTTTCTTCGCCCGCCTGCTCCCCCGTTAGTGCAGGCGGGCGTACTCTCTCTGTTTGGCATACGCGGGCTCCTCTCCTCTGTTTGTAGTAAACCCTCCGTATTGTCTTGTCCGACGGTTATTATTACCACGGGCGTTGACTTTAGGCGGGGTGGGGCGAAGAGATTTAGCGGCGTGCGGGGAATGGGCCCGTTTCCATTCCCCACCGGTGATTAAGCTGTGGGATTGGATTCCGCCGGAGATCCGTTTCCGGCGGCACCCGCTGCTCCGAGCAGCCGCCGCCGCGTAGCCACACGCGGCGGCCGCCCGAGTCCACCCCCAGCCCGCATAAGGAGACGCCGCCCGCGTCTCCCAGTGCGG
>ENA-ORXR01003677-ORXR01003677.1-marine-metagenome-genome-assembly--contig:-NODE-3677-length-13529-cov-22.980523_pt1 | contig 13529 bp, 11 predicted proteins | sample MGYA00237866_ERZ511479 | MGnify/ENA metagenome assembly ERZ511479 | reverse complement strand
GCAGCACCCGGACATGTTTCGTTACATGCCGCTATCTGTGCATCAAGCGGTGGTGCGTCAGAGATAAACTTGACACAGGTGACAGAATTAGACCCATCGCAAGGGTCTTCGTAGGTGACACATATATTTGATACATCACGCGCTACACCATCACCGAAATCAATACCACTTAAAGCACCTGTTAAGGTGAATGGATTGGCACCACCGCCTTCGAATGGGTTTCCTACGAGGTTGGTAATACATTGTCCATTAGTATCGTCTTCAGAAATAAAATTACCAAACTGTGCTGTAAAGTTTGCTCCATAGCCTGTTGCACTGTTAGTAGGACAAGTTTGTGTACCCGTTCCTGTTGCAAAACAAGCTGGGTATGGTGCTATCGTAACACCAGAGGGCAGTGGCGTACCATTATTAGTGATATATACTTTTGCATTGGTTGAAAGTAATGAACCATCTGAAAAATCACAAGCCGGTAAACCCGCAAAATTTTGGTCTGTAAAACCTTTACAGCCTTCTGGCGTAGAGAATATGATACCAATATTTTCACGGCAGTTAACCTCTACAACGTGTGCGCCCAAGCCAAGTTGGCCGTTGGCAGAAGGTGCACCTGCACCACCAAAGGTTACTAATAGGTCTCCAGCATCTCCGCCGTTACCAGTACCACCAAATGCTTGGTCTACGGTACCGTCAGATATAATTGGATCTGCATCATTTAATATCATTGGAATACCCAAGTCATTATTAGATGCCTGACAAGGATCGGCTAAGGTTGGGTCTCCAATATCTTCGGGCTGACCTTGGTATGTACCTGTGTAAGCCACCATATTCAAACCTTCACAAACACTTTCATTTGGGTCGCCATTAACACTATTCGTTACGGTAAGTGTTGGGTTTTGGATTAGTTCGTTGTCTGTACCGTCTGCTGCATCAATACAAATAGAGATGACATCAGAAGGGGCAGATTCGCTAACAAAACCAATATTTTGACAACCGAGGTTGGCATCGAAGCCAGGGATAGGAAATAAATTTCCTGTACCACCAGCACCGCCATCGGCATTTGGTCCTGAACCAGAAGGTTGGTCAATAATAGCTTCCCATACAACGACATTATAACATTGACCAGGACATATAGGTAGAGTTAGTTCGAGTGGCAAACCTCCATCACAAGCACCAAGAAACCCTGCGGGGTCTGCCCCAAAGGTGTGCCAGGAGGTAAGGTCACCACCTCTATCTTGACTAAACTCGGAAGATACACAAGTAGATGCTTTAGGTACTAAACATAGCGCATCATCTGTACCACTACTAAAAGGTAAGCCTTGAAAGTCAGGGTCTCCTCCGCCTGGCGGTGTACAATTCGCTACGGCAGTTACACCACACTCACGATCAAGACCGTTGGGTACAGGCGAGTTTTGTCCGTAGATCCCTACGTACCAAAATAGTGAGTTATCATCTCCAAACTCACAGCCATCACCTGCACGAGTACCACATTGTGGATCCCATTGCACAGTAATGGAGCTAGACTGGGCGAGTGACCCTGGTGGGGTGATAGGCACTCCCGAAGGTCCATTATCTATCGCCACCACATTGATAGGCTGTAGTGCCGTTGTACAAGCTTGCCCGTACATAGTATTACTCAAAAAGAGTAAGCACGGAAGAAAGCAAGACAATAATCTGATTATGTTCTTCATTTCAGAAATTTTGTTTATGATTTTCATTCAGTTTTAGTTTTTAGCTTTTGCTGGAATCACTCCATATTGCTGCGGAAGTTCTTTGAGTTCGATATATTCTTTACCTCCAACATTTGAAATGACCGCTTTGTAGCCTATTTCAGCGTACTTTTCATTCAATTCTCTTGCTTTCTGATGAAGACTCGTTTTCGTTTTCGCTATTGATTTCCTTTCCACGTTAGGCTTTAGCATCGCTTTCTTAGCTACTTTCGCTTTAGCCCTCTGTGTTGCTACACGCTCGCTTCTTACTTGCTTTGCAGCCTCATTGCGTTGCTGCTTTGCCTCGTCAATCCACTCTTGCGGTACAGCGGTCAAGCCTTGCGCTTTTGCTTTGACTTTAAGCTCACTCATGGTCTGCTTTTGACTCTGAATTTGCCGTGCATCCACATCATTACGCGACATGACTTGCGCCGATGCCAGTGTGCCAAAAAAGGCAAACAGCATCAGGCTTAAAAGTAGTTTTTGGTAAATACTTTGTTTCATAATAATTGATTTGAATAGGTGCTTGGGTATATTTGATTTTATATTTTAGTGCCTTCGCGCGCCTCCGACTCCTAAAGGAGAGGCTGTCCGCTTGGGTTTTATTTGTTATTTCAATTTTTTGACTTGGGGACATGGCGACTGAAGTCGCCTGTACATTTCTGACGGCTGAAGTCGTCAGTACGTTTTTTTGTACTCATCAATACTCATTTTTTTAAATTGCTCTTTCCCGAATCAAGTTCGGGACAAGCTCCAACAAAATGGAGTAATAAATTCAATTTTGTAATTTTCTATAAGTCTCTATATCCATTTTTTTGAATTGCTCTTCTGCAACAAAATGGAGTAGTAAATTGAGTTCGTCGGGTTGAATATCTCCGCTTAGTGGGGCGATGATATTCATGTTTTCATCTAAAAATACGAGTTGTGGGTAGCTAATGGTTTCTTTTGACTGCGTAATTGCTTGCGCTAAGTCGTGAAAATCGTAGCCGTTCAAACCTTGTCGATAGATGTAGGTTTTTCCCTTTGTCGTAATTGTTTCTTTCCGCTTGCCGGAAAGTTTGATGGGGATGAAATGTTGGTTGAGGTATTGGTTGATTTCGGGGGTGTTGAAAATTCTTTGTTCGGCTTCTTCGCAAGTTGAGCAGCTTGGGTCGTACACCCAAACGAGTGCTTTTTTATTTGCTTTTGCTACTTTTTGTTCTCCTGTTTCCCAGTCCAACCATGTCAAATTCGTACTCACAGAACAGGCAAAAAACAGCGCAAATACCACAAAACATAAATTCTTTTTTTCCATTTTCAATTATTGCCCAAACAAATGTTTGACAATCAGGTGACATTTTTTGCTCGTAATCTTAAATATAACCTATCGGATTCACTGACATTTTTTGTCAAACCCGAAAGATTAAATATAAAATTACGACATATCTTTGTGCACATAAAGCAGTTCGTATAAACGAAATCTGTATGCTATAAGTCATTTGTAATGAAGCAGTAAAACGAAAACAGAGGAAGTGTTTTTGATTCCATTTTAAGCCTACATTTGGTTATTTACTTACTTTTTCATTTCTTCTTGGAGGTATCACTGAACAATGATAGTTTATTTTCGTAGAAAAAAGAAACATTTTCGGATATTTTTCGTTGGCGTATTTTGTGGTGAGTGTTCCGATTATTGAGTGTACATTTGAGTCGCTTTAAAGATATTTTTCATCTGTTCAATAAATTCGTTTTCAGGTAGTTAGTTCGTTTTCTTAACATTACAATAACATGACAAAAAAAGGAGCGGTGACGCCTGTATAAAACCAAATAATGCACGAAAATAGAAACCCCTAAAGTCAGCCCGTCATTCTTGACGTTTGTGATTGCTCGGCAGGACGGTTGATTTTAGATATTTTATTTTTGATGAGTTTTTCGGTCGTGTTCGAGGAAAATCGGATATAGTCGGCAGACGAAGTTTTTTATGAAAATTGGTCGTTCAAATAGCAAATTTTACCTCACTTATAACCAAATTCGGCTGACGACAAGGGAATTTTCATCACTCTATTTTTATCGAACACGACCAGTTTTTCCTACGAATCAATAAATTTTAAATTTCATACTTTTGACTGCTCCAAAAATGATAATATCACTTTCAACATGAACAAAATAGAACACATCGGCATCGCCGTAAAGAACTTGGAGAAGAGCAATGAGCTATTCCGAAAATTGCTCGGCAAAGCCCATTATAAAATAGAGGAAGTGGCTAGGGAAGGCGTGAATACTTCTTTCTTTAAAGTTGGTGAAAATAAGGTCGAACTACTCGAAGCAAGCAGCGAAGATAGCGCGATTGCAAAATTCATCGAAAAACGTGGTGAGGGCATTCACCATATCGCCTTCGCCGTAGATGACATTGAGGCGGAAATGAAGCGATTAGCTGAAGAAGGTTTCCGATTATTGAACGACACTCCTAAGCGTGGTGCAGACAATAAGCTTGTTTGTTTTATCCATCCTAAAACCGCTAATGGAGTGTTGGTGGAGCTTTGTCAGGAAATTACGGTGGACGGTGGACGGCAGACGGTGGACGGCGAACGCGAGACCAGAGGCGAGAGCGAGTAAGGGAGCGGCAAATGTAAAAGTTATATAGGGGAAGACGAAAAAAATAATCTACCCGTCTGAATTGTTCTTTTTCTTATATGTTTCACTAAATTTTCCTTATCCCGAAAGCATTCGGGACGCGTCAAATTTAGCCAAACATATAAAAAAAATAACTTCTTCATCGGGTAGATTATTTTCTTCCTCTTCCCTAACGTGAATCACACGAATTTTCTTTTTATTTGAGTGTGACACACATTAGTGGCATTTGACATATTTTAAAATATTTTTTAGCGAAAACCTGTAATGACTGCTTTACAGGCTGACCGCGAATACCGTACAGGCGATTTCAATCGCCATATTAAACACAAATTTAATTTGTAAAATATTTATTTACATTTAATTATAAATAAATATTTTACTACACATGGCGAATAAATTCGCCTGTACGAGTTCGCGGTCAGCCTGTAAAGCAGTCATTACGGAGTCCTCAATAAACCTTTGTTACATTGTTACATTTAAAATGTCACTAATGTGTGTTACACTCTTTTTATTTTATTGATTTTTAAATTAATGGAGGTGTTCGAGTAAAATAGGGAATAGTCGCAAGGCGAATGTTTTTATGGAAAATAGGCGTTTAAACACTCAAATATCCACGTTCAACAAAGGAATTCGCCTTGCGACTCACGCATAATTGCTCACCCTATTTTTGTCAAACATTCCCTTTTTATCCCGCATCTTTTAGGATATTTATCCGAATAATTAGCCCTTTTCAATGTCACATTTTTTAGGTATATTTCATTTAATATTTTCTTAACATTTAAACATCTAAAAATACCTTTTATACCATTAAAAAACGAGTATTTTAGCAAATTAGCAGCCTTTGAAAAATATTTTTGTACCCCTGAAAAAATAATACTTTAAAGTGCCTTCTTTTTGTCACGCAATTCGTTACCTTTGCGCTACAAAAGCGTCTTAGTTGTTAATGAATGAATTTTGAATGAGAGAATGAATGAATTAGAATAGTAATGAATAAAAATTAAAATGTAAAATAAAGCTTAAAAAGCGTATCATCCTCATCGTTTTTTAATTTTTAAAAACACTAATTATAATTTTATTGTTGCGTAATATTCAACTCAATTAAAATACCTTATCTTATACTAAAATAACTGCAAACATTACAAGCCCAAAACAAACACAACCCAATCCTAAAATTAAAAAATATTGACTATGTAATCCCAAAATTCATTCATTCATCCCAATAGTTATTGGAACACAAGATTCGCTCATTACACACTCTAAGCATTTCATCATTTCATCATTTAAGCATCTAAGCATTAATAACGTGCCTTAATGAGATTTTTCAACTTTTTTACACAAGAGATAGCCATAGATTTGGGTACAGCAAATACCCTCATCATTCAGGACGACCAAGTAGTGGTCGATGAACCGTCCATCGTGGCTATTGATAGGCGCAGTGGTGAAGCTATCGCTGTGGGTAAAAAAGCCATGATGATGCACGAAAAAACGCATGGCGAAATCAAAACGATCCGCCCGCTCAAAGATGGTGTGATTGCTGACTTTCAAGCTGCTGAAAGTATGATTGAAGGCTTCATCAATATGACGGGCACACGCCGCCGTTTTTTCAATAATCTGAAAATGGTTATTTGTATTCCATCGGGTATTACTGAAGTCGAAAAACGCGCGGTTTTTGATTCGGCAGAACATGTAGATGCTAAGGAAACCTACCTCATTCACGAACCTATGGCAGCTGCGCTCGGTATCGGGCTGAATGTAGAAGAACCTATTGGTAACATGATTATCGACATAGGAGGTGGAACGACTGAAATTGCGGTGATCGCCTTGTCGGGAATTGTATGCGACCAGTCCATACGTATTGCAGGTGATGAGTTTACGAGTGACATTACAAATTATATGAAACGCCAGCACAACATTCTCATTGGAGAGCGTACTGCCGAGCGTATCAAAATCAATGTAGGCTCTGCCCTACATGAATTGGAAGAACCACCGGAAGATTTTCCCGTCAACGGGCGCGACCTAATGACAGGTATTCCTAAGCAAATCACCGTTTCATATTCCGAAATATCTCATGCACTCGATAAGTCGATTTCCAAAGTCGAAGATGCGATTTTGAAAGCATTGGAAAACACTCCGCCGGAATTGGCAGCCGATATATATCAGACGGGCTTGTACCTCACAGGCGGCGGCGCACTCTTGCGCGGACTCGACAAACGAATCGCCCAAAAAACCAAATTGCAAGTACACGTAGCCGATGACCCGCTACGCGCCGTAGTACGCGGTACGGGCAAGGCACTGAAAAATATTGATAAATACACCTTCTTGATTGACCGCAAGAGTACTTAGTGATTAGTTTATTGAGTTGACTAGGTTTATAAAGTTATTAGGGTTGAAATATTGAATAAATTTCGCATAGCGAAATTCTACTTTATAAACTCAATGAACTTAATAAACTCTATAAACCACTCCCCCACCACATGAATAACTTAATTAATTTTCTGGTCAGGTTTCACGGTTTCTTCCTATTTACGTTTTTGGAAGTGGCTGCGATATATTTGATGGTCAATTATAATGATTTTCACGGCAATGTATATTTCCATTCCTCTAATACTGTGTCGGGTTTTTTCACTAAAAAACAAGATAACGTAAGGACTTATTTCAAACTCCGAGAAATCAACGACAGTCTCGCCAACGCATATAACGAATACCTCAACCGCCAACCGAATACTTTTTACAATCATGCAGTCAAATCCCAAACTATAGAAGATACTTTGCTTCAAAAACGTTATAACTACATCAGTGCGAAAGTCATCAGTAATACTACCGACCATCCTAATAACACCATGACGCTTGATAGAGGTAGTCGGCATGGAATCGTGCCGGATGCGGGAGTCGTGAGCAATGGCAGCGTGGCGGGCATTGTGTTGAAAACCTCTAAAAATTATAGCGTGGTGATGTCTTTGCTGCACCGAGATGTGCGGGTCAATGCCAAATTTAAAAAGCATAATTATTTCGGGTCATTGGCATGGAAAGGCAATAATCCACGCATCATGGCACTCGAAAACATCCCCAAACACGCCCGCATAGCCGTAGGCGATACAATTCTAACAAATAATTTTTCGGATATTTTTCCGGCAAATATCATGATAGGCATCGTAGATAAACACGAATTGCCACCCGGTAGCAATTATCATAATATTGATGTGAAATTGACCACCGATTTCTCGAGCATCCAATACGTTAATGTCGTCGAATCGCTGATGCGCGAGGAGCGACGCGCCCTTGAGGAGTCAATTAGTAAATGAGTTTATTGGGTTTATTGAGTTTATTGAGTTACAATATTAAATGAATGAATTTCGCTACGCGAAACTTCACTTTATAAAACTCAATAAACCAATAAACTCCTAAAAAAGTAATGAATCCAACGGTTATCCACATAATACGTTTTGCGGCACTGATACTCGTGCAGGTCTTGATATTGAAAAATGTCGACTTGGGGAGCTATGCGTATTACTTTAAGATTTGGATGTATCCCTTGGCATTATTGATGTTGCCCTTGCGACTTCCTGCTGGGATTACGCTGCCCGTAGCCTTTGCAACAGGGCTTGTCGTTGATATGTTTTATGATACCAACGGACTACATGCAGGCGCATGTGTGGCGATGATGTTCTTCCGTCCCCTATTCGTCAACATCATTGAACCGCGTGGTGGTTATGACAATAATCCGCTCCCAAATCGTACTAAGTTGGGGACACCGTGGTTTTTGCAATACGTTGCCCTTTGTCTTGCCATTTTTGTGGTCGTTTATTCCTTATATGAGACATTTTTGTTTGAGAAAATTAATGTGGCATTTATCAAGGCAATTTTCACTTACCTTGTCTCTTTGCCTGTGATTATATTGCCTGTTTTTATTTTTAATTTAGGGGGGAAATAGTGATTGTTTGATTGTTGGGGAAGACGAAAAAAATAATCTACCCGTCTGAATTGTTATTTTTCTTATAGGTTTCACTAAATTTTCCTTATCCCGAATCCAGTTCGGGACAGGCTGTAGCCCAGCTATGCTCGTCAAATTTAGCCAAACCTATAAAAAAAATAAATCTTCATTTGGGGTAGATTATTTTCTTCCTCTTCCCTTATTATTTTGTTGCCAAATCTTGCAATCTCCTTCTGAAATATGTAATTTTGAAAAAAACGTATCATGTCAAAAGATTTTTATCACGACCAAGTAAGAAGAGCATTGGAGAAAGACGGTTGGGAAATTACGGACGACCCATACATTCTCGAAAGTGGAAAAATCAAATATCGAGTTGATTTAGGAGCAGAAAAATTGCTCGCAGCACAAAAGGGAAAAGAGAAAATTTTGGTTGAAATAAAAAGCTTCGTTGGAGCTTCGGATACTAATGAATTTCACCGAGCCGTTGGACAGTATGTTGATTATATAGTCATTTTGGAAGATGTAGAACCAGACAGACTACTGTTCTTAGCGGTTCCCAACTTCGCATGGAGTGACTTCTTTACAGAAAAAGCTATCCAAAAATCATTGGAATTCATCAAAGCAAAAGTTCTCGTTTATGACCCCAATGAAGAAATCGTTGTACAATGGATAAAGTAGAAAAATACCAAAATATTATCATTTCATTTTTAGAAGAACAAGCTCAACCTACTTTGGGGATGCATCCCGATATCCGAAATGAAGTTATTGCCGACACAAAAAGTAATAACTTTCAACTCCTTCATGTTGGTTGGAAAGGCGATCATTATCAATTTTTTATCTCTTTTCATTTTTCAATTATTAATGAAAAAATTTGGTTGCAATGGAATAGAACCGAAAACGAAGTCGTTGATTATTTAATGGAAAATGGTGTACCCAAAGAAGACATCGTCTTGGGCTTGAAACCGCCTTATGCCAGAAAACATACCGGATTTGCAGTAGCATAAAACTCGTCAATTCATCAACTCAACAACTCGTCAACTCGTCAACTCGTCAATATGAAAGATACATTTCAAGAAAGAAAACACGTCATTCGCTTCGTCTTTGCTTTGGGGGCATTGGTGCTATTGGGGCGTAGTTTTCACTTGCAAATGTTGGATACCGAGTACATCAGCAAAGCGGAGCGATTTGGGCGATATTATACCACGATTTATCCTTCGCGCGGCTTGATATTTGACCGTAATGGCAAATTGCTCGTTCAGAACGATCCGATGTATGATATTACGGCAACCTATAATGATGTCAGAGATATTGATACCACGAAAATCTGTAGTTTACTCGGTATTGACAGTATGACTTATGGGCGTAATCTCAATAAAGACTTCGACGGCGACCATCGCTATACGCGCTACAAACCCTTTGTTTTCTTGCCTAAAGTCTCTGCGCTTACCTATTTGAAGTTTCAGGAAAGTCAGTATCAATTCCCCGGATTTCAGGCGGAATTGCGGAATGTACGGACGTATTATTACCAATGTGGAGCGCATGTTTTGGGCTATATCAGTGAGGTGGACGAGCGGCAGGTAGCTCGTTCAAATTATTATGATGATGGTGACTATATCGGCGAGTCGGGCATGGAAAAGCAGTACGAAGAAGAATTGCGCGGACAGCGTGGCAAGCAATACTTTACCCGTGACAATATGGGGCGTATCGTAGGCAGTTACAAGGACGGTAAATTAGATGAAATTGCCGTTTCCGGCAAAAATCTGGTCACATCCCTCGATATTGAATTGCAAAAGTACGGCGAAGAATTGATGCGAAATAAAAAGGGTAGTATCGTGGCGATAGAGCCGAGTACGGGCGAAGTCTTGGCATTTATCAGCAGTCCGAGTTATTCGCCTAATATGCTGAGAATCAGTCGTGGACGTGGACAGGCATTTGCCCGTTTGCAAGCTGATACGCTCAAGCCCTTGTTTAATCGTGCGCTCAATGCACAGTACCCGCCGGGTTCTACTTTTAAGCCTTTGATGTCCTTGATTGCCCTCCAAGAGAAAGCGATTTGGTCGGGTACGGGGATTACATGTTATGGTTCTTATAAGTATAAAAACAAAAGCTATGGTTGCCGTCCGCATCCTGAACCCATTACAAATTTGTCGCGTGCCTTGAAATATTCCTGCAACTCATACTACTGGCGGGCGTTTCGGAATGTGGTCGATAAAAAAAGTAATGCGCCGGACGGCGTGGACAATTGGGCGGCGTATGTACGAAGTTTTGGCTTAGGCGAACCACTTGGTATCGACATAGAAGGCGAAAAGGGCGGCAATGTTCCCGATGCCTCTACCTATAATAAGATTTATCCTGATTTTGAATGGGGTGCGCCTACGGTGATGTCGGTCGCTATCGGGCAGGGGGAGTTGCAAGTTACACCGATTCAATTGGCAAATATAGCGGCTATTATCGCCAATCGTGGTCATTATTACGCGCCGCATTTGGCTAAAGGCTTTGTAGAAAACGACACCCTTTATCCCCTCAAAAATTACGAGAGACAAACGACACTACTTACAGATGCGAGTGACTATAAAGCCGTCATACGCGGTATGGAGTATGTGATTGAAAATACTAATTCGGCGATAACGGATGTCAGTTTTTGCGGAAAAACGGGTACAGTAGAAAACCCGCATGGCGACGACCACTCTACATTCATTGGTTTCGCGCCCAAGGATAATCCCAAAATTGCTATCGCAGTGTATGTCGAAAATTCAGGTTACGGCTCTACCTATGCACGTCCAATTGCAAGTTTGATGACCGAAAAATTCCTCAAACGCAAGGTAGAAGGTGAAGAAGGTTCTCCACGTAAATGGCTGGAAAAGAAGATGTTGGAGGCGAATTTGGTTGATTGAGTTTATTAAGTTTATTGAGTTTACTAAGTTTATTGAGTTTACTAAGTTTACTAAGTTTATTGAGGTCAAGTAGTACGCAAGAACCAACTTTATAAACCTAATAAACTCAATCAACTAATAAACGCTATAAACTTCAATAAGAATTCCACCGCGCACGCACGCCCCGCACATCATAATGCACATTCTGCGTACCCGGATATAAGCCCAAACCGCCTTCATTTTTGATGACTTTTTTCTCCAAAATATCCAGTACGATGTCTTTGTCTTTCTTGTCAGACTTGCCATCCTTATTAATATCACGAATCGAAATATCGACGGCTTCACCTTTGATATGGCGGCTTTTTTTCGCGCCGCCTACACGCTCGTTGTATCGCGGATGTCGGTGTCCGTTCACTACGCGAAAGCCGCTTTTATTATAGCCTTCCTTTTCCAATGCCTGTTGGAGTTCGAGGGTTTTGTAGAATATTTTTTTGTTCAGAGCGCAGGTTACGGCATCGCTTTTATTCCTGACGCATTGCTTATAGAATTTATCTTTACAAATAAAATCCTTCACGCGATATCGCCCGACGATGTATTTATTGAGGTCTTTTCGCCGTACCTTTATATATTTCAAATTACTGACTAATGGCTTGTATGTCTTTGTGTTAGATTTGGTATAATCCAGATATTCATCCTCCAATTCCGCGTAATTTAGTTGTTCAAATTTTGCATATACTTTATCAATTTGTGCCTTTGTAGTGACTACTTTGTTGCGGTAAATTCTGTCGTGTCGGTACTCCAATATGGCATCTCTGATTCGCCAGTTATTCATAGCGAATGAGTAGCCGATTATTAGTAAAATGAAAAAAATGATTGTGGTGTAAATGAGTTTTTTTCGCATAACGAATTCTATGTAAAAAACAAGAGATCAGCGATTCGCACGATTTTTTAACATATATGATAAATTATGGAGATGATTGAATTTTGATGTCTCGCGCAATGATTCTATAGATGAAGTTCATTGAAATACAGGGAATCAGGTCAAAAATGACCCTGACTTTTTGCCTAAAGTCTCTCAAAGTCTTGGCTTCTTTTAATGCTTTTTGAAAAGTTGCGTCCAAAATTTGAGTTAATTGGTCAACGAAAAAAGCTAAAAACATGAGGGTTGCTAGCAAGGAGGATAAGAACTGTTTGCCATGTCCATAATTATGTTCAAGATTATAGCCTTGATTTTTAAGGACATTAAAAGTTTCGTTCTCAATCTTCCATCTGCTTCGGGCGGTTTTTACAAACTCTTTTATCATGTTGTGTTTTATGGTTAGGGAAGTAATCCATTTACCTTTATAGATGACTTTATCGGTACGAGTATCCACTTCTTCATACTCAGCATAGTTGACTTGTATGTCGGGATTGACTCCATTAAGAATTAAGTCGTTTGCCCATTTAGCCGTACATTTTATGTGCTTGTTTTTATACCATGTTCTAGTTTTTAGTTTGTTTTGTGCTGCTAATCGCTCTGCTTGTACCAACACATAACCATCTTTGATGACGGTAATAAAGTCCATGCGGTAAAACTTCATTAGTCGTATCGCCGGACCTGAAGCAAATAAACCATCTAAAAGGATAAGGTGTTGATTATCAGGTAAAACCTTAGCGATTTTGGGAATAAGTCTTTTAAAAGCATTGTACTCACAATCATTTTTAAGTTGACCATCCTGTTTGGTAATCGGTTCGGCAAATACCGGAAAAACGGTACTTTTATCAGGATGAACAATACAAGCACCGGCAAGTTGATGGTAATATTGTTGTTCACCATTTTTCAATTGTTTGACCATGCAATGTGGACATTGAATGGTATTTGAACAGAAACAACCTGTGCCATCAACAGCAATTGCAGTTAGACCTCCTAAGCTGGCAAAGCACTGATGTTTGTCAACGGCTTGCTTTACTTTTTCATCCGAATGTATCGCCTTAAAAGTATCAAGTAATCCGTCTGGGTCAACAGGGTCTAATATTTTACGAAATCCCTGCTCACTTGGAACTGATGATATTTTATAGACTTGTTCCATATTTTCTCTACGAGTCGGAAAATGCTCTATAAAAGACAACAAAGAGGGGTCTTTGAGACTAAACATCGCAAAGCCACTCATCAAAACATCGGCTAATTCAAATTCGGGAGTCGTGCTGCGGTAGTCCGCAACTTTACTAAAACTATCGCGAACTTTTTTTACTAGATAATCGAACATCATTTACTATTTTAAGCAAAGGTATTCCCTATTTCAATGAATTTTAAATGTTTTTTATGATATACGTTAAAGAATCGTGCGAACTGCTGTGAAAATATTAGAGTTTATTTTATTGACATTCTTTTTCGGACTTTCAGCTTTTTGCGAATCATGTACTGTAAGAACC
>ENA-ORXR01003676-ORXR01003676.1-marine-metagenome-genome-assembly--contig:-NODE-3676-length-13531-cov-2.951836_pt1 | contig 13531 bp, 6 predicted proteins | sample MGYA00237866_ERZ511479 | MGnify/ENA metagenome assembly ERZ511479 | reverse complement strand
AGTTGGGACAAATCGCCAGGATTCGTTATTGACAAACTGTGTATCAATCAACAATATCACTCTTTGCAAAAGCAAGGCATCCAGTGTTGTAACGCTTGCAGAACGATTGACATCAGCTGCAATCATTTTGTACGGAGAATCTAAAGTCACGGCACCTATTGCCTGCTGGCTGATCATAAATAAATCCATCGCATCTACTCCATTCAAAATATTGGTGTTCTTTGACGCCGATATCTCATAAGCATTATCCGGATTGATAGCTCCAAACAAATAGGTTCCTGTAGTGTCCGTAGTGATCCCATCGGTCACATTAGTCACCTGCAGATCAACACCTTTCACACCTTCGCCTATTTCAGTCATCACTAGTCCTTCAATACTAGTCGAAGGTAAGGTAGGTACAAAGTCTGCTTCAATTAAATGTTTGGTTTCATTTGAGATGGCCTTTTCACCAAAGTTATAAGCAATACAAGCATCGTTTAGAATCAAGGTTCCTTCAGGGTTATCCAATAACTGACTAACGCGGAATTTGACAAAACCACGAGAGGCTGCTTCATTGATACTTGCAGGTGGCAGTACAACATTGTTGAATACAAACTGTGCAACACCATTGCTATGCAATGAAAAATCATAATCATGACTACCACTACCTGGGCGTATGGAAGAAGCATCGAGCCACTTCGATAGCGTGTCTTGAATGATGACCGTATAAACTGTATCCGTTCCATTATTTTGAAAATGGATATGATAATCCAGGTCAATATTCGCTTCGGTGTAGCGCTCCACTCCATAGCCTTTAGGATATGCTCTTTTCGTAGCTGTACTAGCGGTTGTACTTTCCTGACAATCCATTGAAACAAAAGGATTACCGTCATGCTCAGGATATTGATTGACCATTCCCAAACTAATATTTCCATTAACATCAGTCCCACAGGCTTCAACAGAAATGGCGCGTTTTTTCTCACCGGGGTGTAGTGGATGTTGATTTAATTCTAATCGTAGTGTTTTTCCATCTGGGTAGAAAGTGAATTTTTCAGATTCATCTTCCAAAAGATCTATGGTTGGCGTTTGTAACAATACCACATCTTCTATAATAATGATATAGTCGGAAGCTTCCATTTCGTCACCTTCATTGGTCACTGTAAAGGTAACCGAGTCACCTTCACATACCGCATCAATGGCAAGTGAGGAACCATCCCAATCAACATTTGGTGTTTCACAAAATGCATCTGGATAAATGTGTGCTCCCACGGAATGAGTCTGACCTTCAACAGCCGTATTACAATCCAGGAAGGCAGTAACCACAAAATTATCACAATCTTCCATCGCTACATCATCTAATGTAAATCGATAAACATTAGGAGCTACCTCCGTGTAACCAATGCTACTGCTACTAATCGAAAAGTCTTCATGAAATGTCAAATCAATATAAGGATCAATAGCAGTAGCTGTTCCCTGGTTACAGTACCGGATACGATATTCATTATCTGTGCAATGCAGCAATGTATGGGTCGATACATCTACCGTAAGTACCGGGCAGTCAACTGTAGTTTGAATTGGGATATTTAGATTGAGGGTATCAAAAGGACTATTTAGATCATAATTATAAGCATCGCAATCGGTGTTCCAGTTGGTATTGGGTGCTACTATGCGGATATCATAATTGCCTAATTCAAGCACAAAGAAATAATCTCCTAAAGCTGTACTTGTAGTGTATATTCTATCGGTGCCGTTATCTGCTTCAATCAACCAACCTTCCAAGCCAGGCTCTCCGTTATCAAAATCACAATTGTCATTAATGTCATGAATAACGTTGCCGCTTACAAACTGAACGTCGGTCAAACTTTCACCTCCGGTTGTCGTTTTATTAAATTGATTATAACCAACAGCGAAACCGATATTATCATCTAAAAAGAAAAGGTCATTTACTGGTTGTTCTCCAAACTGACCACTACTTGGCAGACCTGCACTCTGATCGTTCCAGGACATACCGCCATCTGTTGATTTAAATACTACACCAACGTTGAAAACTCCTCCTGCAAAATAACCGATCTCATCGTCTACGAAAAACAAAGTGCTAACACTTACATTGGTCGGGTAATCAACCTCATTCCAATCAAGTCCTGCATTAGTACTACGATGCAATTTATTATTAGAAAGTAAATAAGCATTTGAAGCAGAAGTAAATATTAGTTGACGATAGACTTCAACATCATTCAAATCCTGATCAATCCAGCTGTCTCCACCATCTTCTGTTTTAAGGAAAGCGTCACCTGATCCAGCAATAAAGCCAACTTGATTATCTATAAAATAAAGGGTTCTTAAATCATCACTTACACCAGTTGTCAACCAGCTCCAGTTTTGGCCGCCATCCACTGTCTTGTAAAATGCACCACAGTTACCAACTGCAAAACCAATAGCTACGTCGATAAAATGAACGGCATTTAAACTAGTGTCTATTTCAGTAAAATCCCAGGTAGCTCCAAAATTAACTGTTCGGGCAATGATACCTTTATCGTCATCATCACAGCCACCACCATTTTTTCTACCAACAACAAATGCAGTGGTCGAATTGACAAACTGGAGGTCTTTTAAGGTATAGCCAGTAGGTGCTTGAAAAACTTCGTTCCAGCTGCGGCCACCGTTCTGTGTTCGCATTACTTTACCCTCAGCGCTTGTCGCTAAACCATATTCAGGAGTAGTAAAAGCAACTGCTTCCAGATTAGGTAAGTTGTCGTTGTCGTAATAAACCGTCTCCCACTGAGCTTTTGCATCAGCATAAAAACAAACCAGCAGCACTAAGAGTAGTGCGGTTCTGAATATTGTTTTATGTAAGGAGGTGCGGTTCATAAAAAGTTTTGGTAAAGCTGATAAAGTAAAAGTGAAATAAGTCTTTAAAGTTTCATTTCCTTCTTGGGAGGTAGGGTAAATAAAATAATCAGTTTCAGATTATTTGTCTATTTTATTTTCTCCTTCCTTCCTCTCACATTACAAAAGTTGCCTTATTATTTAGCATATTCAAGTACAAATTATGTAAAATATCAAAAAGTAAATTTTCACAAATCATTTATTTTCAGTACTTTAGATCAAAATAAACTTGTTTTAAAATGAATTCAAGCGATCTATATACTGTTTATAAAACGTTTAACGGGCCAGAAAAAAGGGCTATTAGCAAATTTTTAGCCTCGCCTTATCTCAATCAACGGCAAGAAGTCATTGATTTGTGGCAGTATTTTCTAAAAAATGCTTCGGCTGGCAGGCTTGCTTTGAAAAAAGAAACCGTTTTTGGGGAGTTGTTTCCAGGGAAGCCTTATGACGATGCTTTGATGCGACACATTATGTCCTGGTTACTCAAATCAATTGAGCAATACTTGGCTTACTCTAAATATACGACTACTCCAATCAACGAAACGCTGCATCTCGCGCAGGCTTACAAGAATAAAAAACTAGAAAAACTCTCTCATAAAGCGATAAAATTAGCTGGCAAGCAACTGGCTAAAATGAAACCGGGACAAGAAGCCTTCCACTTCAAATTTATGCTAGAATACGAAAAGTATGAGTTAAGGGAAAACAAAAAAAATAATCTTGATCACAATCTTAGCGCTATGGCGAAGGCGCTTGACAAGCATATTCTTATCAGCAAATTAAAGCAAGCCTGCATTCTGCGTTCACATCAATCGCTTGTCAAAGCAGAGTATGACTTTAGCCTTGTGAAGCTTTTGCTAAACTATGTTGAAGGTAGCTCGTATTTGGAAGAACCCATCATTGCAGCTTATTATAACTGTTATCTCGCATTGACCGATAACAATGAAGAAGCGTTTCAAGAACTAAAAGAAAGTCTTCAAAAAAAGCAAAGTACTTTTTCCAACGACGATATAAAAATGCTCTACTTCTATTCGATCAACTTTTGTATCCGAAGATTAAATACGGGAGGTGCTACCTATATAAGAGAGGCTTTTGAAATGTATCGTTTTGGTTTGAAAAATGATATACTCACCATTGAAGGCGTCTTACGACAAGTAGCTTACAACAATATTGTTTCGATTGGTTTGAAGTTAAAGGAGTTTGAATGGTTAGAAACTTTTATTCAGGACTACAAACCTAAGTTGCTGCCGCAGCATCGTGAAAGTAATTATATCTACAATCTAGCAAGACTTAACTTCACTCAAAGAAAGTATGGGAAAGCCATGAAACTATTGCATCAGGTGGACGATCGACATTTGCTTTTGAATTTAAATGCAAAGGTGATGCTACTCAAATTGTACTACGAGCTTCAGGAGTACGATGCACTTTCTTCTTTATTGGCAAGTTTTAAAATGATGCTTACGCGAAAAAAATTATTGAGCTACCATAAGACGCACTACAAAAACATTATTCGATTTACCAGTCGCTTGCTTAATTTGAAACCTCGCGATCAGAAGGCTTATGACAAACTAAAGACGGATATTAGTAGTGCTGAAGTACTCCAGGAAAAAGAATGGCTGCTTGCGCAACTTGAGCTCGCTAGATAGCTGCTAAAAACAGATTGGCAACTATCATAAGATACGGCGAAAGGGTAATAATGGTTGGGAAGGTAGTCTTTTGTTTTAAAATTCAGCAGTTATACTTACAAGTGCTAGGACTAAAAAAACAAGACTTCCAAAAGTTTTGAAACCCTTGGAAGTCTTTGCTACTTAAAACACAAAAAAGTCGTATCACCTTTGCGTGATACGACTTTAATAAACTATAATCTCATGAAAATAAATCGATTTTTGGGATAGTTGAACTAATTGAATCTCATAAAAAAAAAGAAATCGGATTTTGGGATGCAAGAACTAATTGAATCTCAAATTTTTAAAATCGGCTTTTGGAACGTACGAACTAATTAAATGAATCTCAAAAAAAAAAATTATAAACCTTATTTATGAATCTTAACTTTACTTAACCAGTAGCTTACCACCACTCACCGGCATACCTGCCGATTCGATTTTGTATATATACATCCCGCCAATCAAATCACCTCTATACAATTGGTAAGTCATTCCTGTAAAACTTTCGTTGCGCAACAAGCGACCGGACAAGTCATACAGTTTAAATTCTAAGTCTTCCAAAATCCGATCTGCAACTACTTCTACAGTTGCCTGATCAACAAAAGGATTTGGGTAAACTTTTATATCGTGAACACCTGGTACAAAAATCTCGTCTGTACTTACATGCAAATCCATAAACAATTCCAATTCGCAAGGAGCGATGGTATGGAAAATTGAATCAGTTTTGGCAGGTGCGTGATAGCCAAAGTAGGTGGCAGCACTGTTGTCCACAACAGAACCAACTGGATTGTCCAGTTTTTGGGAAACTCGATATTTGACAAATACCATTGATTCGTCAGGATCAGCGCTGCCGCCCGTTAACATTATGTTTTCAAAGGTGAACTTCAGGATACCGCAAGCATAAACATCCATTGTGTATTCATGATTGCTCACCCCTGGCCTTACCGAAGCAGGGTCCAGAAAAGGTGACAAGGTATCCCGAATCACTACCCTGATTGCCGTGTCTGGGCCGGTATAAAAATACCGGTGATGATATTTGAGATCAGCACATTGTTGAATCTGATGCTCAGGATCATTGGTGTTCTCTGAATCGTAGCCTTTGGGATAGCCTCTCGACTCATTTGTTAACGTATTTTGATTTTCCTGACAGTCTACTGAAAGGAAATGATTGTAGTCATCTTCTGGGAGTTGGTTGACAAAGCCTGTTGAGAAAGTAGCACCTCCAGATACACATCCTTCGATGGCTTCTGATGGTCGGCTGTCGCCAATATGTCCGTCTGTTTGCTCTGCAATGATGCGATAGGTCGGTCCGGTACCAGGATAAATAAAGGTCGTATCCTGACCAGGCTCTAATTGTACAGAAGATTTTTTAAGTAACAACATATCTTCTACTATTACAAAATCTGAAGTAGCAGTTCCTGTAGCAGTAGCCTTGTTGCTTAGCGTCAATTGTACTTCACCATTCACACATTCGGTATTGACTTCAAAGTCGGAGCCATCACCGCTTGTTGCACAAAACTCATTTGGATAAGCAAAAGCTTTTGCAGAATGTGTTTTTCCTACCACTGAAGCTGCATCAATCGTTACATTGATTAAAATCTCACCACACTCTAGTGGATCAAGATCAGATACATTAAATCGAAGCAAACCATTGACAACTTGAAAAGGTGGATTACTACTATTAATCGTATAAGACTCGTCAAACTCTACATCAATAAAAGGATCATCAGCAACGGATGTACCATTGTTGCAGTAAGTAACCAAATAGTTTGTTGTACCACCTGGAGTCAATCCTACTGTAGTGATGTCCACTTCCATGTCTGTACATGGCTGATCAACTAATACTGCAAAATCAAGATCTAAAGTATCATAAGGTGCATTGAAGTTGATCGTCTGCGAAAGAATACAAGAAGTCCAGTATTCATTTGGAAACCGTGCCTGGATAGCATACATCCCGGTGTTGGTCAATATTTTATAATTACCGTCGGCATCAGAAGTTCCGTAGCAATTGTGATCAGCGCCAACTGCTTCTATCACCCAACCCTCAACTGGAATATCTGTCAGGTCAAAATCACAATCACCATTCAAGTCACGGAAAACATTTCCTATTACATAGTTGGAAAAGATTCTACCATCTTCATCTGTCTTGACAGTATAAAAGTCAGTATCAATAAAACCAGGTAAGGTTTTAGATCCAGTCATAATATAACCACCATTGAAGGTAGGCACTACGTCTAGAAACTCATCTGGAAGGTTTGTTTTTCCAAATGTTCTTTCCCAAATCGTATTGCCAGATAAGTCTGTCTTTACCAAGTAAGCTTCAATATCCAGAGCGCTGATTTCTGTAAAACCAGCTAAAATAAACCCTTCGTCGTTATGTGCTTTTATGATAGATCGAAACTCATCGGCGTAAGTGTCATTTCCAAAAGACTCAACACTTACAGAACCGCCTGTAGAATTGGCGATTATTAATTTAGCACTAAAATCGCCAGGAATATTGCTATATCCTGCAATTGCAAAATTTCCACCTGCCGCTACTTCTACCAAATCAGTTGCAACATTCCCTCCTGTCAATTGATTGAACCATGCTAAGGTTCCATCTGCCGCTACATTAAGCAATAAAGCCTGAGGAGCATTGGAATTAATTTCGGTATAACCGACAATTATCAAATCTCCGTTGGCAGCTTCAATAATTCCATTACCCTGATCATCGTAGATATCTCCAAATGTTTGGCTCCAGAGTAAATTACCACTGGCGTCAAACTTAAGTAAGTATACTTCTTTTGCGTCAGCAGAAGTAGTTGTATAACCGACTACTGCAAAGCCTCCATCGTTGGTAGTAGTAATTGATAGGCCCTCATCGTCATCAGTTCCGCCATAAGTAGCAGCCCATTGTTGCTCTCCGGCATCGTTGATTTTAAGAATGAGTACATCTCTTCCAGTACCATCTGTTTCGTAACCAACTACAATATAACCATCTCCTACCCAGGCAATATCTTTAAACTGACCGTTAGGATTGATTTGACCGTATTCATTTTCCCATAAAACTTCGCCGTCTGGATCTGTTTTTATGATGTATGGTCGGTTTCCGAATTGGTAACCAGCGATTAGAAGTCCTTCATCACGAGTCTGAAGGATGACGGTACCTTCGTCTGTTCCTGAGCTAGGGTAAGATTTTTCCCAGCCAGCTACTGCCTGTGCGCTAAGGTCTACAGTAAGAACCATACATAAGGCAACCAGTACCAAAACTGGGCGCTTTAAGAAGGTTAATATGTAGTTTACTCTATGCACGGGAATATGTTTTTTTCTGTTTTTCAATAAGTACATTACAAATATGGTGTGATTTTAGGCTTAAAACAAAGACAAAAAATCGACTTTGTTGAGTAAAAATATCGTATTTTAGGGTACACTAATTAATTAAAAAAACAATAAATTGTTGATAATCAGTGTTTTATGTTCATTTGATTTTGTTGTCATTTTTCAAATTTGTTGAAAAGAATTAAAATTTAGCTTATGAAAAAAGGTCGTTTGGTTGAAATTCTTAGGACTTGTAGCAAAAAAGAGTTGAAAACATTGAATAAATGGCTGCGTTCGCCTGCACACAACCAACGTAAGGATGTTGTTCAGCTCTATACTTTTATAATAGAAGAAGATCGTCTATGGAAAGACGATTTGCTGGACAAATCTGTTGCCTACCAAAAGATTTATTCTACTAAGGACTACGATGATGCCAAAATGCGACAAACGATCTTCTTCTTTATGAAAGCATTGGAAGATTTTCTGGTTTATCAAGAAATTCAACAAAATGAAGTTCAGGCCAAAATGGCCCTTTCCAGAGTTTATCGCAAAAGGCGGCTCAACAAGCACTTTGAGAAAAATATGCGATTAGTTCAAAACCTACAAGACAAACAGGTTCAACGTAATCGAGATTATCATCGAAATGAATTCCATCGCCTTCAGGAGGAATATGACTTTGTAGTTAGCCAGGAAAGAACAGTTGATATGAACCTACAGGAAGTGTCTGATACACTTGACATCGCTTTTCTTGCTGATAAACTTCGACACTCCTGCCATATGCTTGCGCATCAAGCTGTATATAAGGTCAATTATAGTCTGAACTTAATTACTGAAGTATTTAGCTACATTAAGAACAACCCCAAGACATTGGACATCCCAGCTATTGCGATATACTATTACGGCTACATGACTGTTACTGACAAAGAAAATGAAACGCACTTCCATAATCTTAAAACTCAGATTTTTGAAAATGGTCAACTTTTTCCACAGCGAGAATTAATGGCACTTTATATCATTGCCCTGAACTATTGTATTGGAAGAGCCAATATGGGTATTTTACATTTTGTTAGAGAGTCTTTTGACTTATACAAGCGAGGTATTGAAACTGAAATTTTAATTCAACGAGGACAAATTTCGCGTTTCACGTTTACCAACGCAGTCACCAACGGTACCTACGTAAAAGAATTTATATGGGTAGAAAACTTTATTCACAACTACAAAGGCTACCTCAACAAAAAATCACGAGAAGACGTCGTCCAGTTTTGTTTATCGAAATTATACTATGAAAAATCGGATTACGATAAAGCGCTAAGAATTTGTAGTCAGATGGATTATGGCGACATCTTAATGAATCTAGTATCTAAGACTATGATGTTGAAAATTTTTTATGCGCAAAACGAACTTGATGCATTGGAGTCCTATTTAGAAAGTTTTCGAAGTTACCTATCCCGAAAAAAAGCAACCGCTTATCACAAATCCAATTATAAGAACATCATCCGATTAACTAAAAAACTATTAAAGGTTAACCCCTATAATCCACAGAATAAAACAAAGCTTAAAAAGGAAATTCAAGAGACCAAGCCGCTCACTGAACGTAAGTGGCTGTTGGAGCAGGTTGAACAAATGTGAGGAGAAGACCGCTTCGCTGAGAGACCGTTTCATCCCTGTGGCATGAACTGCGAGACCGTCATCGCTTTGCTCTGACTGCGAGATCGCTCCGCTGAGAGACTACCTTCTAACGCAGAGCCGACCGCGGCTCCCTACGGTCGAGTGAAGTCTCTCAGCGAAGCGATCTCTCAGTGTGAGTGTAACGAACACGGTCTCGCAGCAAGTCATGCCACCGGCATGACGAAGCGGTCTCGCAGCAAAGCGGTCCTTTCCTTCGAAAACAAACTAAGTCAAACCACGTTACACCATTAATACATTCAAAATAGTATATTTGAGTTCAACGTTTTTAAACGAACCGATATGAAAATAAAGAAACTAGTCGCCTTTCTTGAATCAGTTGCCCCACCTTCTTATCAGGAGAGCTACGACAATGCAGGTTTATTAGTGGGCAATCCAGACAACCATATAAAAGGTGTTCTGATTGCACTGGATTCTACCGAGGCTATTGTCGAAGAGGCCATTACCAAGGAGTGCAATGTGATTGTGGCCCATCATCCGATCATTTTTAAGGGTTTAAAAAAGCTGACTGGCAAAACGTACATCGAGCGGGTTGTTATCAAAGCCATTCAGCACGACATTGCCATCTATGCTATTCATACTAATTTAGACAATGTATTTCGCAATGGTGTGAATTCAAAGATTGCCGAAAAGCTCAACCTAATCAATACCAGGATACTGGCACCAAAGGCTGGGCTGAAGAAAATAAGCACCTATGTACCTACTGATAGTTCTGAAAAAATACGACAGGCACTTTTCAAAGCAGGTGCAGGAGAAGTGGGTGGGCACGAACACTTAAGTCATGCCTCTCTAGGGGTCAGTACCGAAAATGGAAGCGGCACCAATCCTAAGGTAAAGTTGGAGATGTTGTTTCAACCTGCATTAAAAGGTCAGGTGATTAGTGCTTTAAAGCAAGCCTATCCAAAGGCAAAACTACCATTTGAGGTCAGTGATATCGACAATTCCAATGTAATGATTGGGGCCGGGATTATCGGAGAGCTGGCCAAACCGATTTATGAACTACCATTTTTGCGCAAAGTCGCCAAGGTGATGAATACGCCCTGCGTACGCTATACCCGTTTGCGCCGCAAAAAAGTACGTAGGATTGCCATTTGTGGTGGTGCTGGAAGTTTTCTTTTGCCATTTGCAATTGCTCAAAAAGCAGATATTTTTATTACTGGAGATTATAAATACCACGAATTCTTTGATGCCGATGGAAAAACGGTTATTGCTGACATTGGCCATTATGAGAGTGAACAGTATACTATCGACCTGCTTTTTGAGCTTATAAGCAAGAAATTTAGTAACTTTGCGGCCTATTGTACAGAAGTGGACACTAATCCGATCCACTACCTATGCTAAGTTATTGATAATCAGTGCGTTTTATGCGTCTGATTCTAACCGTTAAATAATACTAATCTATGTCAAATAAAACAGCCAAAGATACACTCATAGAGGATAAGCTAAAAGAGCTTTATAATTTGCAGCAAATTGATTCTCAAATTGACCAATTTGCCATCTTAAAAGGGGAGCTTCCAATGGAAGTTAGTGACCTGGAAGATGAGATTGCTGGTTTGGATACTCGAATCAACAAACTTTCCAACAATGTTAGTGACCTGGAAAGCGATATGACTCGTCACAAGACAAATATCAAAGAGGCAGAAAGCCTGATTGAGAAGTACGAGAAGCAAATGGACAATGTCAAGAACAATCGTGAATACGATGCCTTGTCAAAAGAATTAGAACTTCAGCGCCTTGAAATACAATTGTCAGAAAAGAAAATGAAAGAGGTTGGCGGTTATATTTCTGCAAAGCAGGAGACTTTAAAAATTGCTAAAGAGCGTAATGATCTTAAAAAAGAAGAACTTAAGATTAAGAAAGTAGAGTTGGAAGCGATTATTGAAAAGACTGACAAGGAAGAACAAAAGCTAATGAAAAAGTCTGAAAAGACTAAAAAGAACATCGAAGATCGATTGATGAAAGCTTACACAAAAATTCGTGGTGCTTATCGCAATGGTCTCGCCGTAGTTACCGTTGAGCGTAATGCTTGTGGTGGTTGCTTCAACAAAATACCACCTCAGGTGCAACTGGAAATTTCATTGATGAAAAAAGTCATTGCTTGTGAGCACTGTGGTCGAGTGATTGTGGATGATGTTGTTGCTGGTATTGTCCGACCAATAGAAGTAGAGCCAGTCAAGAAAAAGACGACGAGAAGAAAGAAAGCGACTACGAAGAAATAAAAGAGGAAAAGGAGAAATAAAATAAAATGCCTTGAGGAATTCCCTTGAGGCATTTTTATTTTCAAGAGCAGTTACCCTAAAGCAAACCAACGTCTTAAGAATAACATAACGATAACTAAGCCCCAGACAACCTCTCTGTATCGTTTTGCGTTTAACCTTTGAAAAAGGTCCAATATCATTTGCATGAAAAAACTCGCTTCTATTCTTTTATTTAGCGTGCTAGCTATTTTGGCGCAAGCGCAGGCTACAGGTCGATTTGAATTCACTCCTGCTGCACGGGCTGCTTATGAAAAAGTATCCAGCCTCCGACTGGAAGAAGCTCGTATAGCTATAGGAGTAATCAAAGCAGAAGATCCGAATAATTTAATTGCTTATCATATCGAAAACTACATCGACCTTTTTACCATCTTCATCAATGAAGATGAACAAGAATTCGATCGATTAGAAAAAAATAAAGACCTGCGAATCAAGCTAATAAAGTCCGGCGATAAAAATTCACCTTATTACTTATACACTCAAGCTGAAATAAAACTACAGTGGGCTTTGGCGCGACTCAAGTTTGAAGAATACATTACAGCTGTGATGGAAATCAAATCGGCCTATAAGCTACTCGAAAAAAACCAGGATAAGTTCCCGGATTTTATAGCCAATAAAAAAAGTCTCTCTATCATGCATGCGATGATTGGTACGGTTCCTGACAATTACAAATGGGGTGTCAAACTACTCAGCGGTATGGAAGGCACCATTGAACAAGGGCTAGGCGAAATGCGAGAAGTACTCACTTTTGCCAGTCAAAACGATTTTATCTTTGAACAGGAAGCGATGGTTATGCATGCCTTTATGATGCTTCACCTCAACAATAAAAGCAAAGAAGCCTGGTCACTCATCAATGAAAGTCGACTTGACCCTGCTAACAATCCACTTGCCTGTTTTGCACTAGCCAACCTTGCCATGCATACAGGCCGGAATGATGAAGCAATTCGCTTGCTGGAGCAACGCCCCAAAAGTTCAGTCTTTCATCCATTTCACTATTTGGACTACATGTTGGGATTGGCCAAAATGCATCGACTCGACGAAGATGCAAGTCTTTACTTCAAGCGATTCATTCAGAACTTTCGTGGTCAAAACTATATCAAAGAAGCCTACCAAAAACTAGCCTGGAATGAAATCTTAAACAACAACCCCGCAGGTTACCAAAAATATATGCAATCTTGCAAAGTGCATGGCTACACGGCAGTAGACGGCGACAAGAATGCCAACCGAGAAGCCAACCTGGGAATTGCTCCTAATAAAACATTACTCGAATCCCGACTTCTTTTTGACGGAGGCTACCTGCAAAAAGCTTATGATCTTTTGCAGCCACTTAGTGCAGATAATTTCAATACTGCCAAAACCAAATTAGAATTTCCATACCGATTCGGTCGAATTTCTCACAACATGGGTCGCCACGACGAAGCTATCCAATACTACCAACGCACAATCGACAACGGTTCCAACCAAAGTTATTTCTATGCCTGTAATGCTGCTTTGCAAATGGGCAAACTATACGAGGAGCTAGGGCAGTATGCTACAGCACGCGTGTACTTTCGTAAATGCCTGAGTTTGAAACCTGACCAGTATCGTAATGGTTTGCATCAGCAGGCTAAGGCGGGGTTGAATCGGTTGAAGGGGCGGTGAGTAAGTTTTTTTTGGTGCAAACTTTAATCCTTATTATCTCTGGAAGTAAATGCGAAGTGGACTAGAAATGAGTCGGGGAAAATGGGACTCCAGTTTCAATCCTTATTATCTCTGGAAGTAAATGCG
>ENA-ORXR01003675-ORXR01003675.1-marine-metagenome-genome-assembly--contig:-NODE-3675-length-13531-cov-125.142634_pt1 | contig 13531 bp, 12 predicted proteins | sample MGYA00237866_ERZ511479 | MGnify/ENA metagenome assembly ERZ511479 | reverse complement strand
AGTCTGGGCGAAAGACTGCGGACATCGCCTGCTGCGCAAATCAAACGTCAAAAATCGCTCATCATAAATCATCAATCCCCCGCCAACTGATTGTAGATTATTGAGTGATGATGTTTGATATTTGATGTTTTTTGAGCGGTCCAAAACTTGGAGGGCGAGAGGCCTCTCGAGCCGCTTGCGATTGAGGAAGGCCTACATTGCGCCAGACGTTGTTCCATGCGAACGACCGCGAATATCGCCTGCTGCGCAAATCAAACGTCAAAAATCGCTCATCATAAATCATCAATCAACCCCTCCAAAACCTGGAGGGCGAGGGGCCTCCCGAGCCGCTTGCGATTGAGGACGAACGATATTGCGTCGCACGTTGTTCGGGGTTTACCGCATTCGCTTTGGCCCTTTGTGTCACCGCTACGCGGCTACTCAGGTTGGTTAATCCATTCCCCGGCCTTGCCCTCACGGGCGGCAGCCGAGGCTATTCAGGGTGCCACCGCTAACGCGGCTACCTTTCAATCTGGCGTTGTTCGTGGCGCCGTCCGCGCCATCCGCAGCGGTTTCGAACGCAGACTATCCGCCGATGGATTCGTCGAAATCGCCAATCGCCTGCCCACGAACGAGCATGAAGCCGAAGATGCTGCCGAGCACGCCGCCGGCAATGTGAGCGAACTGGGAAACAGGATCTTTTGGGTTCAGGGCGCCCGAGACTTCTTTGCCGATGAACAACACGCCAACGAACAGAAAGGTGAGGGGGATTTCGCCGCGCTGAAAATTGGTCAACGAACCCAGCATCACCATCATAAATACGATGCCGCTCGCGCCGATGATGTAGTCGTGGAAAATGAAGGCGTTGATCAGGGCGGTCGCGACGGCGGTTCCGAGGCACATGAAGAACATTTTGTTCGAACCGAACTTCTCCTCCAGCATGGGGCCCACCAGCAAAATGATAATCATGTTGCCAATGAAATGGTCGAACCCGGAGTGCGCGAATACCCAGGTGAACATGCAGACCCAATGTTTCAAACTGCCCAAAACGAAATCGGGTTGCATCGTGAACCACTTGTCGATGATCCCGGATTCCAACTCGCCGAGGCCGGTGATCATGAAGCAGACGATCACAAAGGTGAGCGTAACCGGTGCGTTGTAGGTGACTTTAAACATTCGAGTAGCTGGTAGTTGGTAGATCGTAGTGGGGGAATTGAAACGACGGAATCGTTTCCCGCAAGACTTTCAACCTAAGCGCGGTTCCGACGCTTGTCGAATCCTGATGCGGGCCGCATGGCAGATTCGCCGGATTTCCTGCGTTTTTGGTCCGCGAATTTCAGTGCATAATCTGATGCAGCGTGATCTTCGCCTTCGGATGTTTGGCACGGATCACCTTTACCCCGGCGGGATCAAAGCGGGTGGAGGCGAGGTTGATCTCCTTGAGATTGGGCAGGGCGGCGATCGCATCGGCGGAAGCGCTGGTGACGCCGGTGCGGCGCAGGTCGAGCGACTCGAGGGCGGGGTTTTTACAGAGGGCTTTGACCCCGATGTCATCGAGTTTGGTGGCGCCATTGAGGTTGATGTGCTTGAGCGATTTCATCTGGCCGAGTTGTTTTGCGCCCTCGTTGGTGACCTCTAAAAAGCCGATGGTGTTCATCGACAGGCGTTCGAGTTTGGGCAGTTTTGCGATGGCGGCGACGTGGTCGTCGGTAAGTTTGTTGCCACCGATGCTGAGGATTTTCAAGGCGGCGAAACCGCGGCCGAGCGGGGTCAGGTCGAGCGGTTTGCGGTCGGCGGTGGACCGCTCGCATTGCAGTTCGAGTTCGGCGAGTTGGGGGTGGTTTTCCAGCACCACGAGTCCGGCCCCGGTGACGTCGGTGTAGCGGAGTTTCAGCGATTGTAGATTTTTGTGATCCTTGAACACCAACAATCCTTTATCCGTCACCCGCGCCGAACGCAGCTCGACCCGGCGCAGTTTCGTCAGGCCTTTGAGGTGTTGCAGACCCTCGTCGGTGAGCTTGCGGTTTTCTTCGAGATTGAGCACTTCGAGATGTTTGAGCGACGCGATTTTGGCGAGTCCGTCGTTGGTCATGCCCGAACTCTTGAGGTTCAACGCGCGCAAGCTGGTGAGTTCGGGCAGGGCCGCGAGCAGTTCGGGTATCATTTTTTGACCGGGGATCGACAGCGCGACGAGGTCTTGAATCTGTTGCAGTTCGGCGACCACGGCGGGCGTGAGTTTGGCGTCGGCGACGACCGTCGGTTGGCCGAACGGGCCGTACTCGACGTTGCGTTTGAGCGTCACTGCGGTACCGGCTTCATTCGCAAGAACGGTGCCGCCCGCTTGTTTGATGACGTCGTTGGCATGCCCCACCGCGGCGGCAACAACGAACAAAAGAAGGCACAAGGCCGATGTGGTCAGGAATGTGTGGAGGGGGCGTTTCATGAATGATTCAGGGTCATTTTTTCGAGCTTGGAATAAGAAAACGAACCGCTTCGACGAATCGTTCTATGTAATCAAACTAAATTCCTCAGGGGGAAATCATGAAAGAAAATACCAAAAAATTGGCGGAAGCCATGACCAAGCGACTCGCCACTCACAAAGTAAACAATGAGGATGTACGCAACGTTGCCGCGCGACTCGCCGAGATTCAGCGTATGCCAGAGGGCGTGGACGTCTGCATTCTCGGGATCTGCACCGAGCATCGAATCAAACCTGAGGAACTCAACGTGTTCGTCGACAAACTTCGGGCGTTCGATCTGGGTGGGATCCGGATCTTTCCACTCGGCATCATCCAGCAGGATGATTTCCGGGTTGAAGTCGATCACATCGCTGGCCGCCTCTAATTCGAAGCCAACCATTCCGGAAGGGGAAGCAACATGCAGAAACACATGCAGAAACAACAGCCGTCAGGATTTCTCGCTAACCGTGTCGTCCAAGTGCACCCGAGTTTGCGCTGCAATCTGGCCTGCCTGCATTGCTATTCCTCTTCCGGTCCGCGTATCCGCGCCGAACTCCCCGCAGCCGACCTGATCGAACGCCTCACCGTCCTGCGCGGCGAAGGCTACGATACGCTCAGCTTTTCCGGCGGGGAGCCGCTCGTTTATGGCGGGTTTGATGAAGTGGTCGACCAAGCCAACGCACTTGGCTTTGGTGTGAACATGGTGAGCAATGGCCTCCTTCTCACCGAGCGGAGAGTGGCGCAACTGGTCGGCAAGGTACGCCAGATCGGGATCAGTTTGGACGGTCGCCCCGAACGCCACAACCACTTGCGGGCGAACCCGAAGGCATTTGAAAAGATGCGGCGGAACCTTCCGTATCTGCGTCAGGCGGAGATCGATTTTGGCTTCGCCCACTGCGTGACCTCGGCGTCCATCCAGGATCTGCCCTGGCTGCTCGACTTCGCGCTCGCGGAGGGCGCGCAGCTGTTGCAACTCCATCCGCTCACCTTGACCGGGCGGGCGGCGGACGCTTGCTCCACCTTGGAACTGAGTGGGTCCGAGTTGGAACGGGTGTGGGTGATGAGCCAACTTCTACAAGTGCAAGCCGGCGAGAATTTGACCGTACAATTCGACGTCGTGCCGCGCACCCATCTGCTCAGTGGAAAATCCAGATTTGGGCTGTTGGAGGAACGGCCAAGCGGTCCGCTGTCCAGTTTAGTAAATCCGATTGTGGTTTGCGAAACCGGAGAGCTGCGTCCCTTTTCCTACGATATGCCACGCGACACGGACATTGCCTCGGGCTCCGATTGGGCGACGCAACTTGCAGCGTTCAAGGCAGGCGGCGCGGCATCTGTCGCCGCGATTGTTCGGGACGCGTTCGATGGCTTGGAGGCCAGTGAGAGTCTTGTCGTCGATTGGTACCAGCACCTCAGTCGACACGCGTCTTCTTCAAGGCATGCGGCGTTCGAATTGCAGAAGTGTTAGGGCGAATCCTCGTCAACCAATGCAGTCCTCGTTCCGACCGGACAGGGAGTCAAGAATTCGGACGAATGGGCAGACCGGTCGGTTGAATGAGGGGCATTCCGAACCCCGGGTTCCGTTCGTGCCTCACTCCACCACGGGGCTACTGTCTGGCCGCCCCTCCGGGGCGCTCTTTCCGACTCCTCGCTACCGACTACCAGCTACTGCCTAGCCGCCCCTCCGAGCCGCTCCTTCCCGACTCCTCGCTACCGACTACCACCTACTGTCTGGCCGCCCCTCCGAGCCGCTCCTTCCCGACTCCTCGCTACGCTACCGACTACCAGCTACTGTCTGGCCGCCCCTCCGGGGCGCTCCTTCCCGACTCCTCGCTACGCTACCGACTACCAGCTACTGTCTGGCCACCCCTCCGAGCCGCTCCTTCCCGACTCCTCGCTACCGACTACCAGCTACTGTCTGGCCGCCCCTCCGAGCCGCTCTTTCCGACTCCTCGCTACCGACTACCAGCTACTGTCTGGCCGCCCCTCCGGGGCGCTCTTTCCCGACTCCTCGCTACGCTGCCGACTACCAGCTACTGTCTGGCCACCCCTCCGAGCCGCTCCTTCCCGACTCCTCGCTACGCTGCCGACTACCAGCTACTGTCTGGCCGCCTCTCCGAGCCGCTCCTTCCCGACTCCTCGCTACGCTACCGACTACCAGCTACTGTTTGGCCGCCTCTCCGAGCCGCTCCTTCCCGACTCGTCGCTGCCGAGTAACAGCTACTTCGAACTAGCGCCACTCGTGCTTCGGATAGCGACCGCGCAATTCCTTTTTCAACATCGGGTAGCCGTTCTCCCAAAAACTATCGAGGTCTTCGGTGAGTTGTTGCGGACGCATGTTGGGGGCGAGGATTTCGACTCGGCAGGTGATGCGGCCGTCGGCGATGGTGATCTTGCCGGTGGTGTCGTAGAGTTCTTGGATGCGCGCGGAGACGATCGGGGTTTCGCCGGTGTTGTAACGAACGCGGCCGTGGCGTCCGGAGACGAGGTCGATCTTTTCGGGCGCGAAGTGGTCGAGGCGTTTGGGCAAGCCGGGGGCGAGCCAGCCGCGCAGTTCGTTCCAGGGGGATCGATCGCGCACTTCTTTGTGGGTTTTCGCGCCGAGGCAGAGCTGTTCGAGAATGAGGCGCAGGTCTTCTTCGCTGATTGCGGTGTAGCCGAGTTCGGGCGCGAACTCGGCCAGGGTGTTCACCCGCGCGATCCATTGCTGAACGGTGTCATTCCAATGGGTGAGCTTGAGGTTGCCTTCCAAAATTTCGTTGGCAAGAAAGCCGGCGGCGGCTTCTTCGGAGGGTTCGCCGCCGTCCACGGTTTCGACCACCAGATCGCCGAACAAGGTCTTGCGTTCGGCCAGCACGCGTTTGGTTCGGGCGTTGTAGCGCACCTCTTCCTCGTCGCGCATCAGTTCGGGAAAGTCCTGCCACAGCCAAGCCATTTCGACGGCGGCGGTGCGACCGAGCAAGACGTTGAGGTCGCGGCCTTCGATCTCGCTGATCTCGGTGGCGACCAACAGTTCGGCTTCTTTTACGCGGCAGTTGCGTCCGAGTTTGCCTTTGCGTTTGCCAACGAGGTGGCAACGACCGGTGCCTTTGTCGCGGCGGATTGCAAGCTGATCCGAGAACGCGCGGAACAGCGCTCGACGCAATTTCAGTTCGCTGGACGGCTTCGAATCGGTGGTGAGTCCTTGGCGTTTTGCGATGTCGAGCAGCTGCTTGAACAGTTTGTCGACTTCGCGGGCGGCGTTTGCGTGCAGGCCTCGTTGCTCGCAGGCGTCGCGGTCGAAGCGGGCGTCGCGGGCGTATTGCCAGGCGCGGAACAAGTGGGTGAAATCGCATTTCGGCGACTTGTCGATCCATTGGCGGCGCGCTTCTTCAACGCGGCGATCTTGCTGCTCCAACCAGAACGGGCGCCCCTGCGCGATGGCGGCGGCGAGGGCAGCTTCGGGGACGCACTTGAGTTCGTCGGCGGCGAGCAACAGTCGGGCGTAACGCGGGTGCAGCGGGAAGGCGAGCATGCGCCGGCCGAGGTCGGTGATGTGCGTCGAACCCGGAGCGCCGGTGCGCATCGCGCCGAGGTACAGCAGCAGATCTTTCGCGGTTTCCATCCGCACGTCGTCGGGGCGTTCGAACCAGGGAAAGGTCTCGGGGTCGAAGCCGCCGCCGGCCAGGGCGAGCATGGCTTCGGCGAGATCGACCCGCTGGACTTCAGGTAGCTCCTGCGGATCGCGGCGACCGAACTCGCGTTCGCCGAAGAGCCGGAAGCAGACGCCCTGACTGGTGCGACCGGCGCGGCCGGCGCGTTGGTCGGCGCTGGCCTTGGAAATTTTTTGGATGGTGAGTGTGTCGATCCGCCGGTGCGGGTCGAACTTGGCCAGACGGACTAGCCCGGAATCGATCACGGCGCGCACGCCGTCGATGGTCAGCGAGGTTTCGGCGACGTTGGTGCTGACGACCACTTTGCGGCGGTCGGACGGCGCGACGGCGCGGTCTTGGTCGGCGGGGGTGAGTCGGCCGTGCAGCGGCATGACGTCGAAGTCGCGCGCGTAGCTGCTGCGCTCGATGACTTCAATGGTGCGGCGGATCTCGTAGCCGCCGGGCATGAACACGAGGATGTGCCCGGACTCGGTATGGTTGGCGATCTCCTCGAACGCGTCGAGGGCGAGATCCCAGACCGGAAATTCCTCGCCCGGACGTGGCGGGGTGGGAGCGCGGCGCGGCGGGCGGTATTCGATGTCGACCGGGAAGGTTCGGCCCTTTGAGACGAGGCGTTTGCAGGGCGCGAGGTACTCGACCAAGGTGGTCGCATCGAGGGTGGCGGACATGACCACGAGTTTGATGTCGGGGCGTTCGCCGCGTTGCAGCTCGCGCAGGCGGGCGAGGGCGAGGTCGGTGTTGAGCGAGCGTTCGTGGAACTCGTCGAACACGACGGCGGAGACGCCTTTGAGTTCGGGGTCGCCGAGCAGTTGGCGCATCAGCATGCCTTCGGTGACGTAGACGAGGCGGGTGTCGGGTCCGGTTTTGTTGTCGAAGCGGATACGGTAGCCGACTTCGCCGCCGGGGCGTCCACCACGTTCGGAGGCGACGCGGGCGGCGAGCATGCGTGCGGCCAGGCGGCGCGGTTGCAGCACCATGACCGTGCCGGGCAGGCGTTCGATCAACCACTGCGGAATCTGCGTCGATTTACCCGAACCCGTCGGTGCCTCGACCACGAGGCGATTTTGTTTTTCGAGCGCGGCCTCGAGTTCGGGCCGGATGTCATGGACGGGCAGCATGGCGGATGCGGGGTACGGGATGCGGGTTGCGAGTTGCGAGTTGCGATTGCGAGTTGCGGGTAGCGGGTAGCGGAGCGTTTCTTTACGTCAGGCGGGCGGGAAAGAAAGGGGAAATCTCAGCGAGGTGTGGCACGGCTGTAGGACGGCCATCCTTGGCCGTCTTGTCTCGCAGCCTTCTAGGCTGCGATCGGCGGGCTAAAGCCCGCCGGGCAAACACAGGTTAAAACCCATGCCACATCGCAGGCGGCGCCTGCACGCTGAATGTAGCGCGGGCTTCAGCCCGTGTTTGGTCTGCGGGCTTTAGCCCGCAGACCTCTCGAAGACGGTCCTACATTCCCGTGTATCAAATTCACCCCTTCAACCGCGAACCCCACAGGGTCACTTCACGCCGGTCGTGATACAACTGGCGGCAACTCCAACGGTAATTCTCTTTGTCGGACTCGGTCTTTAAAAATGCGAGCAGCGGCGCCAGCGCGGGCAAGGGCTCTTGCTGCGGGATCTTGGCATTGACGATAAAATGACGCGGCGCCCGCGCGCGCAACCAGCGGCGTAGCATGCCGAGGCACGTGCCGGGGGCGACCAGCATGTCGGCGATCAACCAGTCGACCGGACGCGGTTCGAAGCGCATGCCGTCGACCGCCAGATGTTGCAGCGCGGGTGCGGGGTACGACAGTTTCATCGGGCCGTTGTCGATGGCGGTGACCAGGCAGCCACGTTTTAGGAAGGCGTGCGACCAGCCGCCGGGCGCGGCACCGAGATCGATGACCGACTGGTTGGCTTCGGGAACGACGCCGGTCTCGATGGCCATGCGGTCGAGCGCCTCTTCGATTTTTAAATACGAACGCGACGGGGCGTCGCGGTCCATACGCATGCGGTGGATGCCGCCGGGGGTCGGGTCGCTGAGTTCGAGAACCGGGGTGAGGCCGTGCCAGACGCCGTGTTCGGTGTAGCATAATTGCAGCACGTCGACGGTCTCGGCGGTGCGCAGTTTCACGAACGAACGGTAGCGTTCGTGGCTGGCCGGCAGGCGTTCCTTGCAGCGGCGCAGGAAGGCTTTGGCGAGTCCCTCGGCTTTGCGATCCAGACTGCCGTCGGGCGAGTAGGCGTGTACGGTCCAGATCCAGTCACGACGCGGCAGGTCCGCGGCGAGTTCGTCGAAGGTCTTGTCGGTGATCGGATTTAGCTGCTTCGGGCCGAGCCAGCGTGCCTTGGGGATGCGTTGGCGTTCGAAGATACAGGCGCGTTCTGGAGCGGCGCTGGCGACCACCAGGCCGCTGCGCTCGACGAGGTCGAGGGTCGGCGCGGCTTCATCGGCCAAGCTGCTTTCGTAGCCGGGGCGGCATAGCAGGACGGTTGGTTTTTGTAGGCTGACTTGGAGGTTTTTCGACATGGGGTTTGCTTGCGGCACCATTCTGACTTAGCCCGAGGTACGCAACCCTCCAAGTGTCATGTCCGATCATTCCACGAGTCTATTATCACTGCTCCACGACGGTTCCATACCGGAACTCGAAGCGTACCTGCACTCGTTGACCCCGATGGAGACCGCCCGCGTGGTCTCCGAACTCGCGGATGAGGAACGCGTTCAACTGCTGCGCGCACTCGACCCCGACGAGGCGGCCGACATTCTCGAAGATCTCCCCGACGAACTCGCCGCCGACATGCTCGAGGACATGCGCCCAGGCCGCGCCGCCGCCATCGTTGAGGAACTCGCGGCCGACGAACGCGCCGACATCCTCCACGACGTCGACGACGAGGCCGTCGAAGCCATTCTCGCCGCCATGGACGAGACCGAGGCGGCCGAGGCGCGCAAACTGCTCACCTATCCCGAACTCTCCGCCGGCGGCATCATGACCACCGACTTCCTCGCCTTCCGCGAGACCGTGAGCGTCGGCGACGTCATCTACGATTTGCGCGCCAAGTCCGACGAGTACGTCGAGACCAACTTGCAGTATGTCTATGTCGTCGACACGGACCACAAACTGGTCGGCGTGTTGCGTCTGCGCGACTTGGTGCTGATGCCCGACCACACGCCGGTTTGCGAAATGATGATCACCGATCCGGTGTCCAAGCACGTCGAGGACGACCTGCTGCACCTGCTTGAGTTCTTCGACGAAAACGAGTTCATCGGCCTGCCGGTGGTCGACGAAGACGAACGCTTGGTCGGGGTGGTACTGCGTTCGGACGTGGAGGAAGCCGGCGCAGACAAGGCCGGTGCCTCGCTGCTCAAGGTGAGCGGCATCGTCGGTGGTGAAGAAATCCGCACCATGCCGGTGTTCGAACGCGCGCGCCGCCGCCTCGCCTGGCTGAGCGTCAACATGCTGCTTGGCATTCTCAGTATCAGCATCATCGCCTACTTCGAGGACACGCTACAAAAGGTGATCGCGCTCGGCATCTTCTTCCCGATGGTCGCGAACATCAGTGGATGCAGCGGCAGTCAGGCGATCGCGGTGAGCATCCGCGAACTGTCCCTGGGTCTCGCCCGTCCGGTCGACGTGGTCCGCGTGCTGCGCAAGGAGGCGGCGGTGGGCGTGATCAACGGTCTCGTGCTCGGTCTGCTGATATCGATCATCGCCACGGTCTGGCGCGGCAACCCTTGGCTTGGACTTGTGGTTGGGACGGCGCTGGCGTTCAACACCCTGATCGCGGTCTCGCTTGGCGGCACGATCCCTTTGCTGTTGAAGAAGTTCGGCAAAGATCCGGCAATGGCCAGTGGTCCGATTTTGACGACGACGACGGACCTGTGTGGCTTTCTATTTGTGTTCGTGATTGCGACGCAGCTGATGGACAAGTTGGTTTAGCGTTCATGGGCGTCCGCCTCGGGTTATTGGGGGGGGGCAGATCGTCATCGGGAACGAGGCCATTCCGACCGGAACAGGAACGGGAAAATTCGTACAGCGTAGCAGACCGGCCGGTATGTAATGGTTCGTCTACTAAACCCCGGGTTCCATTCGTACCTCACTCCACCCGGGGCTAATCTCGGGCCACCACTCCGTGGTTCGTCACAGATCGTACGTTTAGGGGGGCAGATCGTCATCGGGAACGAGGCCATTCCGACCGGAACAGGAACGGTAGAATTCGTACCGCTTCGTGCCTCACTCCACCCGGGGCTAATCTCGGGCCACCACTCCGTGGTTCGTCACAGATCGTACGCGTTGGAATCGTTTGGATTGAGTCATAGAAAATGCTGCCCTGATCTGAGGTTTTCAAGTGCCTGCGAGGATTCAAGATTTCGGATTCGATGGGCTTTATTCGTGCCTCACTCCACCCGGATCGAATTGCCTTGGCGCTTGCCCTCGAATCAAATCGAGCGAGAGCTCCATCGGCGGTTGCACCGTCGTTGGTTGCACCAGGCAACGGACGTCTCCCGGTCGGCTTGGATTAGGCCGCCGACTAACAGAAACAAACCGTGCGGCACCATGAGAATCAGGAGCGCTGCGCAGCCATGATTTCAGGCGCCCTCGGGCTGGAACAGGAGACTTGGCCACGCCGCATGGCGCAGCCAATCCGGGGGTCACCGCAGCGCCTGATGAGGATGAACGGGGCGCGGGGGCAGACTGCTCCGCGTTCGGGATGGCCGGTGGCCGAACCCGATCCCGTTTGGTGAGCCGCTCATGGTCTTTGGGGAATGATGGGGTGAAATCTGGAAATGAAAAAAGCCGACCTGACGGCCGGCTTGGGAAGGCGCGGCCGATCTGGCCAAGGAGCGTTTACGCTTCTTGTTCGCGCGCCGCGTCGACGGCGGACTCGAGATGGGCGACGAGGTCGTTGTCGAGCTTGAGGCTCTGCGCCAAATCGAACAGGTAGGCTTTCTCGGCGTCGCTGTCCGGATCGATGGTGAGGCGGGCGGCGGTATAAATCTGGCTGGCGAGTGCGGGGTCCTCGGCGGCGAAGATGAAGGACTCGGCGGCGGCGGGGGTGGCGAACTCGGCGCTGAGGAAGTCGAGCGCGTCCTGTTCGAGTTCGGACTCGTTGAGGGCGGAGAGGATGCGAGCGCGTTCGTTGCCGTCGATTTTTCCATCGGCGGCGGCGGCGGAAATCATCGCGCGTAGGTAGTGTTCGGCGTGGGCCTTGTCGCGTTTGGCGAAGTCGGTTTCGGCCGGTGTTTCGAGGTCCCAGAGGTCTTCCGATGCATCGCGTTTGATCAACGGCTTGCCGTCTTTGTGGTTTTGAAAGGCTTTGTAGGCGAGTCCGCCGATGAGGGCGGCGCCACCGGCGGCGGCGGCGCCTTTGGCGAGACCGCGTCCGCCTTTGGTGCCGAAGAGCAGCAGGCCGAGTCCGCCGAGGACGGCGCCGGCGGCGGCTTTGTTGCCGGTGACCATGTCTTTGGCTTGGCCGACGAGGTCGCCGGCACTTTTGCCGCCGGAGACTCTGCCGACGAGGTCGTCGGCTTTATCGCCGAGTCCGGTGGCTTCGTTGAGTTTGCCGGCGGCGTCTTTGAGGCCGTCGGTGGCGGTGCCAAACACATCGCCCGCCACGTCTTTGGCTGTGCCGGCGGCGTCTTTTGCCCGTTCGGGAACGGCGGCGCTTTTAATGAGAGAGTCGAGAAGTCCGAGGAGGTCTGCCATGATAATACTGTTTGTTTAAGTTAGGCTAATTTATGACCGTGGGTGGTCCCGGGTCAAGGGATGAAGCGCGTTATGGCGTTACAGTTTTATCAGGGATTTATAGAGGGTGGCCCACCGACATGGTTTTTAAAACCATGTTCAAGCATCCATCGACGCGGGTTGGTTTGGCTGTTGGCGGCTTCGTAGCCGCTTCGGCGTTTGCATCGATGGGTCTCGGTGCCCTGGGCTACTTTCTTACCACCACTCCGTGGTTCGTCGTAGAAAGTTCGGCGTCGGTTCGATGACCTTCAAAATTTTAAATATCTTTGGCTAGTTTGTTATAGTTAGGGCGGATTCTCCGCTGACTTTTCACGCGGAATGAACACGGATGTTGGACCGCAGAAAAACGCGGAGCCACGCGGAATCTCTCATCCGAAATTCCACCGGACCAAACCCCAGAACACCGCCATTCCTTTGCCCCACATTCTTTTGCCTCTGCGGAGCGGTCTGCCCGAGGTTTTGTCGCACCCTGTTGGGGCGCCTCGGTCCACTTCGGTCAATCTTGGGGATTCGTTCGTACCTCACTCCACCTGCGGGCCACGTTGTCTCGCCCTTGGGGCTTGAGCCGTTAAAACCCCAAGTCAATCAGTTCGCACTGCATGCTGGTCAGAACCAGGTAGAGCCACTCGTCGGGATCGAGCGTGTCGAAGTCGGGATCCCAGTTCTCGGTGATGTCGAGTTGGCTGCCAATCATCAGGCGCATGTCGTTGAGGAAGCCGATCCAGATTTCGTATTCTTCCGGACTGAGTTTGAACAGGACCTTGCTGCGGCCGACTTCGGCGTTTCGGATCGTCGCTTCGAACTCGTCGACGCGTTCAAGTTTGGAACGGCGTAGTTCGTCGCCGACCAAGGCTTTGTACTCGGCGGCGACTTTGGGGTTGGTCGATACGCGCGGCAGCAGGCGGGCGGTCGCTGGGTCGGCTTCGTTCTGACGGATTAAGGTGTCGCGCAGTTTCCGAGGCAGCTCGAGTAGGATCGCGGCCTCTTCGGTGGCGAACGACAGTTCGACGGTCCCGTTTTTCTTTCGCTTGGCTTTCATTCTCAGCTGCGTCGAGCGTCAGCTTTCCGTCTTTTCGAGGGTCGCTTGCAGGCCGTATTGGTGGAGTTGCAACAGATGGAACTCGGCGCGTTCGCGGGCTTCGGACGCGACCAAGGATTTGCCGTTGTGGTGTACTTCGAGCATCAATTTGGTGGCGAGTTCGTTCGAGTAGCCGAACACTTTTTGAAACACCCGCGTGACGTAGGGCATCAGGTTGATCGGATCGTTCCACACAATGACATTCCACGGCGTGTCGAGTTCGACGGCCTCTTTGGTTTGTCCGGAAATGTGGGTGCTCATAAGCTTGGGAGTGAGAGCTCCGGGTTGAACTCCGACTCGGAAATCTTAGCTACAGAAACTCGCCGCCGTCGAGTGGAATCACCACGCCGGTGAGAAAATCCTGTGTTAATAAGTGTACGACATTTTTGGCGACGAGTTCGGCGTTGCCGGCCCGTTGCAGGGGGATGCGTTCGGCGGCGATGCGGTCGAGGTGCCCTTCGGACGCGCCGGGCGGTGGCAGGATCGCGCCGAGCGCGAGCGCGTTCACGCGGATGGCGGGCGCGAGTTCGACCGCCAGGTTTTTGGTCATGGTATCCAGCCCGGCCTTGGTCAGTCGGTAGGCAAAATGGTCGGCGGCCGGGCGGTTGCTGCGGGCGTCGAGAATGTTGACGATGGTGCGATC
>ENA-ORXR01003674-ORXR01003674.1-marine-metagenome-genome-assembly--contig:-NODE-3674-length-13532-cov-4.383946_pt1 | contig 13532 bp, 11 predicted proteins | sample MGYA00237866_ERZ511479 | MGnify/ENA metagenome assembly ERZ511479 | reverse complement strand
CATCCGTTCCATCATCAGGGACTTGATGATATTACGTTTGAAAAGATCAAAACTCAGCGTGCCGGCAATCGCTGCCACTGCCCAACCCCTGTCAGGATCGGGTGTCGCGCGTAGATAATTGGATAGGATCGTTTCCTTTGCCAGGGTTGAATTGGTAAAATAAAGATCGTCCAAAAGTTCCGCGAAATGTTCCATTATTCAACGCTCTCATCTCGGCCAATCAGGTTCAGCGCTTTGGCTCTCATGCCCCGTTGTTTCAGCGCGTATTCCAAGGCTTCGACACGGCCATGGGTGATCCAAATATCTCCCGCCTTCGTCTCCTCACACGTCCGGATAAGATCACCCCAATCAGCGTGGTCCGAGACGACGAGCGCCATCTCTGCGCGTTTCTGTCGGGCGCGGGCTCGGATTTGCATCCAGCCGCTCGCCACAGTCGGTAACGGGTCGGCGAAGCGACGGGACCAGCGGTCATTGATTTGTGCCGGTGGGCAAAGGACGATTTTGCCCTGAAAGACATGCTTATCAGCGCGAGGAATATCGCTAACCATCTCCCACGCACCAAAATCCTGACCGTAGCTTTCGTAAAGCTCGGTCAATTTTCGGAGTGCACCGTGCATGTAAAACGGGTCTTCATATCCCGCGAGACGAAGGGTCTTCATTACGCGTTGGCATTTTCCGAGCGCGTAAACGCCGACAATGTGGGTGCGTTCCGGAAGCGCGCGAAGCGAGCGCAGCAGTTTTTCAACTTCGGCCTCCAATGGGGGGTGTTGAAAAACGGGGAGTGCGAAGGTGGCCTCTGTTATGAAAACGTCGCAGGGCACGACTTCGAATGGGGCGCAGGTTGGGTCAGGGTGGCGTTTATAATCCCCCGCCGCGACGACACGCGTGCCGTCATATTCCAACACAGCTTGGGCAGATCCGAGAATGTGGCCCGCACTCGCGAACCAAAGCATGACCCCGCCGCCGAGATCAAATCGCTCGCCATATTTCAGCCCTGTTTCCTGCGTTTCCTCGCCGAGATAATAACGCGTGCGCATGATATCGATGGTCTCGGGCGTCGCAAAAACTTCCCCGTGTCCGGATCGTGCATGGTCAGCATGACCATGCGTGATAATGGCACGTTTCACTGGCTCTGTTGGGTCGATATATACATCGGCAGCTTTGCAATAGAGACCTTCAGGGCGAACTTGCATCCATTTTTCTGCTGCGGCGTTAGACATAGGCCTCTACTCTAAATAAGTTGACCCAAAAAGGAAGCGAATGACGACGTTAAATGTTCCCACAAAAATTGAAGACTGGTTTACTAAGCAAAACTGGCAGGTGCGGAATTATCAGCGCGCAATGGTTCAGGCGTTTTCGCAAAAGCGCGATACGCTGCTTATTGCGCCGACCGGAGGGGGAAAAACGCTTGCGGGTTTTCTGCCGAGTTTAATTGATTTGCTTGAAAAGCCCGTTAGCGCCCCGCCAAGTCTGCATACGCTCTATATCTCTCCCTTGCGGGCACTCACAAATGACATTGAGCGAAACCTCAACAGACCCGTAGATGACCTCAATTTACCTATTACAATTGGGGTCCGAACCGGTGACACAAAATCTTATCAGCGGACTAAGCAACGAAAGACCCCGCCTGATATATTGCTGACAACCCCTGAGAGCTTGATGTTGCTTTTGTCCTATCCTGATGCAGCGGATTATTTCGCCAATCTTAAGTCCGTCATCATTGATGAGTTACACAGCTTTGCGACGAATAAGCGGGGAGATTTTACCTGCTTGGCGCTGGCCCGGCTGAAAACACTCGCGCCGGATCATATACGCCTTGGTCTCTCGGCAACAATTGCCGATGCGGGGTCGGCCGCCAAATGGTTGGGACCGACCGGGGAACCCGCAGACGTTCTGGAGATCAAAGGCGACGCCTCGCCGCTTATCACCATTTTGGAAGCGGAAACACGCTACCCGCTTGGCGGGCATAATCCGCGTTTTGCCGTGAAGGAAATTTACAAAGCAATTCAAAGTGCGAAGAGCACAATTGTCTTCGTCAATACACGCGCACAAACCGAATTGCTGTTCCAGCAACTTTGGCAGATTAATGAGGAGGGTCTGCCGATAGGTCTCTATCACGGGTCCCTGTCCCGGGAACGCCGCCAACGCACGGAAGCTATGATCGCGTCGGGCGATATTCGCGCCGTTGTTTCAACGTCCGCCTTGGAAATGGGTATTGATTGGGGAGACGTGGATCTGATTTTACAGGTCGGCGCGCCGAAAGGGGTCAGCCGCCTGCTGCAACGCATTGGCCGCTCCAATCACCGAATGGATGACCCTTCCGAAGCCTTGATGGTGCCGTGCAATCCTCTGGAGGCTGTAGAATGCGCTGTCGCCATTGACGCGATTGATCAGGGGCAACGTGACGGTGAAGATTATACTGAAGGGGCTATGGATGTGGCCGTTCAGTATATTGTGAACCGGGCCTGCGCGGGAAAGTTCAAGAAGCGTCAAACGCTGGCGGAAATTCGGAGCGCTTGGCCTTATCGAAATTTGTTAAAAGCCGACTTCGATTTGCTCGTTAATTTCGCGCAGGATGGCGGCTACGCGCTGAAGTCTTATGACCGCTTTGCAAGGCTAAATGCGACATCTCGGGGCTATGAAATTTCGACCCCGCAACAGGCCCGCCGTCACCGCATGAATATCGGTACCATTGTTGAATATGCAAAATTGAAAGTCCGCCGTTTTCCCAATTTAAAATCCAAACGGGGGCGCAATATTGGTGATATTGAAGAACGATTTGTGATGGGCCTCGCGCCCGGCGATACATTTCTATTTGGAGGGGAAGTTCTACGCTATCACGGTGTCCGAGATATGGCCTTGGAGGCTAGCCCCGCCCCTAAAAATAAACCGCCTAGAATTCCTGCCTATGCGGGCGGGATGATGCCGCTCTCGACATTTTTGGCGGATGGGGTTCGCAGCCTGATTTCAAATCAAACCCGGTGGGGAAACCTGCCTGTTGAAATTCAAAATTGGCTCGTACTCCAAGCGGAATTTTCAGATCTCCCCAAGGAGAGCGGGGTGCTTGTCGAGAGCTTTTTTGATCGCGGCGTTAATGTGATTGTCGTGCATAGTTTTGAAGGCCGAAAGGTCAATATGGCCCTTGGGCTCCTCATGACGCGCCGGATGGAGAGACAACGATTAAAACCTGTGTCTTATTCTATCACGGATTACGCACTGACGATCACCTCTTTGGAACGCGTCGAAGACGTGGAGAGCCTGATGTTAGAAGATGCCCTGGCCGAAGAATATGAAAAATGGGTTGTAGAGGCTCCCATGGTCAAACGGAGTTTCCGGAAGATTGCGACGATTTCCGGCTTAACTGAGCAACGTCTCCCCGGCGCGAAACGAACGATGAAGCAAGTGTCATTCAGTACGGATCTGATATATGATGTGTTGCTTAAATATGACCCAAACCATATTTTATTGCGCATCGCGCGCGAAGAGGCGGAGCGCGACCTTTTGGATATCCCGCGCCTGCGAAACTGGCTTGCAGATATTCAGGGGAAAGTTACTTACAGAGCCCTGCCACATGCCTCACCGCTCTCTATTCCTGCGATGATGCAGCTCGGTAAAGAAACGGTCATCGGTGATGCGAAGCTCGCAATTCTGGAACGCGCCAACCATGATGATATGGCCATGATGCGGCTGCAAAAGATTGAAGACTACATTCATGAGCGAGATACAGACACTTAAGACGCGTGCCGGAGAGATCATCCTCGATGCTAGAAAGGTCGCCTATCTCCCATTAAGCCGGTCGCTTCTTGTCGCAGACCTGCATTTTGAAAAAGGCAGTTACCTCCGAGAAATCGGGCGATCTGTTCTGCCTGCCTATGATACGCAAGATACGATTGAGCGCCTATATGACAGTGTGAGAGATTATAAACCCGCGCGTATCATCGCTTTGGGAGATAGTTTTCACGATATTCATGCGGATGAACGTTTGGCACCAAAGGCCGCATCAAGTTTAAATGCGCTTAGCAGCTCGGAGTGCGAAATAATCTGGATACTTGGCAATCACGATCCTGACATACCATCGGCAGTCTTCGGGCGAAGAGAAGATCATATCCAAACAAACGGGTTTTTGCTTACGCATCATCCACACGACCCGGATGACGGCGTCAACATTTGTGGCCATTACCATCCAAAAGCGAAAATTTCATCGCGGGAGGGATCTGTTACCGCGCCGTGTTTCGCGATCAGTGAGGACCGCATCGTAATGCCGTCTTTTGGAACTTTTACAGGCGGATTATACGTGACAGACCCTGACTTTACCAAGGTAATGCCGAATATACAGGCGATTTCCTTAGCCTATGAAAATCGGATATTCGCGGTTAAACCTACTTAAAATGCTGCCCCTGACAGAGTAAAATCGGCTTTGTCACGCTAACTCAACCAGCTATCATTGGTCTTTTCTCAAAGCTGAGTATTACTCAAGTTCCGCCAAAATTCCGATTTTGATTTTCCTGCTTTGAACCTTAGCCTAACTGAAAATTGAATATGATATATATCAAAATGCGACATGTCGTTCCGACTATGCCTGACAGGTGATTTGCTAAGGGGAGAGACATGCAAAAAGCTAAAAACGCTACATCCATCAAAATAACCACATCTGTCATTGCGCTTATGAGTGTCATGTACGCTGATATGGCTTACGCTCAAGATCAGCCTGACGATGACGTCGTCATTGTCACCTCGCGTCGACAGGCCGAGACAATTATCGAAGTTCCCGTCGCTGTTTCAGCGTTTACTGAAGAAAAAATCGAAAATTTGGGTCTTCGCAGCGTCGATGACGTCGCGCGCTTCACGGCAGGTCTCTCTTTCTCTCAAGCCTTTGGCCGAACAACCGAACGTCCAGTCATCCGGGGCGCCGCCAATATCTTGGCGGGAGTCCAGTTTGGCGTAGAATCTGGAACCGCCTATTATATTGACGGCGTTTATTATTCCGGTGATTTGCAGGCGCTCGATACAAGAGGCCTTGAGCGGGTCGAGGTGACAAAAGGTGCGCAATCCGCACTCTACGGACGGAATAGCTATGCCGGGGCGATCAACTTCGTCACAAAACGGCCAAGCCAAGATGGATTTAACGGAAGTGGCGAGGTTCTGGTAGCTGAGGACGGCGAACTGGAAGTTTATGGACGGCTCTCAAACTCAATCGCGGATGGCCGTCTTGGAGCGTCGGTTTCCGCACGCTATTATGAGTATGATGGTGACAGTGCCTTCATCAATGCTGATGACGGAACCCAATTGGGGAGTGAACAAACCATTAGCATAAATGCTGTTTTAGATGCGCAATTGACTGATAATTTTTCCGCGATAGCACGCGTGGGCTACACAGAGGACGAGGACGGACCCCGCCCATTTAGGGTCGTCGGATCAGAGGAAAATAATTGCTTCCCAGGTTATAGATCGGGAGCCTATTATGATCCGAACTATCTGAGTTTTCTCAGCCCGCCTTTTGCAGGGATTTTCCCGGATTCTGTGACAACAGATAATAATTTCCAGTATTTCTGCGGCAGTTTAGATGAGTTTGAAGATTTGGCACCCGCGCAATCTTTGAATTCAGGACCGTTCTTAGGTGTCGAACGCGAGCAAGTCTTTGCCACTCTTAAAACTGATCTCGCCTTCGCAGATGGCTTTAACCTCACCACGCAGTTCGGTTTTCGCGATCAGGAATTGCTACCCGGTGCGGACTCAACTCACCAAGTTGGAACGACCTTTTTCTTCCCGATCAGCCCGTTCTTCTCTATCCCGCAATCTGACGGTCTTTTCTATAATGCGTCTCAAACCGACTCGATAGATTATTCCGGCGAAGCCCGTGTTAGCTCTCCGGTCGACAAACGGGTTCGAGCCTCAGTCGGGGCTTTCGCTTATGATTTTGAGGAAGAGCAGCGGTCTGTTAGTTTTGCGAACCAAGAGAGTAATGACTTCGTTTCCGGCAATCCAACGAATATTCGTACTGTGAAGAACCAAGCGATTTTCGGCACATTGGATTTTGACATAACCGACCAAATCGAGATATCGCTAGAAGCACGCTATCAGTCTGAAGAAAAAGGTCTGGAAACCGCAGGCGGATATAATGAATCGGTCACTTTTGACGATTTTATTCCGAAAGCTATCCTGTCTTATGACGGAGGAGACTTCGGGAATGTCTATGCGATCTATGCTAAAGGCATCAAACCTGGCGGCATCAATGGTCCTACTGGACAACCGGGTCCCGGTGGGGGTCAAAACTTCGAGTTTTATGAGCCGGAAGAAGCAGATAACTTTGAAATCGGATATAAGACCCGCACGGGTGATGGAAACGGTCAGATCACGCTTTCAGCGTTTTTCAATGATATCACGAAGTATCAGCTGACGACGCCTGTAAATGCCAACGGAGCCCTGAACTCTGTGGCGACAAACCAAGGTGACGCAGAAATTAAAGGCTTTGAGTTTGAAGGTAATTATGATCTGACAGATCGTATCAGTATTGGCGCGACATACGCCTATACCGATGCTGAGTTTACATCTGGCTGTGATGACTTCCAATTCACTTTAAATACGGGTGGCTATCTATTGCAGCCATTTGATCTGGATGATGCGAGCACTCAGGGTTTTATCCGTAATCCTGCCGATACCTCTATCGGGGCTGGATTGACAACGCCGGGCTATGATCCGGATGGGCTATTTACAGGTAACCTGTCTTGTTCAATCGCCGGCAATACAATTCCAATGACATCTGAGCATCAAGCCGCATTATTTGGTGACGTCAGTGTTCCAATAAGCGACAAAACTGAGTTATTTGCCAATCTCAACTATACTTATGAGAGCTCTAAATTCATTCAAGTGCATAATGGCATGGAAACGGGAGATACGAGTATTTTGGGTGGTAAAATTGGCGTGTCATACGGCCCGGCTCGGTTCGAGATTTTCGGTCGGAACTTGCTCAATGAGCGAACACCGCCCATCGCAACACGTTGGTTTGATCTTTTCGAAGGGTTCAACACAATCAGTTCGCGAATCCCTGGCGCAACACAAATTGATCGAACCCCTGTGGGACCACGGTCAGCCTTGCTGTCCTATCGCCGAGGCCGCCAACTTGGCGCACGTCTCAAAGTCGATTTTTAAAAACTTTTGACATAGACTAAACTTACGAGGCCTGATCGCGGATAGTAATTGGGCCTTAGTTTTTGGAGAAGTTATGAAAACGCATTTTTGGATTGGATTGGTTTCAGCGGTGATCTTAGCTTCCTGCCGGACAGAGACCGTGCCGGATAAGAGCGCGGCCACCGCTGCGGACGTCGTAAAAATTGAGGCTCCGGACGCCGCGACGCAGGCCTTTCCTACGGACTTACGGCGGACATCTTTGATCGTTTCTGATATTGACGAAAGCCTGAAACTTTACCGAGATGTTTTGGGGTTTCAGGTCAATTATGATGCCGAAGTTACAATGAGTGGTGTTGCGCTTCCTGCCGGCGAACCCGGCGCCAAAGCGCGGCTGGTCTTGGTCAGTTCAAATGACAGCTGGGTCGGTTGGATAGGTCTCCTGCAATGGTTAAAGCCCAAGTTGGACGCACCGGCTCCGCGCACCCGGATGGGAATTGGCGATGCGCTCTTAGTCTTTAATACGGAGAAAGTTGAAGAGCATTGCGAAGCCGTCGCCAAACTCCCGGGCGTGAATATGACGGCCCCTGCAAGCAATACGACTTATCCGGGCCGGGCAGGAGGTCAGCCTATCGTCGTGCGAACCTGCTATCTCTTCGACCGCGATGGATATTTTATGGAGCTAAATAAGGTCTTGGATCGGGACTCTTATAATCAAACCCAGTGATTACGGGCAGGCGTACGCGCTTTGGCTGACTTGCCCTTTCATATAGCCGGGTAAGTCCAATTCCTTGTAAACGGTCACAGTATAATCGCCCGCCGATGGATTTAATCGTAAGGGTTTTATCTCGTTTTGGTACGTGTCGCTATCCCAAAAAGCGCGTGCCGCCCCAAGTGACGGGAACCGCACCATTAGGGTCGCGTGATTGTCAGATACTTCACCTTCAAAAACGTCAATAGGCTTTGGGATGTTGAGGTAATAACCCTTGTTCAAAGGGTAGAGCCCTGCATCCACAATGGCTTTGGCATATTGTCCCATACGGGCCCGATCCAGCGTTTCGCCCGATACGACCATGATGACAGACTCATTGATGCAAGTTGAAGTCTTTGGGTCAGGAGTCTGCGCTGCGCATGCGCTGAGACTCAAAACGAGTGTCATTCCAAATAGATATTGTTTCATTTTTTCAGTCCTAAAAAAACTTTGTAACGCCAATGAAGGCTACGATAACTAAGAGGAGATAAACCGCTCTCACCCACAGGCGCGATTTATTCATTGTTTTCAACAGAGGCTCTTCGGTCTCATCTGATGAGCCTTTTTCTATGACAGCCATTAACAGCGGCCCGACAGGTTTGAACATGACATCGATCATGATCGCTGCGACGAAAATTAGGCCAAAGAGCGCGGCCTTTGACGCGAGCCAATTTTCATCCAATGGCGCATCAACCGCGAGAGATATTCCGCCCAACGCCAAATAGAAGCCTGCCAACACCCATTTCAAAATCATCTCGATTTTACGCAGCTGTTTGCCCTTATCCGTTTGCCCGGCCTTATGAGATGCGTAGACGAGCCAGCACCAAAACAGGCTGACAGCCCAAGCTAAAACAATACCCCAATCAGGCACATCCCAATAGCCTCCGGCTTTCACGAGGGAGAGTGTGCTGGCCACCATGAGCGCCCAAGCATATCGGGGGCCGAGATCGTTGATGACGAGAATTTTCAAAATCGTCAGACGTTCTTGCAAGGAATATTGATCTCGTTTGCGGAACTGCTCACCGAGAATTGCCACACCTAAATCACCGCCGAGCCAAAATACAAAGAGCAAAATATGAAAAAAGACAAGCAAGCCATAGAGGGTGATCATCGCTCCAGCTCCGTAAGCTCGTAATAGGTTTGCATATAGCCGCCGACGCCGCCCTTGAGGAAAATCCCGTCCTCGTCTTTTGTGCACCACATTTCATAAGGGGGGTGTTCTTCCGGTAGATTTCCGGCCGTGTCTGTGATCTGAAATTTCCTAGATTCAAATGTACCGGCCCCAACAGAGATGGTCTCATCGCCAACATAAACGACCGCAAAACGCATCGGAAACAACATGGGCCCGGTGGCGCCGCGATGATCGGGGGATGACATCATGACATTCTCCATCCATTTTTTGCCGGGCTTGGTATCCAACGGAAAAAACCGTGATAAAAACCCGTCATTGACAATGGCGTGATGTCCGAACCAAGTGGTCGGCGCATCAACAGGCAGCTCGACGATTTCGGTGCCTTTTGCTGCATTGTGGGCATGGCAGCGGGCATGGCCGTCATCGAATTGAAACCATCCGCAGCCTTCAAATTTAGACCCGACGGAAATGCGGACAAAACCGTCAACAGGCGCCATCGTCTCTGTCACAAAGCTGGCCGTGACATCCCGAATAACATCAGGCGCATCATCGATTTCGCAATGTGCATGGAGAACAGAAATGCCGTCTGTTTGTTTCGTGAGGGTGAAATACTCGCGGCCCCGGATTTCATTCATCCGTTCAGGTTTATGGCTCAGATAGGAGAGCGCGCCGCGTATGGTCTTGTGGCCGCTCATAGCTCGACAATGCATTTGCCGACATTCTTACCGTTCATCAGCTTTTCCATCAATTTTCCGGCGTTTTTCAATCCCGTAACTTTATCTTCGACAAATTTTATCTTCCCCGATTTGACCCAAGGCGCGACTTCAGACCGGAATTCCTCCCAGCGGCTGTAGAAGTCGTAGACGACAAGTCCGCTAACGACAGCACGCTTGCCAACAATCGGGCCGATCATGGTCATGGCCGGATCGCTTTTATGATAATGGGCGGCCAGCCCGCAGAGAACGACGCGCCCATAGAGCTGTAGATTTTGCATGGCGAATGCGAGCTGTTCCGATCCTACATTTTCATAGTGGACTGAGACGCCGTCAGGGGCGGCGGCTTTGTAATCTTCGTGCCAGGATTTAGATTTGTAGTCGACGCAGCGGTCAAAGCCGTAAGTCTCCTCGACCAGATTACATTTTGTAGGTCCGCCTGCGATGCCTATCACCGTTTTCGCGCCTTTCATGCGGGCGATCTGCCCGGCCGTGCCGCCAACAGGCCCGGCGGCCGCATTGACGGCGAAGACATCGCCGTCTCTGACATGGGCAAGCTGGGTCACGCCGGACCAAGCGGTTAATCCGGGCATGCCCAAAATTCCTGCATAGGCTGACAGCGGAGCGGCTTTTGGGTCAACCACGGTGTATTGATCATCATGCAGAGCGACATTTTCTGCCCATCCGCCGGCCATAGAATGGATGAACCCACCTTTTTTGACTTTCTGGGATTGGCTCTCAATGACTTCGCCGACAATTCCGCCCGGGATTACATCAGACTTCGGGGTCGGAGGCGGATTGCCCATATGCCCTTTTGACAATTGATGCCCGACATACGGGTCAATCGAGATATATCTGACTTTCACCAAAATACCGCCATCGGGGCAGGTAGGGGTATCTACTTCAATAATTTCAAAATCTGACGTTTTCGGAGCGGATTTCAGCTTATGTTCGAGAACAACTTGTTTCATATTATGCCTCTATCATTTCTATCAATGTGCCGTCCGGAGACCGGAGCGTGGCGGCGCGTTTGCCGTTATAAATTATCCCGTCTCGGATTTGGGGCGGGGTGATCCAGTGGGTCTTATTCACGCGCTCTAACGCGTCAAAGTTTGGGTGAACAAAAGAGCCTATCGCGGCGCAAGGCGGCAACATCCCGTCATGTTGGGGCCTATCGATGGCTTCTTCGGGGTAGGTATCAATTTCTAGAAAAACGTCCCGTCCATGTTTCAAGGTCGTGATAGCGTGCTTGGTCTCCATCGGCAGGCCGAAGGCCTGATTGATCATTGTGTAAATGATCTCAATGTCCCGGCCTTTGTCTATCAGCAAATGTTTCTCCAGCCACGCCCCAGTCTCTTCGATATCCCGGCAAGCGATGACGAGGATGAAGAGTTTGTCTATTAAACTCTCTGCACGTGGGAGATCATACATTTCTAAATCCGCGCGGATTTCTGTGAAATAAACAATTTCCTGATCCGGGCCTTTGACCTGCATGGGGAAAATCGTGGGCATGCCGTCCAGCTCTTTGGGCGGCCCGATGATCTCAAAGGGTGATTTCTCCATGCGCTCATTCACGGCCAATGTGTCTTGATTGCAAATTTCAATGGCCGCCCACCCATAGCTTCGTAGCGCGCGATATTCGGGCACGACGGGTTGTTCTATCATACGGATAAAGACGTTGGCGCCAGACGCTGGCTGTAACACGCAATATTTTTGGCCGGTTGTGCGGGGCGCATTCCAGCTTTGCGCGAGGCCTTTATCAACTATTCCGGTCTCGACGCAGCTATAGTCCAGCCAGTCGCAGTAAAGAGATTGTGACCGCTCCAAATCGGAGACAGTCAGCGTTGCGGCTCTCATCAAGCGCATATCAGTCCAAGCCTAACGCGCCGGAATTGATTGTCCGATTTGGGTCGATAATGGACTTGATATCGTCCAGCAATTTCCAAGCCGCATCGTCTCTATTTTCACGATAAGGATATGTTCGCCCGATCTGAAAATGGGCCGCGCCATATTTTGAGAATACATCCAAAATACCTTGGCGGGCTTGCTCGACAATGGCGGTCGCTTCGGGATTTTTCTCAAATCGTTTGATGCGTTTCAATACCCCGGCGTCCACGGTGTCTTCGTGAAGCGCCCAGATTTCTTCCGGCCAAATGAAAACCGGTTCGATCAGAAATCCATTCGTGGACAAGGTCGTTAGGAGGTAGCCTGTTGTGATTTCATGCTCTCTCAACTCATCTTTCATCAATGAAAAAAGGGCCTCAATATCTTTGAGGCAGGCTTCCCCGTCGCCCATCGGGACGATGCCATGTATGGGAACCCAGCGTTCCCCTTGCGGGCCCAAAATATTGTTGAGGGGACCAAAGGGATTGGCGCGCATGATTTTTGGAATAGAGTTCTCAATCTCTCTACCGCTATGGGCTATCGCGATGTCTTTAAGGGTATCGACCTTCGCATCGACTTCTGCTTCGGAATGCCCTTCGACCATGAAGTGAACTGAATAGGCGACATTATCCATATATTTGCGGCCGGCAACGGCGACTTTGGCGCCTTCTTTCAAGCCTTTCAGAATACCGCCTTTTTGCTTTGTTATGACATTGGCCAGTGACTTCACATCCGACGTCAAGCTCGCTCGCTTCATGCGAACGGCTTGGAGATTTGGATCAAACCCAAATAGCTCACATGCTAATCCAAGGCGGCTCATTTCAACTTGCGCTCTACTCCAACCGTCGCGATCATCAAATTCAAAACTGGCAAATCCTTCCGCCGGGGGCGTCTTGATGAGGCGCAGGCTAATCTCAGCTTTATAGGCTAACGCGCCCGCATCACCCAGAAACAGGCCAGTTAGATCCGGCCCGTAATGCCGATAAAACGGCTTCGCATTTTTATTCCCGGCCGTGCCTGTTTTTACGATTGATCCGTCGGCCAATACCACTGTCAATGAGGTCACGCTTTGTGTGGATGTGCCAAATGTGCCCGCGCCGAAAAATGCATTATTATTGGAAATCCCCCCGCCAATAGTGGAGCGGCTTCCGGAGAGGGGGCCCCAGAACGGTGTCCGAACCCCGTGCGGTTTGAGCGCTTCATAAAGTTGTTGCCAAGTGACGCCCGCTTGGACGCTGACATACATATCCTCAACATTAATCTCGAGAATTTTGTTCATGCCTGAGAGGTCGAGAATGCCGGTTTTCTCTTTCGATGGGATGAAGCCTTTTGTGTAAGACATTCCGCCTCCGCGTGGATTCAATGGAATGTTTTTGCGTGCTGCGATTTTGACGGCACCTGACAATTCTTCTGTCGTTTTGGGACTGATGATGAAATCAGCGAGTTTGCCCTTCGCCCAGATATCTTGGCTGAAGAACGCACGGGCGGCCTCGTCCTCCGAGACATGATCCGAGCCTAGAGCTTGTTTCAAATTTTTCCGGTCAGTGTCGGTCAGTGGCTTGTTCATATTGTCCTCTTATCTTGTCCTATCGACGGGTCAGTTCTTGGCTTTGCGGTGAGTCAAATTTGCCCCATCGAGATTATCCAGCGTCATTTGGTACTTATAGCGGTCCGGATGATACCAAGCGTAGATGTCTTGGATGGGGCGGTTATCATGGTCGAACATCACGCAATGGATTTTTAGTAATGGGCGCCCTTCGGTCGCTTCGAGAGCTTTGGCTACGACTGCGCTCGCGCTTACGGGCAGGATAATTTGCTCCGCTCGCTTCGCGATAATGTTTTTTCGGTTTAGGAGCGTCAGAAGGGACGCCTCTTTAAGTTCAGTGTCAGTAAGGCCATCTGTTAGTCCCGGGGGAAGAAATGTCTC
>ENA-ORXR01003673-ORXR01003673.1-marine-metagenome-genome-assembly--contig:-NODE-3673-length-13532-cov-37.527165_pt1 | contig 13532 bp, 9 predicted proteins | sample MGYA00237866_ERZ511479 | MGnify/ENA metagenome assembly ERZ511479 | reverse complement strand
TGTATGCATGGAATTTTGTATTTTTTCGATAATCGAGCCTCATTTTGAGCTGCATACCCTATCCCGATAGCTATCGGATTAGCGTCAGGTTTAGAAAAAGCTAACGCATAGTTCTTTGACATACAGGTATTTATTAATCATATTATCTCTTTTGGTATGGGGTTTATGAGTGGCATGTTGTGCAAATTGTTTGATATAGGGCTCAAGTTGCCTTATTTCTGTGATATTCAAAATGCCAGTTAGCATGTTGTTTATGGTACTCATAAACTTCAGGATGCTAAGATGGAACGTCGTCATTTTTTTGATTTTGTTTTTCACTTCTTTATAAATGACGGTAGTGAACCAGACAAATTCAATCAGCAATATGTAAACGGTGAATAGGGTTCGGAAGAAGTGCATCTTCTTTTTGTCAAACATTTTTTTAAAGTTGGCGTAAGACTTCCACGATTTAAATAAGATTTCAATGTACCAACGCAGCCCGTATAATTTTGCAATTTCTTTAGCACACAACATATCTTCGCTGATATTGGTCAAGTAAATCTCATATCGCAACAATTCAAAATACTCTTTTGAATGATTGGCTTTAGAATGTCGATCTTTTTTGGCTTCTTTAATGCGTTTATCTGCCTTTGCCCTTGGAAGTTTTCGTGCGACTAAACGCATAGGTATGCGCTTTTTACTTCCGACTAAAACCTGCATATCTACTTGCTTTTTCCCCTTCAGTAAAGCTAATAAATCAATTTTATTTTCTTTCAAGTCTAATAAATGACAGTTGGGTTTCCACTTAGTTATAATAAATTGATTTTCAATAACTTGCTCTAACCAATCTAAGGTAAAGTAACCTAAATCTTGTAAGATTAAGTCATTGGGTTGGAGGAAATCCGCGATGCAATCAGCAGCACCTTGGTCGTTATCCTTGTTAGAACCAATCTGGAAGTCCAACCATTGTTCGTTGGTAAAATCAAATAGTGCTTGAATACGCATCAGAGCCGTGGGGTCACCATGAGAGTAACTGCCCGGAAAATCCTCGTGCAAATGAGCGGGTAGTTTTTGGTTGGTACTGTCTCGAAGTAAAATACGATTAAACAATTTTATGATATTTTCTAAACTTGTTTTGTCTTGTGCTAACTTGGCTTTATTGATATTCAAATTCAATGCCTTGTGTAAAGTCAATTTAGCCATATCTACTGCACGTTGCGTAAAACGCTCATTAACAGACTGTTCAGTAACCGTTATATTAAGATGTTCGCCTAGTTTGGTTGCCCAATCTCCAAGGGTGTTTTTGCCCAAGCGCTGAATTTGCCAGAAGCTATACATTAAAGCGGTTGCCGTAATTTTCTTGGGCGACTTCTTATAAAATTCGCTTTCCCAAGCAGCAGACTCTATCTCTAATTCTTTTGCAAATAAAAGTTCTGTAGCCATATCCGACTGTTTCTCAATTGCTTTTATTATTTTTACCATGGCGATATAATTGTATAGTTAAAAAATTTGAACTTCTTAACTTACGAAAATTATATCGCTTTTTATATACCTGTATGTCAATGAACTATGAATTAAGAATAACTAAACCTGACGCCAATCCGATAGCTATCGGGAAAGCACAAAATAATCTCGTCGAAATGGTAAACTTATTATTTGAACGTTCCTAAGCCCTTTCGGGTAGGCGATACGATTGAGATTGCCGATTCGGTGGGCAAGGCACTAGATATTACGCTGCGGTATGTAGTGATTCGGGATTTGGAAAATCGGCGAATTATCATTCCGAATAGCCGCGTGAGTGAGGAAAAAATAGTCAATAGCAGGATTGAGGATGAGCGAATTTTGAAGCATATTGATTTCGGAATTAGTTACGATTCGGATATTGATAAAGCAATGAATATCATTCGGCAGGAAATCGAACAACATCCTTTTTGTCTGGATAATCGTACCCAAGAGGAGCGTGAAGCAGGCGAACAGAATATCAAGGTGAAAGTAGTTGCCCTGTCAGATTCGTCGGTAGATTTACGGGCATTCGCATGGGCACAGACCAACCCGAAGAGTCTTGAAATGCAGTGGGATGTTTTGAAATCAGTAAAAGAACGCTTTGACCGTGAGGGTATCGAAATTCCTTATCCACATCGTACGATTGTTCAGAAATAAGAAGTTTAGTAAAACGAACTACCTGACTTTCACACGCAGTCCGTTTCACATAAGTTTCATTTGTTTTTAGCCAAGAACACTGATTACAAAAAATAATCTAACATTAAGAAATAAAGGTACTTGTTTTGATTGTACCTAACATCTAAAAAACCATTAGTGCAAAAACTTACGAAAACAAATATCACATTGGATTCTTTTTTGTACAAAAAAGCTTATTTTTGTCGCAATCCGAATATCACTCTAATCGTGATAATATTAACTTGGTGAATAAAAAGCATATAAATATCGAGTCTAACATCGTCGCTTTGCTCAAGCAAAGGGATAAGAAGGCTATTGAGCTATTGTATGAACATTATTCATCTGCGCTTTATGGTATTATTCTGCGGATTGTTCCTGCCGAAACGCTTGCACAAGAGGTTTTGCAGGATGTTTTTATGAAAGTTTGGAACAATACCGATAAATACGATTCCGACAAGGGAAGGTTATTCACATGGTTAGCCCAGATCACCCGAAATGCCGCCAAAGATGCCCTGCGTTCGAGCCAATACAAACAAGATATTAAAACCGATACTCTTGCTGACAACGTAGGTAATGATAGCTCCCTATCCCACAATCCGCGTATCGCAGACTCCGGGCTTCGCAAAACCATTGATGGTCTGGACAAGAAATATAGAGAAATTATAGACCTGTTGTACTTTCAAGGCTATAGCCATTCGGAAGCTGCAAAGGAATTGGATATACCCATAGGTACGCTCAAATCCAGAGTGCGTAAGGCGATATTGGAATTGAGGAAATTACTTAGTAATGAATTGATAATCATTTTTTTAATCATAAAAATAATAACTAACATTTAGTGTCGCTTTTAAGTAGATAAGTGAACATTCAAGAATACATAGCATCAGGAATTTTGGAACAGTACGCACTGGGTACGCTCTCTTCAGGTGAAGAAAGAGAGGTATTAGCGAATGCTGCCCAATATCCTGAAATCCGCGCTGAACTCGACAAAATTGAGGCGGCACTGGAGCGGTATGCTATTTCAGATGCCATCACCCCCCCCACAGAACTCATCACTGATATACTAAAAAAAATAGATGACACTAAGCCCTCTGTTCCCCACCGACGAGATGATGATACATCCGATAAATCAGGCAATAGATTTGGTAAATTTCTCTCTTGGTTACCTTATATTTTGCTGCCTTTATTGTTGTTGACTGCCATATGGGGCTACTTCGGGCATCGTGGCAATAAAGAATCGCAAGAAGCACGACTCAAACTCGGAGAAGACCTGACCGATTGTAGAACTGAAAGAAAACAATTGAGAGATACCATTAATTTTTATCGCGCTGCTATTAAGTTTGTCAACGATGAAAACACCCGCGCTATCGCTATGGAGGGCAACGAAAAACTACCCGGTGCTTCTACAACGATACACACCAACTCAGCATCCCAAATCACCTATTTTGCTATAAATGACCTCCCCGTACCTCCCGAAGGTAGGCAATATCAACTATGGGCAATCAAAGATGGTACGCCACAGAGTCTCGGCGTGTTCGATATTTCGCCTGACCCGATTATGGTGGATTATGTGCCAGGTCTTGATGCTTATGCAGTAAGTTTGGAACAGCGAGGAGGTGTGGCTGTACCTACCGATATACGGATTGTTGGCGCGGTCAAGTCTTAGTTACTCTAACTCATGAAAATACCTTTTCTCACCACACGTATCCTACACCCTTTTCTGTTAATCACATTTTTCGTGTTGTTTATTTGGAAACAAACCTCTTATTTTTTTGATTTGAAAAAAGGGGCAATCGCGTGGTTAGTGGGTTTGGCGATAGCGGGTTTGGGATGGTTTTTTTATCGTAAAATCATGCAAAACCCCATTCGTGCGGGTGTAGCATGGACATTGAGCTTGCTGCCTTTATTATTTTATTCGCCGATATTCAATACCATTCAAAATACGCCGCTCGGAAATCATTATCTCCTGATTGGGCTTATTTTTCTCTTATCAGCGTGGTTATTTTTTTATTTTTTCAAACAAAAAAAATCATTCACGACTCTCAATAGCTATCTCAATACACTTTTTCTGCTGCTTTGTTTTTTTGAAATATTCAACCTCATTCAACGCCTGAATCATGATAAAATATGGTGGGAAAAAGTACAAACTAAATTTGCCGAAACGCCTTCTTCTGCAATCCAACCCGTTGACTCACTACCCGATGTGTATTATATTTTGATGGATGCCTATGTCAGCCCTTCGGGTTTGCGTGAATATTTTGATTTTGATAATAGTGACTTCAGGGATTTTTTGGCAGAAAAAGGCTTTTTCGTAGCAGAAAATGCCCATAGCAACTACGATTTTACGACAAGGTGTCAGTTTTCCACCTTCAATATGGAATATTCGCCACACTACATAAATGTCACAAAAGACAAACTTGTGAATGGCAATATCCACTTGCTCGGCATCCAAGAGAGCAAGACTGCACACTACTTTCAAGCAGCAGGATACGAATGGGTCAACATGTCTTTTTTCAGAATACTCGACACCCCGAAATACTATCAGGTTGCGCGACTTCCTGATGCTGCGATGACTTGGGATTATATGGCGGATATGACCCTTCCGGGTAGGTTGCGAAAGGCATTTCCACTCAAGCCCGTTTACGAAGTCAATCTGCAAATTTTTGATGATTTAAAAAGGCTGTCCAAAGAAACATCTGCACAGCCGCGCTTTATTTATGCTCATCTTTATATGCCGCACAGACCTTATTTTTTTGACAAAAATGGTAATTTGTATAAAGATGGTATTCAGCGGAATACACAAAAAGAAGCCTATCTGGAACAATTGCAATATGCCAACAAATTATTAAAAGAAAGCATCTCGGAAATACTCGAAAATGCGACTTCACCGCCTGTGATTATTTTGCAGGGCGATCATGGTTCACGTATTGTTCCCGCAGACAAAGATGAGCATTTTTCCATTTTATATGGTGTTCATTTACCGGATAAAGATTATCGTTATTTTAATGATTCTATTTCTCCCGTCAATACCTTTCGTATTCTTTCTAATCATTATCTGAATACGTCATTTGAATTATTGGAAAATAAAAAAAATCACTTCATTGAATTTTAGCATATTGCTTATTTTAGCATTTAAGCATTACATCATTTGAGCATTTAAGCATTGTGATTACCGTCACATTAACATAAGAAAAACTTATAACTCCACGCGATTTCATCCCGTTTAACTTAGCATAAAACAAAACACGATTAGCACATTGCAAAAATGCAATTGCCCTAATCAATCATTAATTTCTAGTATTATTTTTTAAAAGGCTAAACAAAGTGGGCTATTTCACAGTGGTGAGATAGCCCATCTTTTTTTTGTAACTTTGTGGTATCGTATTCGTTTAATCGTGTACTTGCTATTCGTCAATGTCTTCGCCAAATTATGAATTTTGAATTTTGAATGACAAATAAATTTAAATCTTATTTTATTTTTTACTGATAATTAATAATTAACAAATTATACATTTTTCATCATTCAAAATTTTTCATTCAAAATTCATAATTGGCGAACATATTGTTGATAATCACTTGATAATTATTCGTGCATTCGTGGCTCATATTATCATTTTAAATTTTTCTCACGTAAAGTATATTGGAACAACAAAATCAGTTTTAAGATTTCCTTAACTATCGCTATTATCACACCTCCGTTAAGTAATCCCAAGACCACTCTTTAATCTAATTTCATTTTAGTACTTTTGCGCGTTCAATTGTTTTATTGCTTCATTGTTTTATGGTTCAATTGATAAAGAAATTTTGCAAAGCAAAATTCACTACAACAATATAACTATGAAGCAATACAACAATGAAACAATCCAACAATTATTTTTTATGGATTTCAAGAAACTAAGTACAATAGTCGGCTGGGTCGTATTTGCGATAGCAGCAACAGTATATATTCTCACAGCAGAGCCTACGGGCAGCCTCTGGGATTGTGGTGAGTTCATCACAGGTGCCTACAAGCTCGAAGTGGTACACCCGCCCGGTGCGCCTATGTTTATGATGGTCGGGCATATATTCACCACGATAGCGCAGGTACTTTCAGACGACCCCGCGATGATAGCTTATTCTGTCAATGTGATGTCGGGTATTTGCACGGCATTTGTAGCGATGTTCATCTGTTGGATAACGATGATTTTATCCAAAATGACCGTTGTAGGACGCAGCAACGAAATGACCAACGGACAAATGTTTGCTGTACTCGGCAGCGGACTTGTAGCAGGTTTGGCAACTACCTTTGCCACTTCCGTCTGGTTTTCTGCGGTGGAAGGCGAGGTGTATGCGATGGCGAGTTTCTTTACCGCGATAGTGGTATGGGCAGTCGTGAAGTGGTATCACATGGAAGATACGCGCCAGGCAGACCGCTGGTTGGTATTTGCCATGTTTATGGCGGGGCTTTCTTTGGGGGTTCACCTGTTGAGTTTGCTGACTTTGCCGGCGATGGCTTTGTTGTATTATTATAAAAAAACGGAAGAACCAAAACTCCTACACATGGGTATTGCGATGCTTGTTGGTGTGGCAATTTTCGGTTTAGGTATTCAGAAAATCGTGATGAGTAGCACGCTCAAGATGGGTAGTGCCTTGGATTATATTTTTGTGAATGATCTTGGCTTACCATTTAACAGTGGCTTGATTTTTCTTGGCCTCCTCATGCTCTTGCTGATTGCAGCAGGTTTATGGTTTACTTCTAAAAGGGGACAAACGCCTCTTGGTATTCCTGTAGCAGTGTTGTGCCTATTGGCTGCTCCTGCATTTGGACTTGGGGGCAAATTCTTATTCGTTTTACTCGCCGTTTTATCCGTCGTTTTAATCAAGCAAACTATTGACAATCATCACTTACAAAAAATAGTGGTCGTTTTCGGTTTGCTGATGTTAAGTTTCTCGACTTACGCGCTCATCGTTATTCGTGCCAATGCCAATACTCCGATTAACATGAACAATCCCTCAAATGCTTACTCCCTGATGTCTTACCTCAATCGTGAGCAGTATGGCGACAGACCGCTACTCTACGGACCGCACTTTGCTGCCAAGCCTACAGGTACAGAAGAAGAAGATAGAATTGGTAGAGCAGGAGATGAATACGCAGTTATTGATAGAAAATTATCATATACCTATGAAGACCGCGATATGATGCTCCTTCCGCGTATTGGGCATTACGATCGCGAAACGGAACACCGCCGTTGGATGGGCAATACAAACTCGCAAAAAACACCCGGATTTGTGGATAATTGGAGCTTCTTGCTTCGCTATCAAATCGGTTGGATGTACGGCAGATATTTCATGTGGAATTTCGTGGGAAGACAAAACGGACAACAAGGTTTTTACAATTGGAATCCGAAAGATGGCAACTGGTTAAGCGGGACATTTATCGACAATATTCGCTTGTACGACCAAAGCAATATTCCCGAAAGCATGGAAAAAGACCAATCCCGAAATACTTATTTCTTCCTGCCTTTCATTTTTGGTTTGTTGGGTATGTTTTACCATTTTGGCAGTAAGCGCAAATGGGATGCCTTCGCCGTTTTTGTCTTATTTATTATGACGGGAATTGCGATTATTTTCTATTCCAACCAACCGCCCAACGAACCACGCGAACGCGACTATGTACTCGCCGGGTCGATGTTTACCTATTGCATTTGGATAGGTATGGGTGTGATGGCTTTGTTTGAATTATTCAAACGATATATGGCAGGAAATGTCGCAGCTATCGCAGCATCAGCATTGGTGTTGAGTGCGCCGCTGATTATGGGCTTCCAAAATTGGGACGACCACACCCGCGCCGGACACACGGGCGCACGCGATTACGCTACCAATTTCCTCGAATCTTGCGACAAAAACGCCATCATATTTACGCATGGCGACAATGATACTTATCCGCTTTGGTATGCACAGGAGGTAGAAAATATTCGGACGGATGTGCGCGTGGTCAACTTGAGTTTGCTCGCCGTAGATTGGTATATCGACCAACTCCGCCGTAAGGTCAATGACTCGCCGCCCATCAAAATGAGTATGCCGCCCGAAGCCTATCGAGGCAATAAGCGCAATGTTACACCAATCAATCCTGACTCTAAGAAAATGACCATTCAAGAGGTCATGAGATTCGTCTCGACCGACCAACGTAACTCCACCCAATTTCGACTGCCTGCCGAATCACCAAGCTATATTCCGACAAGCAATATCGTCATTCCGGTGAATAAAAATGTCGTGATGCAAAACGGCACTGTCACCCGACCGGACACCGGACAAGTACTGACCGAAATTCCGATTCGTTTTCCGAAAAATAAAACACGACTCATCAAAGATGAGTTGGCGATGATGGATATTATTTCGAGCAATAATTGGGAACGCCCGATTTATTATGCTGTTACCTGTCGTCCTGAGAAATTGTTGGGCTTATCGGATTACCTTCAATTGGAAGGTTTGGCATCGCGCATCGTACCTGTACGCACAAAGGGCGACCCCGAATTTGGCAGCATGCCTATCGGACAAGGAAGCGTTGATACGGACAGAATGTACGATAATATTATGAACAAATTCCGTTGGGGAAATTTCGACAAAATCGAAGCTTACGTCAACGAAAGTTATATGCCGAGTGTGGCGAGTAATCGTTTTGCGATGTTGCGCCTTGCGCGTACCCTCATCAAAGAAGGTGACAACGAACGCGCGAAAAATATCCTCAATAAATACTTTGAGGCATTTCCGCACAAAAACTTCCCGTACGATTATAACGCCATGTACATGGTTCGCCTCTATCAAGAGGCAGGGGCTGAAGCAGATGGCAAAGAACACCTGCTTACACTCGCCCGTGAAGCCGCTGACCAACTCGAATTCATGAATTCACTGGAAGATGACGTGTTGCAAACAGCATTTAGAGATGATTTTGAACAATGGGTACAAATGATGGGCGAATTGCAACAAATGGTCAGCTCTAATCCGGCATATGGCGATATTAAAAATGAGGTTTTGGATTTATTTAAAGGTTATGGTCAGGCACAAGAACCGCCATTGAAAGACTAAATCTTGTAATTCGTTTTACAAAAAATAATAATATTTCAGAACGCACTACAATAAATGTAGTGCGTTCTTTTTTGGGGGAAATCCATCAGTAAAAGTGTCATTCTAAATAAGTCCAAGCATATAACCTCCAAGAATACATCGAATCAGAAACCAACTCTTCTTCAAAACCTATTAGGCTTTGTTCTGAAACAATTTAGACACAGCATTATTGTATGTTGTGTTTTACTGTTTTCTGTCCTATTATTTTCTCTTTACTAAAATTACTAATTATGAAAATCTTATACCTAACTACTCTATTTATTATTGCTTTTCACGCTCCCTCTTTTGCCCAAAACTGTGCCGACGACGAAGCTGCTGTCACCGTCCAAATCATTAGCGATGATTATGGTGCAGAAACTTCTTGGGAAGTGATAGATGTCGAAACCAATGCTGTTTATTTTTCGATTGGAGAGAATGCTTACGGAAATAATCAGACTAATGTACACGAATTTTGTATTCCGCAGGATGCTTGTGTCATTTTTACGATAGAAGACAGTTATGGCGATGGTATTTGCTGCGGCTATGGAATGGGCAGCTACGAAGTTAGTTTAGCCGAAAACCTTATCGCATCCGGCGGCAACTTTTATAGCGAGGAATCTGTTTTTTTCAATTGTGCTCCCGGTGTGGCTTGCTCTAGTGCTGTTACTGTTGACGAAGGGAGTCATACGACCGAAACGGCAAATTACTGGAATGCTTTCACGCCCACGGAAACGGGTATGTACAGCATATCCACTTGCAATACCAATAATTGTAATACAAAAATATGGGTTTATGACAGTTGCGTTGGTATTCCCGACGATAGCAATGCCGGGACAATACATTATAATGATGACGCCCCCGACTGTGGAGAAACTGCCCAACTCGACATTCCTATGGGACTACCAAACACCTACTACATTCGTATTGGTGATGCAAATGACGACTGCGAAAGCATTGGCAACATCAACTGGGAACTCGCCTTTGGCAGTTCCGTTGTAGTCGGATGTACCAATCCCTGGGCTGCCAATTACGAGCCACTTGCTACTGAAGATGATGGTTCATGTACTTACAACACCATTACCGTCGGTAATACAACCTTGACAGAACGCGAACTTGCGATTGGGCTTCAAGTGCCCTGGGAAATCCTGTGGGGACCGGATGACCATATATGGGCAACCGAACGTCGCGGACACGTACTCCGCATCAATCCCGAAAATGGCAACATCACCACTATCTTGAATATCGAAGACCTTGTAGCTGCTGAAGATGAAGCAGGGATGTTGGGAATGGCATTGCATCCTGATTTTGAGAATACGCCCAAAGTATATCTGGTGTATAATTATACCCAAAGTTTTAACATCAGAGAGAGGCTAGTGAGTTATGATTGGGATGGCATGGAGTTGAGCAATGAAACTATTATGCTCGATAATATTGACGGCGGAAATACGCATAATGGCTCGCGACTACTCATCACACCCGACCAAAAATTACTGATGACGACCGGCGATGCAGGTAATTCGAGTATTAGCCAAAACATGGATGCAGTTAATGGAAAAATACTGAGAATCAATCTAGATGGCTCCATTCCTACAGACAATCCCGACCCCGATAGCTATATTTACACTTCCGGTCACCGCAACCCGCAAGGTTTGGTTTATGGTCCAAACGGACAACTATATTCCTCCGAACATGGCGCACAATCTTCTGATGAAATTAATTTAATCGAGTCGGACCGCAATTATGGTTGGCCCAACGTACAAGGTGTCTGCAATACCAATTCAGAAGTCAATTTCTGCAATGCTTTCAACGTCCGTGAACCTCTTATCGAATGGACGCCCTGCATAGCAGTATGCGGTATAGATTACTACGACCACGAAGCCATTCCCGAATGGAAAGGCAAAATGCTGATGGCTATTTTGGCAGGAGGCAACTCCACACCCAACAACCGACTTTCAGTGTTGGAATTTAATGAAGACGGCACGGACATCATCGGGGAAGAAAGATATTTTGGTGATTACGGTCGCTTGCGTGATCTGTGCATCAATCCGCATAATGGCGCAATCTATATGGCAACCAACGGATCCAACTATCCGGGTGACGGACCCAATCGAATCATAGAATATCGCAATTTAGATTATCAGACGACCTCCACGACTACGCCCGTCTCTACGACACAATTTGTTAAAGTCTTTCCCAATCCGGTTGGTACACAAATGAATTTAACAGTACAATTTTCGGAAAATTTCATCGGTAGCAGCTTTGAGTTGATTGCCTTTACCGGACAAATCGTTTATGCTCAAAAAATCACCGACACCACTATGGGTATTTCCATTAGAAATCTATCCGCAGGAAATTACTATATCAAAGCCACGAACGGTGAAGGAATGATTACCAGAAAGGTTATCGTGCAATAGGACGCTTTTTTAGAAATGTAAAATGTGTTGAATGTAATTAAGTCATACTAACCAAAGTGTAATAAAGTCGTACTAACAACCTGCTTGGACGTACTATAAATTACTCATAATCAAGGTGCAGTAGCATCGACACCATTTGTAACAATGTTATCTTTCCATACACTAAAGCCGCGTAGCGGCGGCACTCTTAAAATCGCCGAACTAAGGGTGTCGGCGCTATGCGCCTGCTAAAACTTGCAACCGATTTGTGATACACTCAAATAAATTTCATTGATGATGAGTAAGGGAAGACGAAAAAATCTACCAAGACCTCCGCAAACAATACACCGATGAAGAAATCGCGGATTCGATGCTCATTCCGGCAGATATGACGGCGGCAGAAAAAGCCAAAGCTGATGAAGAAATACGCGCTTTCCGCTTTAAATTATTACGGGAAAGAACGGAAGAACAGCGCATTTTTTCTGATTTGATGCGTCTGAAAATTCAAATGGAAGATTACATCAAAAAAGAGCCGTATTCGGATGCAAAAAGCTTTGGCAGGTACTTGGAAGAATATGTACGAATATTGGAACGTACCAAGAAAAAATTATCGGAAGATTTGAATGTGCATTACACCAAATTGAGCCGTATTTTCAATGACAGAGAAACACCGAATATGGAATTGATGTACAAATTGGAAGAACATTCGGGCAGCTTGATTCCCGCAGTCGTTTGGTGGAAATTGCTTATCAAAAAGCAGGAATTTCTTATTAAAAAAGATAAAGAAACGAGAAAGCAAGTGGCATTGGAAGTGAAACGGGCTGTGAAAGTGGCATAAAACGAAAAGCCACCCAAAAAGGCGGCTTTTCTTAATCAAAAAATCTTTACTAACGTATGAAATGAGGATGCTTATAGCTTCCAAATTACCTCTCCTGTGATATGCAACACCGTTCCTTCCTTCGACGTATCTGCGCTCGTATATACGGTGACTGTTTTTTTGAAAGGTCCTATATCTTCTGCATTATAAGTGGCAGTGATTCGGGCAGTTTCGTTGGGTGAAATGGCGTTTTTTGTAAAATCTGTTGCCGTACAACCGCACGAACCTTTAGCTTCTTTGATGACAACAGGCACATCGCTGGTATTCACAAATTCAAACTCACTTGTAACCGGTTTTTGGTAATCAATCACGCCAAAATCATGAGTCGTTTTTTTCCATTCAATTGTCATTTGATCGGTGTTGGGGCGTGTTGTGCGTACCGTAGTCTTGGTAGGGGCTGTGTATTCAAATTGAGGTGTTTTTGTCATTTTTTGCGGTTTGGCGTCTGCCGCAGTTGTTTCATTTTTTGTGGTTGGTGTATAATCGAATTGAGACTTTTTTAATGCTTCTGCTTTAGGGACTTTTTTATTTTTTTGTGGCACAGTTAAGTATTCTTCATTGGGCGTATATTCAAATTGAGGTGCGATTTTTTCAATTTTTGTTTGGGCAAAAACATTTATTCCCACAAATGTTATTAGCAACATTAATATCGTTTTTTTCATACTAAAATAATTTTAATTAATGAAAAATGGTACCAAAGTGGGCGTTGTGATTTTGAGACGATATAAATTTTATGAAGTAACAAAACCTTAAAAAATTAACGCTTTTTTAAAGGTTTATTTTTCGTTTAATTAATTTAAGTAGGTGATATACAGTGTTTAAGAAAATAAAACGAGTATTATTTTTATTTATTTGTGACAATAAATAACGTAAGATAGTGTAAAAATATTTATTTTAAAAATAAATCTACATAAAAATATTTAAATTCCAATAAAAATCAATATTAAAAGAGTGTGTAAAATATTAGGGGAACTTTAATTTGTTTGAATGTATCATAAATTGGTAGCATTAATTAAAGGTACAGT
>ENA-ORXR01003672-ORXR01003672.1-marine-metagenome-genome-assembly--contig:-NODE-3672-length-13535-cov-4.087086_pt1 | contig 13535 bp, 15 predicted proteins | sample MGYA00237866_ERZ511479 | MGnify/ENA metagenome assembly ERZ511479 | reverse complement strand
CTGCGCCGTCAGCGTGAACTGCGAGACGTGACGAGAGGTCGGGGCGGCCTGCGCCAACGGCGACCGCAGAGCGGACATGGCTCCACTCGAGGCGACGCTGCCCGTCGGGGCGCCATACGTGGAGCGCGGTCGTGGTGAGGACACCGAACGCCTCGTCGCCCTGGACGATGGCTTCTGAGACGCCCAAGACCGATTCGCCTTGTTCGCAGGACCGCTCGACGTCGCGTCCGGCGGACGCGAGCCAATCAGCATCGCGATCAAACCCGAGCGTCGCAGCTGCCTGAACGATGTCGTCAACCGTGCTCATTGCGCTCCTCACACCCAAAACCCTGACCATGGACCAGATGCCCACCGATGCAAAGGTTCGCTTCCCAGTTGGGGGGTGCGCAATGGTTCGTGCGACCCACCACCGACATTTGACCACGAATAGCGCACGTTTTCATCGATGGTGGCTCACATGGAGGCTGCGGCCGCAGGCATCGGGCTGTTCACCACGCTCGACGCATGGCATTGATCTCGCTGATGTTGGTCGCGGCGTGAACCTGCACCGCAAGGGGTTCAGCGTGGCCGGGGGCTGGGAGTACAACTTCATCTTGGCCGTTGCGGCGGTTGGCGTGGCGGGGGTTTGGGCGTGGATGTTTCCCGAATTGCGCAAAGCGCGGAAATTGGAGCGGGAGGGGTAAAACTCTTTTGAACCGCTCATCCCAGCGCAGGCTGGGATCCAGAGTTATCTGTCAAGAACAGTGAAGCTTGGATCAATCCTATGTGACATACACCTACCCCATAATTCGGGATATTCAGTTTTGTCCGGCAAAGGCCATTGCGGCGATTTGTAAATATCAATCCAATGAGGATTCGTTTTCTCAATGAGGTTCAGTTTCCAAATCCGCCGCCAAGCCTTCATCCTGCGCTCAGTTCTAAATGCCTCATCGCGAGTTTGAAAAGACTCATACCAGACAAGATGTTTGAGATTATTATCTTTGGCGAACCCTTCAAATGCACCTTGTATATGCTGCCCCATTCGAGCGCCAAGCTCATCTGTGTGACCAATGTAAAGCGTACCATTTCGTTTATTGGTAATAATGTAAACGTAGAATTCTAAGTCGTGCATCGCTTTATCTTACTCTGGATCCCAGCCTTCGCTGGGATGAGCGGGAGGGGAATTATGGATTTACCAATCCAAAGACCCCATCACATATTTCGCGCTAATCCCGTGATCGCGGATCAAATCAAAGGCTGCCTCGCTATTGGCCGTATCCATTCCGTCCGCGATAAACAAACAATCGAAATTCTCGTTCTGCGCGCCAAGTAAGTCCGTGTGGATATTATCGCCAATGGCGAGGATACGCTCTGCCCCCGGGACATAGCCGAGGACTTCTTCGAGCCAGGCGCGCGACAGGCGGTAGATGGGGGTGTGCGGCTTGCCCGCATAGATAACCTCGCCGCCCATATCTTCGTATTTTTGCGCCAGCGCGCCGCCGCAATAGATCATTTTATCGCCGCGTTTGACGCGAATATCAGGGTTCGCGCAGACCATGGGCAGACCATGATCGCGGGCCTCGGACAGCAGCTCTGTGTAATCATCCGGCGTTTCGGTGTCGTCATGAAACAGGCCGGTGCAGCTGATAAAGCGCGCATCTTCGAGCGCGCTAAAATGCAGCTCTAACCCTTCATAAATCCGGTCATCGCGGTCGGGGCCAAGTTTGAACACCGGTCCCGGGGCGCGGCGTGACAGCTCGTCTATTGTGGCATCGCCGCTGGTGACAATCGCGTCGTAAATCCCTTCGGGCACGCGGATTGAGGCGAGCTGCTCCGGGATCGCGCGCGAGGGGCGCGGGGAATTAGAGACCAGCACGACCGTGCCGCGACTTTGGCGGAACCGGGTCAGCGCTTCGCAGGCCTCGAAAAACGGAATTTTGCCATTATGAATCACGCCCCAAATATCGCAAATCAGAACGTCATAATCATCGGCAACTTGGCCAAGGCCAGAGATGGTAATAAAATCTTGGGCCATATTATTTTCGCTTTGCGCTTAGGATCGTGACAGGCTCGTCAAGGAGTTGATTGGGCGGCAACATGCCATTATTTTGCTCACGCGTTTTTCCGGACTGAATGGCGCGAACAATATCCATCCCTTGGGTGACTTGCCCGAAGACGGCAAAGCCTTCGCCGTCCGGCGTGCGGTTGCCGCCGGCATCGAGCATTTGATTGTCGCCGACAGAGATAAAGAAATAAGCGGCACTGCCTGTTCCGGGCGCGTCGCGGGCAATGGAAACGGCTCCGTCTTTATGCGTCAATCCGGTTTGCGACGTTGGCTCATGCACGACAAATTCAGTATAAGGCGTTAGATCATATCGGCCGCCCTGGACGATTTGCATCCCCATATTTTTCTGATCTGTTTCGGGCGTGACGCTTCGGTAAAATCCCTGCCCTTGATACAGGCCTTCATCAACATAAATCAGAAAATCCGCCGCCGTTTTCGGGGCCTTATCCTGATAAACTTCGATTATAATCGTGCCCTTTGTGGTTTCTAGCTCGACAACAGGATTACCGGAGCCGGAGCACGCAGCGAGAATAAGGGCGGAGCAAATAAGGAATAAATAGCGCATGGGGGCGTTATAGCGGGCAAGTAGAATATGAAAAGCCGCTATGTCATTATTTTACGCGGCTTGACCTTATTATTCGAGCGGTAGTATATTTTTCTTATGCTATTTCGCATTACATTTCTTTTTCTGATTTTAATATTCGGACGGGCCGCCGTAGCGCAAGATTTACCGGATTACTCCGCCAAATCAGCGCAGGAGCTTGAGACGCTATCGAAGACCGGCGACGCCCATGCGACCTATACACTCGGTTATAATCTTGTTTTTGGTCCCGGCGAGGACCTAACGCTTCGCCAAGATGCCGATTGGCCTCGGGCTCTTATTCTATTTAACAGAGCCAACCGCGAAGGACATATTGATGCGGCGTCTATGCTCTCAACTTATTATCTCGGACAATTTGGCCATACACGGGATGTTGCGGCCTCGGATAAAGTGTTGATTGTGTCAGCAGATAAGGGCTCGGTTCTGTCTAAACTGAATTATGCGCGGCAATATTATCAATCCGAAGACAGCGCTAAGCGCAGCCGCGCCAGAACATATCTCAAAGACGCCGCTTATGATCCGATGACGCAGGACGTCGCAATGGATATGTTGGTCGACGTCACATATCTGCCGGGCTTTGGTCAGGACGCTGACTTTGCCGCGGCGCGCCGACTTGCAATTGAATGCACCGAAGCCCTGCCAGAGGAAAGCTATTGCCCCTATATACTTGGACGCGATTTCGACAATGGATGGGGCGGCGAGGAGGATAGTGTCCTCAGCGCATTTTATTTTGAAAAAGCCGCAGAAAATGGCGACCGGCGGGCCATGTGGTATACGGGAATGAATTATTTAAATGGCCAAGGCGTCCGCAAAAATGAAGAAACCGCCTTTCAGTGGGTCGAAAAATCTGCGCAGGCCGAATATATTGACGGCTTGATCAGCTATGCCGTCATGAAGGCGACCGGCGAAGGCACAGAGGTGGACTATGACGCGGCGTTTTATGCTTATGAGCAGGCGGCGGAGCTGGGAAGCGCGCATGCTTTGCGCGGTATAGGCGTCATGTATCTTCTTGGTGAGGGCCGTCAAAAGGATCGTGAAATGGGCACTGCAGCGATTATTTTGGCTGCCGACGGCGAGGAAGAGCAAGCCATTAAAATATTAAAGTCCTATCATGAAGCAGAGACTCCCGAAGACGTTGAAGCGCTAAGATTGAACGTCGCGCCGCAAATTGCGCAAATCAAATCTAAATATAATCTAACAGATTAACGCTCGCTTCTATCGGCCAATTTTATTCCGGCGTCGACGGCATAGAAAATAATGACGGCGCCGACCAAAGACATGAGCGGGTTACGAATAACAAACAGAAAGCCAATGAAGCAGACTAATCCTGCAATGATCGAATAGGGATGAATGTTTTTGTACATAACCTCTATATAGGGACGAACGAGGCTTTGCTCAAGAGCCGGATTGGCGCGCCGGCAAATCCACGGTTATTGGCACATGGCCCTCTTTTTCAAGATGGGTTCGCAGCAAGGCCGTATTGCGGTTATTGGCCTGCCATCCCCAGTCAAATAAATCCCCGATCAGGGGGATAAGCCCGATCAGCCAATCCACAAACACATTGCCGCCCATCCGAACGAGGAGCCGCTTTGGCGCGCCCAGACCCCAAGCGTGACTGATGATATAGCCCGATACGCCCAGCCCGATTGTATCGCCGATACCCGGGATAAATCCGATGATCGTGTCCAGACCCATCGGAATAGGGACGCCGGGGATTTTAAACCGGCTGTCCATAAGACGCGCAAGGCCTTCGACATGATTTAAACGCTGTTCGTGGTTCACGGAAATTATCCTGACCTCACTGTCTCTGCTGCTCCAGTTCCACATCCCAATAGAGATAGTCCAGCCAGCTTTTATGCAGGTAATTGGGCGGGAAGCGGCGGCCTTGGGCTTGGAGTTGATGCATGGTCGGGCGGAAGGGTTTGCGGCGCAGGGCCATGCCGGCTTCGCGCGGATTGCGCCCGCCCTTTTTAAGATTACATTTCGCGCAGGCCGCCGCGATATTTTCCCAGCTGGTTTTTCCGCCGACGCGGCGCGGGCGGACGTGATCAAAGGTCAGCTCTTCGCCGCTACCGCAATAGACGCATTCAAAGCCGTCACGCAGAAAGAGGTTAAAGCGGGTAAAGGCCGGATCGCGGTTCTGGCTGACATAGTCTTTGAGGCTGACCACGCTGGGTAGCTGCATTTCAAAATTTGAAGAGCGCACGGCGCGGTCATAATGGCTGACGACATTCACGCGGTCGAGAAAGACCGCCTTGATCGCGTCCTGCCAATTCCACAGAGATAAAGGATAATATGAGAGCGGCTGATAATCCGCGTTTAAAATCAGACACGGATAAGCGCCGGAGGAGACAGCATCAGGTTCAGCAATAGGGTTGGCCATGATCTGGCCATCGCGGATTTCACGCGCGAGCATCGGATTATTCATCAGCCCCATATTATGAGGCGGGCCTTTGGCGGCAGGTCATGTTATAAGGCGTGCTACTGAAGACGAATATCCTTTTAATCGTAAATGACGAATCTATAGCTAACTTATGTCACAATTTTCTGACAAGACAAATAAATATGCAGCGCTGCGCCGCGGGGCAAAATTGCGCACGCGTTTTGCGCCCTCGCCGACGGGCTATTTGCATGTCGGGCATGTGCGCGCGGCCTATGAGGCGTTTGAACTGGCGGCGGCGCATGACGGGACATGCCTGTTACGGATTGAAGACATTGACCATACGCGCTGCACACCCGCTTTGACGACAGCCATATATGAAGATCTGGATTGGCTCGGCTTTGATTGGCCCCTGCCCGTGCGGGTGCAAAGCAAGCATTATGCGGACTACGCGGCAATCGTCGAGACATTGCGCAAGCGCGGGCTTGTTTATCGCTGTTTTAAAACGCGCAAAGACATCGCCGCAGACAGCCCTGATGGAGTCTATACAGGCGGCCCGGCGCCGGATGAAGCAGAGCGCCTGTCAGAGGATGAGCCCTTTGCCTGGCGCTTATCAATGGCCGCCGCGCGGGCCGAGCTTGGAGCGGCGTTCTCGAAGATACAATATTATGAGAGCGGCATAGACCCCGGCTGGCACGAGGCCCGCCCCGAGCGTAACGGCGATATTGTCATTGCGCGCAAAGAAATCGGCACGTCCTATCATTTGGCCGTCACCCATGATGACGCGCTGCAAAATATAACCCATGTCGCGCGCGGCACGGATCTGAAAGACAGCACGGATATTCATGTCTTGCTGCAAACGCTGATGGGCTGGCCGGTGCCGGATTACCATCACCACGAGCTCATTTTAGATGATGACGGCGAGAAGCTGGCCAAGCGCCGCGCAAGCCCGTCTATCCGCGATCTGCGCGAAGCCGGCAAGACCCGCCGCGCTGTTTTGCAAATGGCCGGCATTTTGACGTGATGGATGCTTGCACTCACGCGTAAAATTCGCCTATCAGGGGAAATGGGAATGACGCGTAGGAGCGGATATTAATCCGAGGGAAAATAATGAGTGATCCAAAAAAACTGACGCCTGCAACATTGGCGGCCTTGTTATGTGCGCGTATTTGTCATGACCTGATCAGTCCTGTCGGCGCGCTCGGCGCAGCGCTGGAGGTCTTTGACGATGATGACAATGCCGATATGCGCGACGATGCGATGGATTTGATCCGCACCAGTTCTCGCCAAGCCGGCGCGAAATTGCAATTCCTGCGTCTCGCCTTTGGCGCAGGCGGCTCCGCGCCGGGCATTATCAGCATGAGCGAGATGAAGAAATTATCCGACGGCATGTATGGCGCGGGAAAAGCCAGCCTGATTTGGAAAACGCAAGCCGACGGTCTGCCCAAAGCGCCCGCGCGCCTGCTGCTCAATTTATTGATGCTTGCCGTTCAAGCCATCCCGCGCGGCGGTGATCTGACCATTGAGGCCACGGATACGGGCGGAATGGTACGTATCAACCTGACCTCTCAAGGGCCCAAGGCCCGTCTGGACGACGCAATTGTAGCCACTCTGGCGGGCAAAGCGCCGGATGATGGATGGGATGGCCGCACGGTTCAGCCTTTCTATGCCGGGATGATCGCGCGCGAAGGTAAGGGCCGCGTTGAAGCCCGCATGGACGGCGATGATCGCGTTATTTTCACGGCTCTCATGCCGAATGAGGCCTGAAAAAAATCCGTTAAAACGACCGAAAATTAGGCCGCCCTTAACCAAATCATAGCCATGTTTCACCCTCAACAGCCAGGCGCATAATTTGCCCTGCGAGAATGTGAAAGTAGCCCATGTTTGAAGCACAGCGCGATTTTGTAGCCTCTGCCCAACATCAGCTTGGCGTGATCAACGCGCCGAGTGATAATATCGCATGGCAAATCATCCAAGGCGCTTGCGACATAATTGAGCACAAGGCCGCAGGCGTTCGCGCGCGCGGCGTAGCTCTGGCGGCGCGGCAATGCGCAGCTGCCGCCTCGCGTGAGGATGAAATTCTAAGCGGCCAGATGCTCGGCGCAATGACGCGCCTGATTGAGCAATATGCGGCGGGACTGGCTGAAGTCGACACGGTTGAAGCTATCGCGATTTATGAAGGTATCGCGCCTGCGAGATCTGACGCGCCGATGCCTGACGCGTCATCAGCGGCGGACTTAGCGGCGAAACAAGATAGTGCGCGCGAGACTCTAGCCGGTGTCATATCTCTGGCCAAAAGCAGCGAGCAAACAGCGCTCGCCAAACTCATATCCGTGTCGCGGGCCGCAAATGATCAAAGCCCGGAGGCGCGCCCGCAAATGGTCGCGTTTGAAACGCTGATGCTGCCCCTGACCAATTCGGCGCTGTCCCACGCCCATCACCATAATCTGCGCATCAGCCTGTCTTATGACGGCCCTGAAACAGAGCTGTCACACACGCTCGCCCCGACATTCAAAGCGGCCCTGTGCGCGCTGGCGCAATATCGCATTGAAACGGCGCTTTTAGCCAGACCCGGCGCCTTGCACCACCTCGCCCTCACCGCGCAGCAAAGCCCGTCGGGCCTGACTGTGCGCTATGAAGATGGCGGCGCGCCGGAGATAAGCGCTCGGCTGGGTGAATTGCCCGCCATAATCACGCTGACCAATGCCGGTGGATGGATGGCCAATGATGGCGACGCAATTATTTTGCATTGCCCGCTTACCGCCGCCCAAGAGGTGGCCATGGAGCATGACCCCGGTCTTGCGGATAATTTGATGGAGGCCTTGGCGTGAAAACATGTTTAGTCGTTGATGACAGCAAAATGATCCGCCGCGTTGCCGGCCGCATTCTCAAAGATTTGGACTTCTCGCCCAGCGAAGCTGAAAACGGCGTCGAGGCGATGAAGGCCTGCAAAAGCAGCATGCCGGATGCTATCCTGCTGGATTGGAACATGCCCATTATGGACGGGCTATCCTTTCTCAAAGCTTTGCGCCAAGCGCCCGGCGGAACAGCCCCTGTTGTGGTCTTTTGCACCGCGGAGCGTGACGCGACGAAAATCATCGAGGCTATGGACGCCGGCGCCAATGAATATGTCATGAAGCCGTTTGATTCCGATATTATCGAGTCCAAATTTGCCGAAGCAGGGATTTTATAATCCATGTCCGCCGCCCTGTCTCTTAAACCCAGCTATTATGAAGCCTTACGCCGGCTGACGCTGGAAATGGCGGGGGTCTCGCTGGGCAATGATCATCACTTTATTGTTGAGACGCGGCTTTCGGCCCTGTCGCGCCGCGAGGGTTTTGACAGCCTGTCGGACATGGTTGAAGAGCTATTCTCGCGCGGACAAACCCGCCTTGCCGTGAATGTCGTCAGCGCCCTGCTCGAACGCGAGCGCCGCTTTTTCGACGATAAAGACAGCTATGATGTGATCAGCGACCATATATTGCCGCGCCTCATCGCGGGCTATGGCGGCTCGCCTTTGCGATTTTTAGTCTTTGGCTGCGGCTCGGGCCAGGACGCCTATTCCCTCGCCATGACCATCGATAAATTGCAAGCGCAAATGCCGGATTTGGAGACGGAAATCATCGCCGCAGATTATCCCAGCTGGGCCTTGGATCGAGCCAGCGAAGGACGTTACACGCATTTCGAAGTCCAGCGCGGATTGCCTATTCGGGACCTGGTGAAATATTTTACGCGGAGCGGCGAAGACTGGGTCATTAATGATGAGCTGCGTCGCCGCGTTGCCGTCAAAGAATTTCATCTCTTGTCAAATACCGAAGAGCTTGGCCGCTACCACCTTATTCTGTTTCGAAATGCGCTGGGCCATTATAGCGCCCCCGCCCAGGTCCGCCTGCTCCGCAGCCTGGCCCCTATCACAATGCCGCAAGGCTATCTTATGTTGGGACGGGATGATAAATTAAGTAATCTGAATTTCGGTTATGACCCGGTAGAAAACTATCAGGGACTTTTGAAAAAACACGACGACCCCAAAGTCGAAATCGACCCCTATGAAGGCCGCAAACGCCCCACCGAACGGACAAGTTTTAAGGGGTTGTAGGTAGGGCGTAATTGGTTTCGACGGGAATAAACTTTATTTTGTGTGTTCGCTGCGCTCACGCCACCCCCTCAGTCTCGCTACGCTCAACAGCTCCCCCCTCAAGGGTGAGGGGGTGGCGTGAGCGTAGCGAACCCGTAAAAACAAAGTATATCCTTGATTCTGAAATTATAGTCCTGAAGAATTTCAACCCCTTATCCCAAAAATCAAGAGATTGATCCCTGACGCCCAAATCTGCCCTATATTGAAGCTGTCCTTATCTCACAGGGCAGGCAAGTGATCGTTGGCTGGTTGGAGATGGGGCGGTATGGGAGAAGAGGTTGTATGACGTGCAATCAGGACTCTCGCGAGCGCGAGCTAGGGCGATGGAAGTCGGACCATGGCCGTTCGCAGCAGTACCGCCGTGCGGTGGCAGAGTTTATCCTCGGATAAACAAAGCCGCTTGAGCGCTTATCACCCGCTCAAGGTGATTGAGAACGAAACACTAACCCTCCGGTATTTTTCCGGTTTTTGATTACCCGCACGGACGCCCTAACCACTCACTTTTCCCGAAAGGGGGCCCGTCAATTCGAAGAATTGATCGGATAAGTGAGTGTCAGAAGTCTTACCTAAGCCGCTCTGCGGCTTAGGCGCTCCGCTATAATCGATGCCCCGCATCGATTATGGCCGCTCGCGTCCCCGCATTCTGCGCCACTGAGCGCTAACGCCTTCCTAACCAAATCAGATTAGGGCCGTATTATGGATTTTTGGCACCTTATATTACTTGCGATCATTCAAGGCTTAACTGAGTTCTTGCCTGTTAGCTCAAGCGCGCATCTTATTCTGCCATCAAAGGTTTTGGACTGGCCCGACCAAGGGCCGCTGATTGATCTTATGGCGCATCTCGGATCGCTGGGCGCGGTGATGCTATATTTTCGCAAAGAGGTTGGCGATATGGCTGTTGGCGCCTTTGGCTGGGCGCGACTGGCTAAGCCGAGCGCGGCGCAAAGCCGTCTTGCGCTCAACATTGCCGCTGCCACGCCGCCCGTCCTCATTGTCGGATTTATCATGAGCGTGATTGGGTGGGACGAAGCAATTCGCAGTCCGTTGATTATTGCGATTACGATGATCGTATTTGGCGTTATTCTCTGGCTATCCGATATTTACGGAAAGTCTGAAAAAACCACCGAGGACATGACATTGAAATCTGCGCTCCTGCTCGGTCTGTCTCAAGTGCTCGCCCTGATCCCGGGAACATCGCGCAGCGGTATTACCATGACCATGGCGCGCGGGCTTGGGTTTACGCGCCCCGAAGCCGCGCGGTTCTCTATGCTCATGGCGATACCGGTTATTCTAGCCGGCGGGCTTTTTGCGCTCTTAAAACTCGTCACGGATGGCGACGGCGCCGCCAAGCTATCCGATGGACTGTGGGTTGTCGGGCTATCCTTTATCGCGGCTTATGTCGCCATCGCGATATTTATGAAGCTGATCGCGCGGATCAGCTTCTTTCCCTTTATGCTTTACCGGGTCGCGCTTGGCGCGGGACTGCTCTTTTGGATATGGAGCGGCGGCGCGGCTTAGGCTTTTATCTGACGTCGTTAGTTTTTCTTAAATTTAAGCGTCATCCGATCAGACTCGCCGACGGCTTGAAGCTTTGCGCGCGTGACGGCTTTCTTTGAGGCCGTCTCCTCATCATCTGCGTCGCTTGGCCCTGTTGTGGCAAGGCTTGGCGGAAGACGCCAGACAATGTCGTTTTCTGTCGGACGATCCAGAGCATTCGCGTTCATCTCGCTTCGCGCCACGAGGGTAAACCCCGCATCTTCAAATGTCTTAATGACGAAACTTTCCTTGAGGTAACCATTGCTTCCATTGGCCCAATCATCAGCGTTTAACTCGGGCGCGCGATGTTGTACGACGCCGACAATACCGCCGGGTTTAAGCATATCATATGAGACGCGCGCAGCTTCGGAGAGGTAACCGCCATTATCTTCGAAACGTGATAAATTGTGAAGCGCGCGGACAAATAATACGGCATCGACTTTACCATTCGTGCCCGCCGGTACTGACGAAAATGTTGTGGCGGAGACTTTCGCGCTATTTTCATCGCGCCATTCCTGCGCGCCCACAACCCAATCCACTGGCCATGTTTCTTTGGCCTTTATGCGCTCCGGCGTCATAAATGAAAAGTTTGGCCACATCTCAAAGGCGTAATCAACGCCAATCAATTCACCATCCGCGCCAAGATAGTCGAGCAGGATTTTGGAATACCATCCGCCGCCGGGAAGGGCCTCGGCGACAGTCATACCTGGCTCAATCTCGAAAAAGGCGAGTGTGTTTCCGGGATGCCGGGCTTGGTAACGGGCTTTTGTGTTCTCGTCTTGAGCGGAAAGCGCGGCGATAAGTGCGTCGCTAACGTCAACGCCTGCGGCTTTGACGGTTGGGACAGCGTCGCCGGACGTTTCAGCGTGATGATGAGAGTCGGTGTGGGATTTTGCGTCGTCGGTTTTTCCGCCGCATGCCGACAGCAAAGCCGCCGCGCAAAGCGTGATTAAAAATTTGGATGTCATGGCAGGCTCCTAAATTAAAAAGATGGCGGGTGATTATTCTGTGACGTGCTCTGCGCGTTCATGGAATTGTCCGTATTTACGATAGCGCTCCAGATAGGTCGGTACGATAGCTTCTAAGGCTTCGGGCAAAATGCCCAAATCTGCAAAGCTTTTTGCCTCTGGGTTTGTCACATTATCGTGACGCAGATTGGTCACTTGATCGCGCGTTAGGAACGGCGCAATGAATGGGAGGGCGCCTGATAGCTCTCCGGCAAGACCCATGGCATTGGCAATCGGCCACGGCAGTGGCGCCAAGAACCGTTTCTTATCAATGGTCTCAAGAATATATTCGAGCAAGGCTTTGAACGTATAAGTTTGTGGCCCGCCGAGTTCATATGTCTGTCCCGCCGTGCCTTTGGCGATCAGCGCCGCCGCGGCCTCCGCAACATCGGCGACATAGACCGGCTGAAACAAAGTTTTGCCGCCGCCAATCAAGGGCAGGGCCGGAGCCATACCGGCCATGGCCGCAAATTTATTGAAAAAATCATCTTCGGGCCCAAAGATAATGGACGGGCGCAATATCGCAGCTTTGGGTATCGCGGCCAGCACAGCGTTTTCGCCTTCGCCTTTTGTGCGTGAATAATCACTATCGCTGTCCACATCGGCGCCGATTGACGAGATCTGAACCATATTGGAGATACCTTCGGCGCTGGCCGCCTGCGCGATTGTTTTTGCGCCTTGCACATGTAGCGCTTCGAAATTTTGCGCGCCGGCTTCGAACAGAAGGCCGACACAATTCACGACCGCGTCTGCGCCTTCGACGGCGCGTTTAATCGAATCTTGAAAGCGCAGATTGGCTTGCATTAACTGGATTTGTCCGACGCGGCCCATGACTTTTAAATCTTGCGCTGTATGAGGACGGCGTAGCGCAACGCGAATGCGAAAGCCTTTGGCGGCAAGCGCGCGAACAACATAGCGGCCCACGAACCCGGAACCGCCAAAGACTGTAACCAAACCTGTTTCTGTTGCCATGATAATGACCTTTATGTGCTCGGCGCGCGCGCCCTAATTCTTTCGGGCGGCATAGCTTTAATCACTGCCCCTGACAAGGTGGCACAATATACGCCCCGCCTTGTTTTGGCCGAGATTGTCGACAATAATGCATGATATGAAATCATGGATATTCTCTCTCGCTTTACTCTTGTCCGCTCCGGCGGCGATGGCTCAGAGCGCGCCTGACAAACTCGCGGCGGCGGCCAGTGACCGGCTCTCTGTGCAGGTTAGATATACGCCCGCCTATGTCAGTATAGATTATCCGAACGGCGACGTGCCGGCCCATACGGGCGTTTGCACCGACGTCATCATCCGCAGCTACCGCGCGGCATATGGTTTTGATCTGCAGCGCGCTGTGCACGAAGATATGAAAGCGAGTTTCGACGCCTATCCCAGCGCCCGCATCTGGGGGCTGACACGTCCCGATAAAAATATTGATCATCGCCGCGTGCCCAACCTTGAGGCCTATTTTAAACGCCAAGGCGCGTCCTTGCCGCGCTCGCGCAAAGCGTCGGATTATCAGCCCGGTGATGTGGTCAGCTGGCGGCTTGGCGGCCGCGTCGCGCATATCGGCATCGTGTCGACCCGTAAAACCCGCAGCGGGACGCCGCTAATTATCCACAATATCGGCGCCGGTGTGAAAGAAGATGACATCCTTTTTGCTTCGCCCATTACAGGCCATTTCCGCTTTACGCCGCCCGCGTCCGATACTGCGCAATAGCGCATTATCGCGTTGACGCTTCACAGCGCTTTGTCTAAACGGCGCGCCTACTAAGCAACAGATATGCGGCTGTGGCGGAATTGGTAGACGCGCTAGCTTCAGGTGCTAGTTCCTGTAT
>ENA-ORXR01003670-ORXR01003670.1-marine-metagenome-genome-assembly--contig:-NODE-3670-length-13538-cov-8.474705_pt1 | contig 13538 bp, 11 predicted proteins | sample MGYA00237866_ERZ511479 | MGnify/ENA metagenome assembly ERZ511479 | reverse complement strand
GGGGGGGGGGCGCCTTTGGTGGATGCGCGCCCGGGGGGGGCCCCCCCCCCCCGCGGGGCGCCGGGGGGGGGGGGGGGGGGGGGGGATGGGGGTGTCCACCCCCGCGCCCCCCGTGCCCGTGGCGCGCACTGTGGCGGCCTGCAGGGATATATAACCAGGGGCGGTCGCGCCTCCGCAGCCGCCCCTGTCACTGCAGGCAACGTCATTGGCAACGACGACGCGCCGACCGCGGAACGCACGGGCAACGGGCGGGCATTGTCTCCTCTCTGTCCCTCTCTCTCTTTCTTTCGCCTCTGGTGCCAGCCCCCCCACCGGCACTCCCCGCCGAGGACAATGGGCCGCAAGTCTGTCACGGCCGTCGCGGCGGCCGCTGCCGCGGCGGCGGTCGCGTTTTCCCCCCTGGCCACAACCGCCGCCGCCGTTGCCCTGCCCGCCACGGCGCGCGCGTTTGCGCCCAACAATGTGATTGGCCGCTACGTCCGCTTCATCGAGACGGTCGCGGACAATGTGCCGCGGTGCCCCCAAACGATTGCGCACTTTAACAGCGGCGCGCAGCAGGACGATGGCGGCACGGTCATCCCCGCCAAGTCGTACAACATGGACGGGGCGAGCTGTGACGCGGTGCTCCGGCTGACCCCGTCGGAGCAGCTGTCAGAGGACAACCTGCCCGCCGACGTGACGGCCAACGCCAATGCGGTGGCGCTGACGACCGAGCTCTTTGCCGAATCGTCGGGCTTTTGGCTCGGCACCGCGGGGCGGACGTGCGGCAAGTTCCGCTGGTCCGACGACACGACGGTTGTGTATTTTGAGGAGACGGAAGCGCTGTCGCTGCTGCTCGGCATTGAGCTGCCGCCCCAATTCAAGTACATGTTCGTCGCTGGCCGCGGCTTCACGTGCGCGTACCGCGCGCAGCCCAAGGCGGGGCCCGTCACGGGCGGCGACGGGGGGGGTCGCGCCGCCGCCGCCGCCCGCCCGCCGCCGTTGCTGGCATGACGCGGGGCGGCGGCCGGATGGTGTGCGGGGGAGGGCGGGGGGGAGGAGGGGGAGGCGTCGCCGCCGCCACCGCCACCGTCGGTGCGCGCGCGCTTGGCCGCGCGTTTGGCCTCGCGGGCGGCGCGGACGGCCGCGCGCTCGGCCTTGCGGGCGGCGCGCTCTTGCCGTCGGGCGTCCGCCTCGTCGCCGTCTCCTTGTCCGGCGGCCGCATCGGCAGCAGCAGCCGGGGGCGGTCGAGCGCCAGACGCCATGGCGGTCCAAAGTGGCCGACCCGCCCGGCGCGGGCGGGCGGCGAGGTCGGGCAGCGGAGCAACACGACGCGGTCAGACAGGGGAGCAACCGAACGCGGGTGCAGCGCGCGGTGGGGTGACGGCCACTCCTCATCGAGACCGCAAGACATCATCATGCGAAGAAAGTCCACGTAATGGGGGATCTTCATCAGACGACCCAACAATTGTATGTCAATATCAACAGTGTGTCCAATTTGATACAAATACGAGGAATTTGAACCAAGAGAATACGTACGAGTGCTCACCAGCTGGCTCTTGCAAACGAGCTTCGTAGGGCCCCCCCTGAAGAGGACGCCCGATCCCTGCCGCGAGACAAGCTTGTCCATCGGAAACGAAACGGCTCGCCTGTGTCACGGCAAGTGGCGCCACAGATCTGCCGCACGTCTGGACCGAGGGTAGGCCCCTGACACCCCCGCCCTGAGTACGAGCCTGGCGACCGCCCGTTCTGCGGAGGGCCCCAGAAATAAGAAGCCTGGCCGAGATGTGCAATGCAAACGGCTCACAGTCACACCGACTGCTACGTACGCACGCCATGCGGTGCATCTTAAAGGTGGTACTCAGTCCCGCATTGGTGGCCAATCCGAAGCGAGGACAGTAACGCGACTCATGGCCACGTGTGGACCAAGACACCGAGTACACTCAAGCATAGGGCTTACGTACCGCCTCTCGCTGACTACGGACTCACCAGACCCACGAAAGGGTGTGGTCGTCCAGGCCATGCGATTGCCCATCGCTGCCAAGGACCAGCAGAGAAACAGAACAGAAGAAAATTCAAAGAGGAGTCGCGTGGCAAGCCCGTCGTCTGGGCAGAGACTTCAGGCCCACTGGGGCACGTGAGGCCGTGAGCAATGATGTTGGTCTCGCGCCAGTCTTTACACGATCAAAACTGAAGAGCAGTCGAGTTCTGGCAGCCAACAAAGGACCTCGTGCGCTCCAGAAGGAAAAGCGCACGGGAGCACCTCCGGATCACTGCTGACGGCAGGTGCGTGCCCGCAACCTACGCTGAGCCCGAGACACACACGTATCAACAGAAGAGCTTGAAAATAAACATGCGGTGGCGGGCCCCCGGTGCTGCCCCTTCCCACGCGCCCCACTGTCGGTTTCTTGCATGGGGCAAGGCCACGAGAGAGCTTGCTAGGAGGCATTGCTGGCGTCGATTGCACCACATGGCCTGGCATCTGCAGAGCCCGTGGCTTGCAAAGCAGACGTGCGACGGCGGCGGCGGCGTGGACGCCACTCAGTCGTGCTACACGGCCCCACCCGTGCCTGAAAAGTGGCCGCTGCTGCTCGTTGACACCCCCCCTCCGCCCTCCGAGCGCGAAAGGTGCACCAGCTGAATGGCGCGCTGTCGGCGGCCTACGTCGTGCTCCCAGAGGGTTCCCAGCCTGGCCTCGACCGGCAAGGCCCCTCCAGACCACAGTGGCGTTTGGCGCCGCGACAGAGCCGGGGCGCTCGCGCGAGCAGCGAGCCGTCCACGCTGGCATCTGTATTGGAACATGAAAGTGGCCCGCCGTCAACACCCCTAGACAGACCCGAAAGCACCCCGGAACCGCCGCTCACACGTGCGGGCAGCCCAAGAGCGGTTGGTCGAGCGCCACCAACACCGGAACCAATCCCGACACTGCGCCGCCACATTGGGTGAATGTGGGGACCGCAGTCGTGCGTCGTGGGCCGCCACGAGGCCGCTCCGAGCAGACGTCGAGGCCGTGGCAGCGTGGCCGTCTGTGTCGAGAGGGGGTGCTGCCTGGCCAATCGTCTCGCCCACGCGCGTGGCCACGTCAAGGCTGCTCCACCTCCCCGGGTTGATCGCGTCGCCCCCCGCGCCGTTGTGCGTAGACGCGGTCGCCACACGATGGCCGGCCGCTCGGTGCAGGCTGATGGAGATTCCCGGCCGTGGCGGCCCCGCGCCAGCGGTCGTCGGTCCGCGAGCGCCCCAACGCCAATGGGCCGCGTACGTAGGGGTCGTGTCGCAGGAGCGCCGCCCCCCGCACGTTGCGTGCCGCCTGCCGCCGCCCTCCCTGACGACCCTGGGCGGCAGCGGACGGCCAGGCTGCCGAATTGGGGGTGCCCGCCGGACGCGCACCCCCACCGTCACCGGCGTGGTACGTTGTGCGTGGGGGCGGTCGTGGCCTGCCGTCATGACCCGCGTCGACAGTGGGGGAGGCGCGGCTAGCCGCCTTCTTCGAGCCGGGGGGCGATTCGGCGCATCCGTCGAGCAGTTTTTTGCCGCCGCGACCGTGTGCCCCCTTGCGCCGCGTCCCTGGGCTGCCCACGGCGGGGGGTGGCGGGCAGCGGGTGTCGCGATTCGGGGCGGGGGTGGAGCCGCCTGGCGTAGCCGCTGCCGATCGGGCTGCCGGGAGCACACTGCCGCCCCCCCCCCTCCTTCGCGCCTCTGGAGCGAACCGCGGCAGCATCCGCTGGAGCTTCCCCACCGCGCCACCTGGGGACGTTCCCGCACGTCCCCGCTCTGACACCACCTGCCCTGTGCCAGGGGGCGTCCGTCGGCCTGCTTTTGCACGGTGCCTCCCGCACATCAGACACGGAGCACACCTACCGGCTGGGAGCGGTGGGCTCGGTCTGGCGTCCGTTCCGATCCCCACCTGTTTTTCACGCTCGCTACTACCGACGCGGTGAGCGTGTCAACGTCCTCGGCATTCATCCCTCCATGCCACACGCGCCACCCCGACAGCAGTCGTTACGGTCTCCACGTTTAGACCAACGCCGCCGCGTCTGTGTCTGCCTGTTGCCCTACTGCCGTTGGTACGATACCCGCATCTGGTGCGGAGAAGCCTTCTTCCACTGACGGCAAGCTGCGGAGTCCCCTGCGTGCGGCACCCCCACACCCCCAGTGAGGTGTAGGCCCGGTGAGAGCCGCTGCCGCGGCGTGGCGGTCAGCGAGCCCCCCAACTATGGCGACAATGGCGCAACTGCCGCCGGCCGCGGTCGGTGGTTCCCGCAAAGGGCGCGTCGGTACCCTCTCCTTGTGGCAGATGCGGGAGCAGGCCGACGGCTCCTCCACGTCCTTTCCCTCCCTGGTGACGCTGACGAGCGGCAGCGAAGGCGGCTCACCCCCCGTCCCCGCAGAGCGGACGACGCCCGCCCCTGCCGTGACGGTCGTCTCTGGCGACGCCCCCACCGCACCGCCCCGCCCGCGCCGCGCCGGCGCGCCCGCTGTGACGCTCATCCGCACCGGCGGTGAGGCGGCGCGGTCGACCAAGGGCCCCCGCGGGACGGCCGACATGCACCGCCCACGCGTGCGCGGGCAGCGGCGGAGCAGCGTCGAGCAGCGCCTCTCCGCGGCGGGCAGCGACGTGAGCGTGGAGAAGCCGCTGCCGTCCCCGCGCGGCTCGGACGCGCTGCCACCGCGGTCAACGGCGGCGGCGGTGGACCTTCCGGCCGCGTCGGCGATCGCGGCGGGCCGCCCGACGTCGGACGTGTCGTGTGACTCGCTGACGGCCACCTCGTCGTCGACTGACGGGGGCGCCAAGGCGCCCCTCCCAAAGGCCAAGGTGTTTATGGTGCGCGCGCCGCGCGTCGACGAGGACGTCCCGATGGCCGACGAGACCATCGGGCGCCGCGGCGCGCCCTGCCCCAACGGGGGGCAGAGGGGCGAGGAGGAATTTGCCCTGGAGGAGCTCGACGACGAGGAGGATGAGGACGGCGGCCTTTTTACCGAAGTCGCCTCCATGGCGACCGTCAAGGACGGCTGCGCCGACCCTCTTGATCGGCTGGCGGCTGTGCCACCACCAACAGCTGCCAAGCCGCCGCCGTCTGCGGGCAGCGGCTCGTGGCGGCGCCCACCACCGCCACCGACCGTCGCCGACCGGCGGCCGCTGCCCGCCCACCGCGCCCTCAAGCCCCCCGTCCCAATTCCCGCGGGCGTGCGGCCAAGCGCGTCGGCGCACACCCCCCGCGCCTTCCCCCCAAGCCGCTCCCCAGCCCCGCCCGGCGGGTCTGCCGTTGGCCCGCCCCTCGCGGAGCGCACCGCGTCGGGCCTCGACCGCGTCTGCTCCGCGTCCGTCGCCGCCCTGTGGCAGGGCCCCGTGTCCATGGTCGACCAACCCGCGTCGGGCGCCATGGCGGTCCTCCGCAACGGCTCTGCGCCTGTGCTCGGTGGCGACGCGCCCGCGGCGGGCTCGAGCGGCCTCCGCAGCGGCCGCCGGCCAAGCGGCGCCGACTGGGACGAGGAGGAGGAGGTTGTCGGGCAGGCGGCGGCCGGCGGCGATTCCCCCTCCCGGATCTCGTCCCGTGGCCGCGGTCAGGCGGTGGCGGTGCCGACGCCCGCGGGCCGCGTCGGCCACGCCCACCCGCCGGTCGTCACGTCCAAGACGCGGTACCACCGGCTGCGGTGGTGGAAGAACAAGGCGCCCGCGGGGGACCGCCAGTCGGATGCGGCCGCCCGCCGCGCGGCGGCGGCGCTCCACGGGGAGGCGCGCAAGCCCGTCGGCGGGCGCGCGAGCCTCGTCGACACGGCGTGTCAGGTGAGTATGGTCATGGACGACTTTATCGAGTTTGCCACGGGTGGGGGACCGGCGGCGAGCGGCGCCGCGGGTGCGGGGGGGGGGCACGCCGACGGGGGGCGCGCGAGGCGGCTGCTGGCCAAGCCGCTCAAATGGTTGCAACGCGTGCAGCCGTTGCCGCAGGGCACAACAACCACACAACGGATCAAGGGTGTGTGAGAGCCGGCGGGGGGGGTGCGCCCCGACGACGGCTTTGCTTGTCCTGCTTGGATTGCCCCCGCGTTGATGCCTTTCGCACGCGCTTACAAAGACGTTCTGGGCAGCCCCTTGGACAGCGGTAGTTCCTGTACAGACCTCGCGTTGTCCCTTTCACGCTGCAGAGGAGGAGCAGTTGTCCCAGTCGGATCCACCAACGCCTCGCAGTCAGACTGGTGCTTCGTTTCGTCGTCGGGGAAGAAAAAACTGTGGCAGCGTCACCGTCTTTCTGCATCAGATCAGCACCTGTGGAGGGCATCCGACACGTGTCAATGATTATTGCCGTCCAGATCACGGTTGAGCTCGTCGTGTCTGCCACCCGTCTAGTTCGCCAGAGATTGGTTCTCCATCAGCCCAGTTGCCCGTTTCCAACTTTGTCGCGGCCTGCTGCTTCGGCACTCCCGTCAGCGTCTCGCCCGTCATGGCCGCCTTTCTTCACCCGACGCTGCCCTTCCGCGCTGCTCCCTATGGCTCGTGCCACCGCCCCCCTGCGACGTGTCCGCGGCGCTTGCTGGCGAGCGCTCCCGCCTCCCCTCCCTCCCCCGGTTTGATGATGCGGGCGTCAAGCTCCTCTGCTGCGGCGGCGCTAGCGTCTGCTGTTGAAGCTGCTGCGTCCACCCACCTCCTGGCGCTGGCGGCGGACACCACCCGTGGGCAGCCCATTGAGGAGGCAGCGGCGGCGATGGAGGCGGCGGCCGACGCCCGCACCGGCAAGCGCAACGCTCGCTCTGGCCGCCTCATCGGCACGTGGTCTCTGGTGTACACCAACTCCCGTGCAGTGGTGGGCAACACGGGTCTGACGGGCGCCGGTCGGATGATGTTGGGCGCCCGCCTCAACGCCCTCCGCGTTTGCTACGACCTCGGCGGCGCGGCGTGGGCAGAGGAGCAGCTCTCCTCGCTGGCGCTGCTGCGCGTGCGCAACCGGCTGACCGGCACGTGGGCGGTGGGGCCCGCCAAAGATGGTAACACGGTCGAGCAGACCTACGCCGAGCTCGAGACGCACCCGGGCGGGATGAAGCTGCGCTCCGACTCCAAGGCAGTGGTCGACGTGACCTACCTGGATGACGAGTGGCGCATCGCGCGGGCACCCCAATCGAGGGACCTCTTTGTGTTTCGGCGGGAGGAGGGGGGGGCGGGGCCGGAGGGGGGGGCGCAGCAAACCACATCTGAGGATGAGGCCGCCGCTGGAAAGGCCAGGGCTAACAGGCAGTCAAGGAGAATGGGGAAGAAGTAGCTGGGGAAGCAATCCTACGTAGTTTGAATGAGCCCCGTTCGTTGCAGATGCACCAGCGGCCTTGGGCATCCAGCTGTGCTGCAACGCACACCCTGTGTGGCAGGGTGTGCGTTGCAGCAGAACCAGTGCGGCTTTGCAAAGAGCGTGGCTGTTGGGAGGGTGGCCAACGCGAGGGAGCTATGGCAGATGGCGCACATCAAGACCGTCAGGGTGTGGCTTGAAGAGGAAGACCACTTGTGTTGGGGGTCTTAGCGGTCTGTGAACCCGTAACCCAACGAGAAAAAACCCATAGCAAGCATAACAAGCGAGACGTTAAGCAGTCAGCGCGCGTGCCGTCGAGACAACCGGTGAAACCGGAGGGTGCTGAGACAAAAAAAAACTGGACCTGCGCGTTCAGTGAGGCATTAGCAAACGACCGAGGAAAGAGCAGGCGAGAGAAATCAACGTACCTACATCCAGCAAGTGCGTCGACGGCCGACGCCACCGCAAAAGAGCGGCCTGAGCATGTTACCCCATCAAACACAAAAGCCACACCTGTGCGCAGCAGCTGGAAAGCACGGCTCCCAGTCGGACCGTCCCCAAACTACAAGTGCCGAAATGCAGAAGAATCAACACCAGGCAGCAATGGGTTCTGTCACGATAGCACAACCAAACCAAAGAAACAGGTCAGTCGACATCCTCGGCAGCAAAAGGCTCGAGTGGAACAGCCGCTGACCCGACAAACAATGGGTAAGACATATGTGGCGGACGCCGCAAGAGGGATATGACCACATCCACCACAAGCAAAACGTACCGTAATCACACCCAGTTGCCCAGCGTCGTCCTCCACCAATGCCCGTCGCGTGGTCAGCAATTCAATCACCTTGGCAACGAGCGTCACCCTCGGTGCAAAAAGGTTCTCCGCCCAGGAGAACCGGAGGATGACAGCGGTGGCCCATGTCCGCTCTTGGTTGCAGTTGCGATCCGTCCGGCTGGGGAACAGCGCGTCAACATCTCCCCGACTCAAACGCGTCGACAAGGCCACCGCATCCTCGGAGAGCAGCGGGTCCGACGCGTCCATCTGCACATAGTCCAAGCCGAGCACCACCCCCGCCACGCCGAGCCGAACGCCACCCCCGTTTGGCAACGCCGACGGTTGCACAATCCCCGCGGGCGGTGGCACACGAATCCGAAAGCAGGTGCCAGGGGTGACTTCCACATTTTCGGCTTGCACCGCCGCCAGCAGTTGTGGGCATACCACCGCAACACGGTCCCCAGCGGCAAGGCCAGGCACTTCGGACCCTATCCGAGACGCCGCGGTGGCGTCGCCGTCGGCTGCGGCACCGCTCGCAGCTTCTGCCACCGGAGGTGCCTCCAGCAGTACCGCAACCACCAGCTGCGCAGACGCGTCGACGCCAACCAAGTACAACGCAAGGCTGGACGCGGCAATGCCACGCGCCTCCACGGCTGTGACCTCCACCGCGCTCGTCAGGTGCCGAGACGCGTGCCGCAGCAGCTGAGTCGATGTGCGGGCGCGGCGCTGCAGCAGTTGCAGTCGCGCGCTGTGCCCCCTCGACGGGGCGCGACAGCCGTCACCGCCGCCAGCACTGCTGCTACGAGTGGGTGTCACGTCCCGCCCGCCGCAGGGGCTGTCGTACGTGCCAGGCTGTGTGCGGGGCGTCGGCAGCGGCGTTGCCGACGTGCAGATGCTCATTGAGAGCGCCCCGAGGCCCGGCTGACCGCCCGGTCGACCAAGCGGTGATGTCAGCCCGGATGCTTGCACCCGGCCATCCCCAGGAGACACACCAACAATCGACGACAACCGCGGACCCGACCCAACGGCGGGGCCGCGAACGACCCCGTAGCGACGTTGAGACGGTGACGCCATCATCACCCGTGGAGACTCCTCCTCCACTGTCCGGGGACGGAAAGGGGGGCGAGCAGTTGATGCGTCATCCGCCTCGCCACCAGAAAGAGTAGAGTCACGCGACACGCAGCTCAGCGAGCTGTTGGCCGATGCGGCCGCCACGTCGGATGCACCACCAAACAGCTGCCGCGCAATTGAAGGGGAGTTCCCACTCGCAACGGCCGCCCCCATCCCAATCCCAAGTGGCCGTGGACGCAGCGGGCCGGTGACAGCGCGTGCGGGCGTGGATGTCCCTGACGCCCGGAGCGGCGCAGCGCCTGACGGCGCGGGTGTCGCCGGTCGAATCACCAACGGCCGAATGGGTGGTCGGCTAGCAGACGGCGGGGCAGAGGGGTGAGGTGAGCCGCCCACCGCTCGGAAACAAGTGGAAGCCGACGGAGTCGCCCCGACCCCAGCTACAACCCGCGGGGGGAGGCGAGCACGGGGAGGGGAAGCGCCAGAAGCTCGCGATGGTGTGGCCGGCGTTGGAGCCACTCGGATAGGTCCTTGCCGCCATGGACCCGCAGTCGTCCCTTCCGCACCATTGCCACCGCCGGGCACGCCCCCGCGCCCCGAGGCTGCCGATGCATTCCTGTCCCACGTCGCCGACGGCGTCCCGAGAGGCCGAGCCGCGGACGGTGGGGGCGGGGGCACCACCCGAATGGTGTGGGACGCCACACCCAACGACGACATTGGTGGCGGGGTTGCACCAGCGCCGGGCGGGAGCACCCGACAGACGGTTGGCGGTCGTCGGTCGGCTGGCGAGGATTCTGGCGGCGGCACCACCGACGCCCGTCGAGCGCGCTTGCGCGGGGACGCCACACCGGCCGCGCCATCAACGCCACCCTCCTCAACACCCCGCATTGACCCTGCCGATAGGGAAGAATGCCAGCCGCCGCCAATCGGGAATGCACCGTTGCCCCCGACAAGACAGGCGCAGCCGCCAAAGACGCCGCCGCAGCCGTGACAACGGCGGCCGCCAACGTCGGGCGGCCCGCCGGAGCCGGCGTCGGGACCCGCTACCATCACTGCAGTGGGTGCAGCGCCCATGCCGGTCACGTGGAAGTGGGGATTCCGTGGCGTCGCAGAATGCGGCAGCAGGCGGGAGGGGACTGCGGCCCAAGTGAGGCGCAGTGGCGACTGCGTCGCGTCGCGCTGTACGAAGCGCGGCCGAGCACGCGCCGGCAGAGACAGAGTGGCGCCCCCGGCCCCAGACCCCCCCCCTCCACTCCTGGGCTGCACGAGTCTGAAATCGGAAGGGGAATGCATCCGGTGTCTTGAGGCTAGAGGTGTTCAGGTAAGTTTGACTAATTCAACAATTGTCAAAGGTGTCCGATAACAACAGAATTCACCGGTGGTGCCTCAGGACAGACTCATCATTGCTTTTGGCTCGATACCCTTGTTACTCATCAAATTCGCTTGGGATCATCGAGATCTGAGGGCTGGCAACATCTTCAAATCTAGTGTCTATTCTACTGGCCGCCTCATTTGAGCCGATTCCCCTCATTTGAGGCTGTTTTTGATGTCTCTCTGTGACCATGTTCCCAGCCTCGGCTGCTCTGTCTGAGAATATATCTGGACTCAGCGCAGTCCACTTACCAATGGGCCAACTCGGCGGCTGTGTACGATGAAAACTCGGAGGGGGTGCCCCAGACACCCCAAAAAGGCCGCGTTTCCAGGCCATATGAGAGGGAGCCTCATTTGAGCCTCATCTGAGGCTCATTTGAGCCTCGGGAGCAGTAGAATAGACACTAGGCACTGAGTGTGCCAAAGATGGATAGTGGACTGACCAATAAAAACACCAGCACCAGCTGCGGCGCTTTTCTTCTCAAGTCTCATATGTTTTTCGTGCAGACTTTTCGTTCGGTACCACGTGTGAGTGCTGGCGCGCTCGGTGCTGTCGAGCCTGAAACTCCTGACAGTTCCTGCCGTGTGCGTGGAGAGGCAAGAGAGAGGACTCGACCTCGTCTGCGGTGGCCTGTGCTGTTTATGTCTTGAGCCTTGCACGACCGCGCCGTCGATGATCGCTCCGCCGACACCCACACTGACGCATGCTTCGCGGAGCCTCCCTCTTTAGCGCTCCGTCCTTTTCACCACGACGGTCGTTCAGCCGGGATGGCGGCTGCACCCCCCCCTTCCTTCTCCCTCTGCGATGCCCCGACGGACTTGCCGCGCGTCCGGGGTTTGGCGTCGCAGCTAGCCGCGACCCGGTCGGTTGTCGCGTCGTGGGTGTCACCGACAAAAGACTCGAGGAGCGGATGCAGCAGCTGCGGCAGCAGCAGCATATGGGATTCCTCTCCTGCGCCTGAACCGTGGGCGGCAGGAGCGTCGGCAACCGGTGGACCCTCTACCATTGCCAGTACGTCGTCATGCAGTCGCCATAGCGGCGCGTCTGCGGGCGGCAGAGGCAGTGGTGTGGCAAAGGCTGCAGAGCGACCACTCTCCGTGACCTTTACTCGCGTGACGACCGACGTGGCGGCGGCCATGCCCGAGTTTGCCCTCCTCAGCCGCAGCGCGCGGGCGCGGGGGTGGCTCTCAGAGCTGTGGGACCCATCGAGCGGCCCCTGCCCCGACGGGCCACCGCTCGACCCAACGGCGCTGGCCGGGGGCGTCGCCATGGAGCGGGTGGTGCGCTTCCCAGCCGCCGCGCCGGCGGGTCCCGGCGAGGGCAACCCGTCCTTTCTCCCGGGCGACGAGGCGGACGGAAGTGGCCTCGGTCCGGCGCTTGCGGTGATGACCGTCATGGGCATTCCCGTGGAGGCGCCGCCGCTGGTGCAGCGGCGGATGTTCACCGCGGGGGGCGCCGCGGCCGCCTTTCCAGACGTCGATTCGACGGTGTCGGCTGACGGGGTGGACGTAGCCACGTTCGATGAGGACGACGCAGTCGTACCTGTGCGGGTCGTGTTTGACGTCCACCGGGACCTGCTGGTGGAGGCGGCCCTTGGCGTGTTGAGCATACCGCCTATGGCGCGTGGGGTCCTCGACCGGTGCACCGGTGAAATATTGACCATGTTTGGGGGTCCGGCCCCCCCGGGTTCCCCTGTCGCTCGCGTACTGATGGTGGAGTACGCGTGCAGCGAGCCGGACGGAGGCATTGGGCACACCATCACGACGTTTGGCGTGGACGGCGTCGGCCGCCTCTGGATCCTCGCCCGCAGCCGGGCGGTCATGACGCCCGCCACGCCGCCGTCGTCGCCGCCCCCGGCCTTTTCCCCGTCGGACGGTGTCACCGCGGTGGCGGCGGCCATCCAGCGCTTCTCGGGCTCCTACGGGATGGCCTACGCGCCGTGCGGTCCGGCCACCACCCCGGCCGTCTCTGCCGCCGGGGCGCTGCCCGAGATGCTCTCGTTTGTCTTTGTCGGCGGCCCCTCGTCGGTGGCGGCCACGTTTCGTCTGCGGCAGATGGCGGTGTCCAAGTTGGTGCCGCTGCTCACGCCGCGGGCGCTGCCAGACCCGCCGTCGAGCCACCCCGACGGGGACGGCACCGGTCGGCGCGGCGACGGCGACGACGGGGCGTTGGATGGGCGGGGCGGCGGCCGTCGCGGGCGGCGGCGCCGCGTCGACTTGGCGGCGGTCACCTCTGCGGCGGAGCGCGCGCGGATTGTGCGCAACCGGGCGGCGGCGGCTCGGTGCAACGCGGCGCGCAAGGCGGCACGTGCGGCCGCGCACGCGGCGGAGACGGGACCCGACGGGCGGGGTGAGGCGGCCGCCAAAGCCTTTGCCTTGGCGGCTCGGGGTGGGCTGGGGGGGGGTGGGGCGGCGGCGTGGAGGTTACCGGCGCTGCTGCCGCGGCCGTGAGTGCGGCGGCACTCAAACGCGGCGGCAGTGGTGCCCCAGACCATGGGCGTGTCGATACCGGGCGCCGTCAATGCTCTTGCAGTTGCTCCGCGTTGCGGTGCCGACCGGATGCGGCAGCCGCTGGGGCGACCGCCAGGGGTGGGCGGCGACGCGCGCCACGACCAACCGCGTCAGCGGTCGCGAGCCAGCGACGCCGTGGACGGACCATTGCGTGGCCCTCGCGGGGTGGACCACCAACAACGGTCGATGCTCGACTTTTGATGCTCGACTCCTGCTTGTGGGTGCGCACCGGCGGGCGACGCCGGTTGCTGAGCACGGACGTGGGGATGCGCGGCGGGCGCGCGAGCCAGACCGCACCACCGCCACGCCGCGCCAGAATCAAGGACAAGGAGGCTGGGCGGGGCCAACACCCATCGAATACTTTTTACTTTTACTTTTCTTTTCTGCTTTGAATCTCTGCAAACTGGCGCCAGTCGACGCGTGGTCACAAGTCAAAGGCTCTTTCCGGTCTTGTCGCCTTGGCGGGTCGGCGGTGACGCCCTCCCGACGCGCGTCATCCACCCCATCGTGTTTGTGTGCCAAGACCGACCCGCCCACTCCCCCCCACTCGGCCACCGCCTCCT
>ENA-ORXR01003669-ORXR01003669.1-marine-metagenome-genome-assembly--contig:-NODE-3669-length-13541-cov-13.289958_pt1 | contig 13541 bp, 10 predicted proteins | sample MGYA00237866_ERZ511479 | MGnify/ENA metagenome assembly ERZ511479 | reverse complement strand
ATGTTTTGCTTCTTCTTCTAGTGCTTGTTGTGTCTGTCAGTTGTTCAGCCGGAAGGGGGGAGAGGGGGAGCTCGCGGTTGTCGTGCCATGCGTTTGCGTTTGTTTTTCCTGCTTAGTGGCACTCGATCGCCCTTCATCTCGCTATCAATAATAGGATGAACAAACGCGATTACGGTAAAAAAAAGCTGTAAGCATGTGCATTATGGAGCAGAGCCGCCTAATCGAGACAGGACTGACAGTGACGTGAGGAGTGTTGTGAACCAATCAAAGCCCCATCTGATCCAGCTTTCTTCCTGGATCTTGTGCCATCGATGTGCCCTCGCGACCGAAACGCAGCGGACAAACTTGGATGATACAGCCCGAACACATCACCTGTGGCTGTCAAACTGTAGCGTTTTGAGCAGGCTGGATATCCAGGAAACTTTTCCCGTAGGGCGGCGGCGGCCGCCGGCCGCGTCGGCCGCGGCGGCGGCGCGTCGTCCCCCGCCCGCGCGTGGCTGTCGGGGGGGCGCGCGGCGCGCGGCGCGCGGCGCGCGCCGCCGACGCGGGCGGCCACCGACGCGCTGCTGGGCGGCGGGGAAGACCGCGCACGCAGCGGCGGCAACGCGCCGCCCGGCGGGGGCGCCGCCGCGCGCGCCGACCCGCCGCCGCCGGACGTGCGCGCGCGCGTCACCCACGGCGGGGGGTGGCGGCGCGCGCGCGGGGCTCCACGGGGGGGCGGCGCCGCGGCGCGGCCGGCGGCGGCGGCGGCGACGGCGGCGCATGGGCGGCACCGCGTGCGTGCGGGGGGGGGAACCCCCCCCGCGTGCCGTGCGGAGCTGCCTGTGAAGAGTGCTCTAGGGTCGACCCGTGGTCTATGGCCGAGCTCCTGCGGCGGTACGCCGTGGCATCGACACGGCCAACGTTGGCTCCCGCCCTTAGCTCCGCGGTTGGGCACGCAGGCGGCCTTTTCACACCGCCCGCACCGCCGGCGGGGGCCGCGCGCGGGGCGCCCCGTCGGCGGGCGGCACCCCACGGGCGTGGCGCCTGCGCGCGCCGAGCGGCGGTTGGGCGCCGGCCCCGAGGCGGCGCCGACGGCGGCGGCAGCGGCGGCGCCGACGCGGCCACCGCCGTCGCGGCGGCCGCCCGGCTGCCGGCGGCGGCGGGTCGGGCCGCCCGACGCCCGCGCCGGTGCGCGCCGGGGGGTCGGTGGCGGCGGCGACGCGGGGCGCCCCCGCCGCGCCCCCGCCTGCCGGCACGGGGCCGCCCCGCAGGCGGCGGGGGCGCGGCCGTCGGCGGCCGCGCCGCCGCCCCCGCCCCCGCCTGCCCGTCGTCGGTGCAGGCGGCAGCCCAACAGAACGCCGAACAGAATGGCCTGTTCGGCAACAGCCGAACAAACGCGCATCTGTTGGGCCGCCCGTTCGGGCAACAAAGCCCGAACAGAATCTCATTCTGTTCGGTGATGCTGTTTTCCTCTCTCTGGAGAAAACCCATGCACGTGCCAGGAACTGATGACTGTTAGGGCTCAATTGCACAGGTTGACCCCAAGAGAAAGAAATCAGAGGGGCCTAGTACCCTATTATGGCAAAGAGGAACACAAATGTCAACACTTCATCATGTCTCAGTACCACTTACTGCCAAGTACAGTAGAACGATCGATGCAATTCACCACGTCGTCCATTGAGCGCTCTGGTGCAATCTCCGGATGGCCACCAGCGCACCACACGGCGGCCCACAACACGCTCACAGCCGGCCACGCCGCATGCGTCGTTGCCTCCACGTCGTTGCCGTCGTCTGGATGCCACCGCCACATTTCTCGCGTCACGCTGCCCCTCTTCACCTCACCCCCTTCTCCCCTTCCCCCTGCCCCCCTATCGACTCGTTCCCTCTACCTCTGGTTTGGACCCCCTCTGCGCATGCGACGCTTCCGAGGGAAATTCTCTCCCGCTCATCGTACGCGTTGTGCCTCACTCCCCGCTCCTCCATGCCTGTTCCCCCGCTGCCCCTTCGTGTCATCCTTCTCTGCCCCCTCCGCACCCTCATGTCCCACGGACAATCTGTTCCCGCAGGACAGTGTTCCATCCACACTGATTTCCATGTGCCCGCTGGCCGCGCGAGACTGTTATCTCTCCTTGACGGCCGCGCTGACTACTTTTTACCGACACTCGGACTTGCTGCTCTCTCTGGCGTGTGTTTGGTTTGTCCTACCGGACGCTACCTTCCATACATGTGCTATGTCTGTGTCTGCCGGCTAAGGAGTAGAGGCGTTGAGCGCAGTGTTGGTATGGGTGAATAAAGGGAAGGCGCGTCGGGTAGGCGCAGAGCTGGAACGGTCAGCAAGTAGTTACTCATCACGCCCGATGTATTTGGAAACCAGGCTGTGGACTCTCAATCTGAAATGTTGTATATACACGTATGTCGTATCATGCTTTGCATTTTCTCAAGGTTGTCCAGCCCACTTGCCAGGGCTAATCCGCTCGTTTCAAAAACAACACGAGATCCAGAGCCCAGCACCGAACAACAGTAGAACAGAATGGCGTCTGTTCGGCGTCTGTTGGGCAACAGACGTCCGAACAGAATGGCGTTCTGTTGGGGCTGTCGCCTGCATCGGCGGTCAGCGGCGCGCATCGGCCGCCCCGCGCGGCAGCCGACCGTCGCCTGCTGCGGTCGTGACGGGGACGCGCGGCCAACGGGCGCGCACCGGCGCGGGCCGCCACCGCCCACGGGGGCGCGCGCGCGGTCCGCGTCGCCGCCGCGGCGCGCACATCCCCCGCCGTCTGGGGCGGCCGCCCCAACGGCGCCCACGCAGGCCGGCCCCCCCCCCCCCCCCCCCACCCGACCGACGCCCGTGGCGCGTCGGTCGGGGGTGCGGGGGGACCCGCCGGGGCGCGGGGACCCGCCCCCCGGCGGCCGACCCAACAGCAGCGCGAGCGCCGGGGCGGTGGCCCACCCGCACCCCCCCCCCGTGTCGGCAGCGGCGGGCGGCCACGCCCGCAGGCCACGCGTCAGACGGTGGGGCGGGGTTGCCGCGCGCCCGCGCGCGTGGCGCCGCCGCCCGGTCGACCGCGTCGCCGCGCGCGTCGCGCCGCCCGCCGGCGGCGGCGGGCGGCGCCGCGGGGGAGCGCCCCGTCGGCAGGGGCGGCGAGCCCCACTGCGGTGGGTGCCGCGCGGGCGGCGGCGACGGCGCGCGGTGCCGCGGTGCGGCCGCGGGGGGCGACCGCGTGGGCGGGAGGGGGGGCGTCGGCGGGGGGCGGCGGGGGGGGAGCGGCCCGCTGGGCGATCGCGGCGGCGGCTCTGGCGAGGGGCGCTCGGGCGCGGCGGGCGGCACGCCTAAAGGTCTATTCCATGCATTAAGGCGCATGAGGAAATGGTTTTCCCTGCTGTTCTAGACTTTTTTTAACCATGAGAAGTAAACAGAACTGGTCTCCGTGGCATGGGTACTCAAGGAAAAAAAAGTAGGCGCTCAAAGGATCTTGTAGCGCTGAGATACACCTCGAGGTTTCTCTGTGCCTCCAGAATCGCGCCGAAATTTTCGTCTCTGCCGATCCGGAACTGGCTCTGACCAATTTCTGATGCAAGACACGTATTGATCCGATCTGGCATCCCATGGAAAAGCACTTTCTCTCGGCCGGCTACGAGCATCACCTGCCCCCCATTACCACCGCTCATGTCGACCAACGGCCACAAATCGTCCCTGAAGTGGAAATGTCCATCGGCTGCCTATCGCGCTGGGAGGATAGGCAACAGTCCATCAAACCCCATTTTCGACAGGGATTCTGTCACGTATCCAATTGCCTAACAAAAGAGGTTCTTGATGAGGTCTGTAATCCCACGGGACACAAAGCTCCGATGGAAAAAACGGGAGTAGTAGTCTTGCCCAACCTCCCTAGCGCCGAGGTAGGCCCGGGCGAGCTGGTTTGATTGGGCCACGTCCAAGAGGGCCCCTCACGAGGCCGGCTTCTGTAATGCGTATCATGCCGCGGTCTTGACTTGGCCTGAGACAGCCTCTGCCTTGTTCCGTCTGGCGCCTTGCTTGCCCGTGCATCAGCCAGCCTCCCGTTTTGGCCTGTTGTTGGGCACTCGGCGCTTCTTTTGGAGCGTTCCTGTGCGATTGCGCGCCCCCCACAACGGACGCGCGAGGTACTTTGCAGCCTACGACCCCGCCGACAGCTGTGGTCTTCCATGTGGGAGCCCTCTTCAACCCGCCGACGGTTTGAGTGCGAGCGCCTGCAGCTATTTTTTGGTGGTATGGGGTGCCGTATGGCGGCTGCTCTTGACGTGAATGAAAGAAGACACAGGTGTACAGCGGCACACTTTTTAACCAGTCATCAATACCAAAGACCCCGCATCTCGCCTCCCCCCCCCACCTCCCTTGGTTGCCCGCCACCCTCAACCCCACGGGAAAAAGTCATTGACAATGTAACGCGCACCCCGCAGCACAGCGACGGGCGCGGTATTCGGGGGGGGGGGCACCTCCCTCCCCACCGTGCGCAGCAAGTGACCAAAGTCCGGCACGACGTGGACCAAGCGCTGGATGTCCTCGATGGGCACTAAGCGCACGTCCCAGTCAGACCCGTCCGTCGGGATAGACCACCGCAGTCGCTGACACCTCCGCGAGGAGAAAGGGCAGCCGGGCACCACAGGCGCCTCCTCCATAATGACCACGAGGGCGTAGTCCCCGTCGTCTCGGCGGACGAGCGCCCGCACCTCGCCATAGCCCGTGGTGGCGCTGGCCGCGTCGCCCGAGTCGGCGGCGGCGGCCGCGGCGCCGGACTCGCGGCTGCCGCCCGACAGCCCAAACGCCACCGAGTCGTACCACGGCGCCCGATAGAAGGAGGGCGACGCCCGCAGGAGCTGAGACAGCTCCGCGCCGCCGCCGAGCTGCGCCTTAAACCGTCTGCAACTCAAGACGCCCACAGCGTCCTGCGCGCGCATGCCAAGCACCTTGCCGCAGTTGGCCAGGCCGGGCCGCCAGGAGAGCTCCGCCACGGATTGGCGGTCAATACGGCCGTGCTTGCGGCCGCCGTCTCCCTCCGTCTCCCCAACGCCCCCCTCCTCGTCCTCCTCCCCAGAAAAAAGGCTGTCGCCGACCATGGCGTCCAACTCCCTGTCGCTGTCGTAGCCGTCCGCGCCACCTGCGCCGGCACCCCCATCGGCGTTTCCCGGAACCGGGTCACACCGAGCCGAGCGCTCGTCCTCGGCCCGCTTGTGGTCCGCGAGGATGATGCGCCCCCCCTGCGAGTGCCGCACGATCTGTGCCGTAAACGTGTCGAAGCCCCTATTGGTGCGCACGTAGTACGGCTTGTCGTCCTTGTGCTGGCTCTCGTTGCTAGCCGTGCTCCCGTTGGCCAAGTTGCCGTGCCAGCGGATGGCGTCCATAACGTGCCTCAGCAGGCGGTGGACCTTTGTCGTGTTCATGACGCCGAGGAGCGGCGTCGCAAACTTGTTGATAAAGTTGGACGCCTTGGCATCGAGGGTGGCGGCCTGGGAGAGCGTCAGGGGCTGGGCGGCGGCAGACCCGACCTGCCCACAGAGCGCCGCGTACAGCGAGGCGTACTCCGCAAACATGGAGGTGACGGCGTCCTCAACAGGCTTGTCGCCAAAGGCCTCGCGGTACGCGACCCAGTCGAACTGAAAGCCCGGCGCCAACTTCGCGTCGTCGTCCTCGTCGGAGGCGTCCGAGTCCGCTTTTGACGCCTGCTGGCGTCGAGCGGGGCGCCGCGCCGTCACCTCGCCGTCAACTACCAGAAGCGGGAAGAGTCGGCCACCACCCTCGGCACTGGCTATGTGGGCAGCGGCCGCCTGCTCTGCCGCCTGCATCTCATTGACGCCACCTGCCCGCGCCGCCTTGCGTCGCCCGACCCCGAACAGGCCGTCGACAATAAACGGCAGCGCGTAGACGCCCTCCCGCTGCTGCGCACCCGTGAACGTCGCCTGCTTCTCCCCCTCGCTGACGACGTATCTGCGGGGTCGGAAGGGGCACGGGTAATCGTAAGAAAGCGCAGATGCAATGGGGGGTGGCGTCAAGCCGAGGTGAAAGCTCCAAGCACACATCCGGGGGTCGGCAATGCTCGCGTTAGCGTCGCTACTACCTTCTAGCGCCCCAAGCAATAGAAAACATGTAAAGGAAAGCATCACAGTCACAGTCGCGGCAATCCACAGAAACGTACCCAGGTGCCAGCTTTCGAGCTTTGCTTCGGCGTCCCATGTGCTCAAGGCGGTGGTTGGCGATACGATAGGTCGCGGCGAATGAGCCCATGAGGGGGTGGTGGCCCTTGCAGATGTATGGAAAGATGCGCACGAGGCGGTGCACGAGCGTACGGGTGACGCCCAGATCGAGAACCTGCGGAGAGGGAGAGCGCCGGGTGTCCACGGCCAGGCACAGGAAGAAAAAAGGGGCGCAGAAAATCATCGGCGTCAGTCGAAAGTACGCGGTGGCATTGGGCAACAAAGGAAAACGCTCACTCGCCGGTATGGCTGCGCAGGCGTCATGATGGATGGAAGAAAAACTTACATGCAGGGCATCGAATCCAATCATCCTGTACAGCAAGTGGGGGGGCGTGGAGAGCCCCGACATGGCAGCCAGTACCGGCACGAAGCTGTTGGTCGAGTCGAGCGACTCCAGGTGGATGCGGCGCTGCCTATTAGTGCTGGTGGCAAGGTGCGTCGCCGCCTCCACCTGCCGCTCCAGAGTGCGCACAACGACGCGGTCCACCGACCGCAAGGCCATCGGCGCGCCGGCGATCCCCTTCTCCACCGTGCACAAGGAGCAAGGGTAGGCACAGATGCCTGGCTTAAGGCACAGTACAGCCCTCTCCTCAGGCTGGTCGCAAACATACAAAAGCACGCGGGGAAACGCCCACAGGGCCTCGTCCTTCCACCGTTCGGGCAGCTCCAACCCGTCGCGGCTCGCCTGGATGACCTCCCTGAAGGCCAAGAATAGCACACGCTGCAGCACACCGCAGCGCCTGTCGCGTGCCTTGTCGCTGGCAGACGGCTCCTGCAGCTTCTGCACGACCGGCACGTATGCGACGGTCAGCCACTCAATGTCACCCGACACCACGTTGACGAGCCGCACCCGAATTGGATATAGCTTGTGTGCTGGGTAGGGAAAATTGCCAATCACAGTTGATCAAAGACATGTGTATTCACCAACAAAAACACAAGGAGAGAACGGTATCAGTTGCGAGTCACAAGAAAGGGAGCATGGCAGCGAAGCACACCACTGCCACCGCAACCGCCGCCAGCAGCGCCTTCCTCCAAAACAGGCCCCGCACAAGGCTGTGACTCCCACCGACGCGGGGGCCGACCGTCTCGCAGGGCGTGGAGAGACTCCCGAACGTACCGCCGGACCATGAGAGCAGGCTGCTGTCACTGTAGACGTGGATGCCCATCATAAAGGCGCCCGGCTTGGTTGAGTGCTCTTTGACGACCTCCTCCTCGGCAAGGCGGAAAGCGTCTCCATCCATGGGCGTCTCGCGCATGTGGGTCGGCGGCGCCGGCTTGTCACCGCCGCTCCAGAACCGCACCTTCTTTCCCGAGCGCAGGTCCTCGAGCAGCGCATCCATGGCTGATCGGAATATGGCCACGTACTTCTCGCCACCCTCCTCCAGGACGCACGTCTTCCAACCCGCCCCAAGCACCGCCGCGTCCAAGTCGTCCCTCATGGCGCACTGGAACGCGTAGGCAGACCGGAAGGAGTCGCGGATCTTGCGCTTGTGCCCTAAATCGATGGGCATTCCGGGGCGCGTTCCATCCCAGACGTCAAGCAGGTCGAACAGGTCCTCCTGCTCCCGCAACGACAAGCCGGCGCGGCCCGTGCGCAAAGCGAAGCGCTGCAGCGCCTGCAGCCGGAATGTGTCGAACTTTCCCGGGTTGGCGCGCTTGCGGGCCGAGAGGATGGGCTCGGCGCGCTGCCAGTCCTTGATCTCCTCGTAGAGCGTGCGGATGTGCTCGGCCAGGTGGGAATAGTCGTACGGGCGCGATGCCTCGGCGGCCGCGCCGTTCTTGTCCTTGCGCCTCTTGGGAGCCGGCTCCTCGGTGGCCTCCTTGCTGCACGCCAGCAGCGCGTCCAACTGGGCGATCAGCTCCTGCGTGCGTGCGCCGGCGTCCGTCGGCTCCTTGGCCTCGCCGTTGCCGTCTTCGGTCGCGACCGCGCCGTCGCCGTCGTCGGCCGCCTGCCCCTGTCCTGTGACCTCCTTGTACGTCGGCGCCAGCTCCTCCAGCGGCTCCGACAGGAGCTTTTCCATCTCTGCGTGCACGGCCTCCGCCTGCGCCTGCATCACGTCGCCCACGGACAAGGTAGTGGCGCCGGCCTCCTCGATGACGAGAGGCGCCGGCGAGGCCGCCGACGCGGTGGCGGCGGTAGCCCCGACGGCCGTTGCGAGCGGGGCCACCGACAATCCAGAGGCGCCGGCTCCCGCCCCTCCGTTGGCGCCCTCCCCGCCCTCTGCGCCAATCAGCTGCTTGCGCCGATGGCGACGGACACGACCGACTTGCCCGTGAGAAGACATTCCATGCCATTGGAGGGCGGCGGGTGCGTTGGTGTGGAAGTCGCAAATCAGGCACTGTAGCTTTTTTGCGGAGAGCGGGACGTCCGACATGGTGACGGAAAGCAGGGGGGAAGGCCGGGGGGAGACGGTAGGGTAGCCCACCGGGAGCGCCGACACAGGCACCGACCAGGGCGTGTAGTAGGTGGGCGAGGGGTTGGCCCGGCACGAGCAGGCAGCGTATCGAGCAGGCAGGAGGGGAAGCAGATGCGGGTTGTAGCTCCGAGCTGCAAGTTAGCAAGGCGACTGATCGCCCTTTTGACCCACAAGCGGGGGGACGAGGGCGCCCCACATAACCCCCTCGCGACACCGGCGGCCCTGCCCACAGACACGCGCAGGGCATCCCGATGGGAACGGTCCCCCCGAAGGAGGCACTTCCAGCCGACGAGACCAAAACATACCAACTAGAGGACGCGCTGCCCCACACGCGCACAGCCAAAAACCAACGAATAGGCCACCTACGCGCCGCCATGGGAGGATGCGGGGGGGTTGTCACCCGACACGTATCGTTCAGGCAAAGAACCGGTGGGCGTAAGGGGGGGGGGGAGACGGGCCCGCGCGGTGCACAACCACAACGGTCGGCGGCCTGGTCGCAGGCGACGACGGTCAGCACCCAAGTCGGGTCGCGGTCCCCAGAAAACAAAGGCAGGCGGCGTAACCAGGCGCCATCAGACAGCCGTCCACGCAAGTGTGCGCCGCCGCGACGGGTGCTTGCCGTCACCCCGTCGCTGGAAAAAGTCCACACAATCGGCCGGCGCGGCGACGCCACGTCGTCGACGGGGCGCGGTTAGAGCGGCCACGTCGGTACCTTGCATCGGCCGAGCGGCCCCAGGCATCGGGGCTGTCCCACCGATGGGACAATCGGAAGCGGATCGTGGCGACCGCTCTCATCGACCAAAATATGATGCTCAGAGCACTGGCCAAATCGGCTGGCGTGCCAGTGTAGCTCCCAATTTCGAACAAACGACGATCGATCTGTTCGTTCACAGGCCCGAATCGGCTTCAGGCATGGGCCAGCTAGGCTGCGCACACGTCACCGTGCGGATCAATGCGGTGGCCAACGTGCGGATCGTTGCGGTGGCTGGCTGCCCCGTCCTCGCGCCCGCCCGGGCTCCTCAGTCGCAGTGGCACTTGGTCTCTTTGCGTCTCCCCGCTTGTTGCTGGCCGGCCCTGGTATCGCGCCCCCCTGTCCATCTGCCGATTCTTTCCCACAACAGTACGGACCCGCGTGTTCCTCTTCTTGTTGTGTGCACTTTTGACGCATGTACGCACACGCATCCCCCTAACGGTGCTGGCCTTTTCTCGCATCGTTCCGTGGCGCGTTCGCTCTGCGTGCACCCTGTCTGTGTGCTGACCTTCATTCTCCCGGCGCCTCCCTCTTCTGGTGTCAGCCCTTCCCTTTCGTCCTGGGCCTTGAATGCTCCACCCCTGTCCCACCCACCCGCCGTGCTCCCTTTTTTTGTGCTATTCTGGTCGCCACCTGCATCCCTTTTGGACGTACGCAGCTGCCGTGGCGCATGATGGCATGGCTTGTTCCGCTTCGTATCCGGTCGGGTGAATTGGGCGGAGGGACGCCCCCGTCTTTTCTCTGATGCTGTTTGCCCTGCCGCCCCTGTCTGCCACCCCACCGCCTTTGTCCGACCAGAGAGAGCCAAAGAGAACGCACACGCACTGCACGATGCTTTGCTGATACCGGTACGTCTCTGAGTCACTCGCTGCCTGCACGCCCACGGCGGCCTGTGAACCGTGATGCATCAGCGGGTCTCTGTTCGATGCCTTGCTTTTCTTTTTGCTGCCAAGTGCTTCCCCGTGTGTGCGCGTGACTGGTCTCTTTGCAGCTCTCTGACCCCCGCCGTGCTGGTTTGCTGCTGCCCACCCGTTTCTGGCCGGTACATATACGTCGCCCTCCGGTTCTTTTCTCATCGCGCCGACCGACTCCCCATCCCCATCTCGTCGTGAGCGCGCCACCCTCCGACCACACCACTCTTGGACCCTCCTCCACTTCCCACCCTCCTCTTGTGCCTCCCCCAATCTACAAACCCGGACTCGCCATGCAGCCCGGCCACCCCAACAAGGACAATGGCGCGTCGGGCGACAAGCGCCGACCCCGTCTGCGCACGGACACGCTCCCTGTCCCAGCGGAGCTTTGGGCGGCGTCGTACGCGGACACCCCGGCGGTCGGCACGGCGGATGCGGAAGACAGCAGCACCGTCAACGGCGCGCCGTACGGCCGTCCCCGCGGACGCAAGCGCCCGGTTGTGCCTCCGTCCGTGCGCACGACGCCAGCGCCTACTGCCGGCGACATTGAGAACAAGGACAACATGCGAGCCCAGGGCCTCGCTGCCAATGTCGTGGAGCAGGACGGCATCACGCCTGTCCTTCGGACCAACACCGCGACGGGGACCGCAACCGCCGCACTGCCTAGTGCGGCGGGCGTGTACGACCTTCGGCAGTACTACGGCGGCTCGCAGCAGCTGCAAGCGCCGGTTTTGCCGGCGCTGCCGGTGGTGACGCCCACCGACGTTGGGGGCGTGTCTGGGGGCGTGTCTCCGTACGAGGGTGGCGGTGCTGGGGCTGCGGAGCTGGACAGCCAGCCTCGCCCTGGCCCACCGGCTGCCAAGAAAGCCATCGGTCGCTCCAAGACCGGGGGCAAGATCACGAAGTCCAAATCCAACAGAGCCTTCCTGCGCACGGCGGGGGGCACCAAGTCGTCTTCGCTCGTCGTAGATCTGCCGCGGTACTACATCCATCCCCCGCTGTACCCCGGGGAGTTGAGCGCGACGCCGCAGCAGGCGGCCACATCCGCCGCTGCAATGCGCACGCTGCTTGTGACGGACCCGCCGGCGGCGTCGGCTTCCTTGCCTGCACCTCGGGCTTCCAGTGGGACCTGCCGCCCTCCTGTCGCCCCGCGTCGGTCTTCTCGGTCACCGTCGCCACCCCCGAGCCCGCCCCCGACGGCGGCGGGGATGGCAGGTTCGGCGGGCGCCGCGGGCGCCACGACCACCTCCGTTCCCATGGACGTAGACCGCGGGTCTGCTCCACCTGCGCCTGCTGGCGGCGGCGGGAGCCAAGAAGCGGGCAAGGGCCAGGCCAAGAACGTGTATAACGTTGTCAAGAAGGCGGTCGTGGAGACGGCGGTTCCGCTGACCAAGGCCATCCAGGCTATGGCCACCGTCATGGCCGAGATGGAGAAGGAGCAGGCGGCGGTCATCGCCAAGCTCGACACGCTCGGCGGCAAGCAGGAGATGGTCTACAAGCATATGCAGCAGATGAACGCCGGGCTAGACACCAAGCTCTCGGCTATCTTGAGCAACCTGGACAAAGAGTCGGACGTCGAGTCGATTGGTTCTGACGGCGACAACGCGCCGGGCGGCGGCGGCATCCGCAGCACGGCCAAGGCGCACATGAGCCGTAAAAAGCGCATGCGACTCAACAAGGACAAGGGCGTGGCCGGCTTTAAAAATATGGAGAAGGTGCGCCGCGAGTTTCGCCGCCGTTTGATGGAGCACATTGCCCGCACCAACACGACCCGCCTCGTCTACCCCAACATGGAGGCGACGTGGGACCTGCTCGTGGCCTCGGCGGTGACGGCGCTCAACCTGACGCCGGAGCTCGCCAAAGACTTCCTGTGGGACTATATCCCGGTGCCGACGAGGGGCGACCAGACGGAGGCCACCTTCCGCCGCGCGTCGGTGCCCTTGCTCCGCGTCAAGCCGCACCTAGTCCAGACGATCAAGGAGCGCATAGTGCTGGCCTTCCTCCGCGCGCTCGGGCTCACTAAGGCCGACATGACGAGCATACTGGCGGGCGAGTGGCTGAACAATAACGCGTACTTTGCGTCGGAGATGGGCTTTAAGGCCATTCTGGTGGCCATCGTCGAGTTCTTCACGTACCTCGGCGCGGCCGACCGCATCACCCAGGGCGGCTCCATCGGCAGCGGCATCGTCATCGACTGCGTGGTCGGCCACTTCTGCATGGTGAGCGGCCTGGTGCGCTCCTACTTGGAGCTCGTGGCGGGGCTGCGCACGACGCGCCGCTCCGGGGTGGGGGAGGGCATGAACGAGTACTGGGTGTCCGAGGTTGGGCGCGCGGACACGCTCCTCGCGCGGGACAGCGAGGTGCATAACGGCCTCCGCCTGTTGGACGGTGCCGACGCCCAGCGCGCCAACTTCGCTCTGTCCAGCGACAGCGACGAGGACAACATGGACGAGGAAGAGTCTTGAAGAGCCTTGTTGTCGACGCGGGGGGGTGTGAGGGCGAGGGGCGGGAGGGAGGGCGAGGGGGTCGGCTTTGGTCTACCCCGCCGTCAGCGTGCCCCGACCCGTGTTGACTCATGCGCTGCATGCTGCCGCGTGCTGCTGCAGGATTTTGTTTGCAGTGCGTGCTTTGGAGGGTGTTTGTGTCGACCGTGCCACCGTGCCCACGTTTGTTTCTCGTGGGCGGTGCTGCGCACGGCCGTTGTTGTGATGATTTTCCAGGAGAGAAAGTAGCCAATGCCTACATCGTTGTCATCAGCATCTTGTAGGCTTCCTGCTCGTATGCACCACGTGCCTTGTTGAGGTGCTGCTATGGAGCGACGCGCGCCAGAAGAAAAAAAAACGACGCAGCACCAGCGCGGTACGGCACGAATGTTCGTTTTGCAACCTCAGAAAAGACATCCAACCCCACGAAGAACCTCACCTCATTGGGCGGATCAAGGGCTCGTGATCCGCTCGGGTGGCTCAGCTATTGGGCGCATTTTGCTGTCAGGAATGCGCCAGCCGTGCTCGTGAGCTTCTTCCCTGCGCCCGTTTCAGCCATCTGCCGATGAAAGAAACGGACATCAGAATACAGTGTATCGAAGCTAATCATCATTGTCCATCGAAACCCCTCCTTGATACGGGCATCAAGGCCTGCCGGAATCCGCCACTCGATGGGGATTGCAGCTTCAGGGACGATGTCGTCCAGACTTCCCCACAGCACCGATGACACGCATTTTGTTGCCTCGCCACGTCGAGTTACCGCCTGCAGCGT
>ENA-ORXR01003668-ORXR01003668.1-marine-metagenome-genome-assembly--contig:-NODE-3668-length-13545-cov-9.854247_pt1 | contig 13545 bp, 14 predicted proteins | sample MGYA00237866_ERZ511479 | MGnify/ENA metagenome assembly ERZ511479 | reverse complement strand
GCCGTCAATCGACACAACAGAAACGCGAGCGCGCGGGGCGGCGGCCGCGTGGGGGCGCGCGCCGGTGTCCACACGGCTCGGACGCGCGTGGTCGGCGGTGCGCGGGCGCTCGCTCGTTGGCGTTGTGGTGGAAGCCGCCCCCCCCCCGCCCAAAGCCCGCTTTCGCGCCACACCTGGCGTGCAATTCTTGGGAGCCCAAGGGATGCACGCTGTTTGGAGGACGGCCTGTGCGCGGCACGGGATTGGATGGACCGACTGGCAAAAGACGATGCTTACACAAGGCCTGTGCCCGCTGCAATCCACGCTGACAAGTATTTTTAAATATATTGCATTTCACTACAATTCTGTGCATCTCGGATGGACGATACTGGTGTCGACCTCCACAGACAATCACGCTGCTCACGTCACGGGCAGCGAAGTGGCTACGAAACGAGTCCCCAATGCTCTTTGCCAGTGACCCCTCTGACTGTCTGGCTCCGCCCGCATTGCGGTGCCTGCGCCTTTGCGGTCCTATCGGTGCGTCGCCCAGTCGCCATGCCGTCGACCGAGGCCCCACCCCCCGCGGCTGCCGACACGCTGCCCGCCCTCCAGGCGGTTGTCACGCGCGCGACGCGCCTCTACCCCGACGTCCCCCCCCTGCCGACGGCAGAGCTGGCGCGTCTTCTCTCTCCCTCTCCCCCCCCCACCGACGCTGGCGGCGGCGCGCCGCGCCTCCTCCTCGTCGACGTCCGCACCGCCGCGGAGCGGGCCGTCTCCACCCTCCCCACCGCCCTGTCCGCCGCGGACTTTGGCGCCCTCCCGCCGGCGGCGCTCGCGCACACGACCGTCGTGCCCTACTGCACGGTCGGCGCGCGGAGCGGCGCGTGGGCGCGCCGCCTCCTGCGGTCGCCAACCGCGGCCGCCGCGCCGGGCCTCACCGTCCGCAACGGGGAGGGCATCCTGCTGTGGGCCCACGGCGGGGGGGCGCTGGTCGCTCCGGGCGGCGGCAGGGACGCTGACGCTGACGCAAATGGGGGGCGGGGGCGGCCGTCCCCGTGTGGCACCCGCCGCCTGCACGCGTTTACCGACCACTATGCGGCGCTGCTGCCGCCGGGGCTCGACGTGGTCGTGTTTGGGGTGTGCGCGAGTGTCGCGCACGTGGTGCCCGCAGGCCTGCGGGTCGTGTGGCAGCTACTGCGGGGGGAGGCGCGGGGCAGCGGGTCGCTGCCGGGGAGGGAGGCGGTCGCGTCCCCGGCAGTGGCGTAGCTGCAAACCAGGATGTGTGTGCATGTGACAGACCATGTCCAGTAGGGCAGCTGACTAGCGGACTCTGGAATTACTATATACCCAGCTGGCGGCAGCGAGCTTGACAAACTCGCGTCACGGCGGTGGATGCCCACTTGCGCGCGACAAGGGGTTCTCTGCAAGCGCAGTACAGCTCCAGCGGGTGGCTAGGCAGACGTTGGCACTTGGAGCGTGATGCATCGCAAAAGAGTCGATCAAGACACCCACCCGACGCTCGATAAAAAAAAATGGAAGAAAAAAACCGGTACGAGGGACACGTCACGGAGCCCGCGGCTGACGGACGGCGTGCACAAGGAAGAAAAAACAGAACCGCTCACACCAGAGCGCGTGTGCGTGACCGTCTAGTACACCTCGGCCTCGTACCGGCCCTCCTTCTTCATGGCCTTCCGGTACTCGTTCCAGTCGAGCCCGTCCTTCTTGAAGAGCTCCCCAAACATCTCATCAATGCCCGCCGTCATGCCCTTGAGACCGCACAGGAAGATGTAAGCCTTGGACGGGCCCGTCACCAGCTCGTAGAGCTCCTGCGCGTACTCCTTCATGCGCGTCTGCAGATACATTTTGTTGCCATCCGCGTCGGTCTGCTCCCGGGAAATGGCCCAGTCGCAGCGCAGCTGGTCCGGATGGTTGTGCATCATCTCCTCAAACTCGGTTTGGTAGAGGAGGGTGGACGACGTCGGCACACTGTTATTGAGGGGAGCAGGGCGAGGCAAAGGGTTGAGAGACAACATCCAAATGGACATGCAAAGACCGGGTGTAGGAGATGTCAGTGACTGGATACCAGAGCGAGGTGGCACGCACGCCACATGTCCAAGCAACGCCACTTCCCTACACCCCAGCCACGTAGCCATGCCACCACACCACTCAAAAACAAAAACCCCAACGTACCCCAAGAACAGCCACATCTTGCCCGTGAACTTGTAGTCCGAGTGGTTCTCCGTAAAGGCGCGGCGCATGTACGTGCGGAACGGCGCAATGCCCGTGCCTGTCGCTAGCATGATGACCGTCGCGTTGGGGTCCTCGGGCATGAGCATGGCCGTCCCGACCGGCCCCGTGATGCTAACCTTGTCGCCTGGCGCGAGGTCGCACAGGAAGTTGGAGCAGACGCCCTTCACCTCCTTGCCCTCATCGTCATTGTACAGCAGGCGCTTGACCGACAGGGAGACGGTCTTGCCGTCGCCAAAGTCACCGTACCGCGTCGACGCGATCGAGTACAGGCGGACCTTGTGGGGCTTGCCCTTGGCGTCTACGCCCGGCGCCATGACGCCAATCGACTGGCCCTCCAGGTAGGGCACGTTGCCGTCATGCTGGAAGATCAGGTGCACGGTCTCGCCGGGCGCGTCCTTACCCACAATCCGCGCATTGTACAAGACCGTCGCCTCGTACGGGGTCTTGGGGCGGAACAGGTTGAGCGGCACGTTGGCACGCTTGGTGGCGGCCATGCGGAGGGTGGCCGAGCCAGCCGACGGCGCGGCGGCGGGCACCGCCTTGGACGCCACAAAGGTGGACGTGCGCGCACCGCAGGCGGCCGCGGGCGCCACGCGGGCGCCGCCCAGGACGGGCGTGGCGACAAAGGCGACCATCGGGGGGGGGGGGGGGGGGGGGGGGGGGGGGGGGGCGGGGGGGGGGGGGGGGGGGGGGGGGGTATGGCGGGTGGCCGGATCACGACGGTTGCAGAGGATGTGGTGGCGGATGGGACGCTGTCGGGCGGCGGCGGGGTGGCGGCGCACCAGAAAGGGGTGGCGACGGGCGGAAGCACGGCGCGGGCCAGGTTCGAGGGCTGGTCTCAGCAATGACTGGACAGGGGCCCCCTGCACGCACCCACAGACCTGGCCGGGACTGTCACGTCCAGCACCGAGATTGCCTCTGAGACCTCCACAGCGCGCAGTGACCACGGAGCTCTTGAGGCCCACAGGCCTTGCGAAAAAATCTCCCTTGATCCGAGAACGGTTGGTATTTAGAGTAATTATGCACCGACGACGCTTCCTTGCCGCGGGGCTCCAGACAGCCGGCGGCGAGACACTTTTCCTCATCGGAGTCCATGGCGCCGACGGCGGTCGCGTCGACGGCGTCACCGAGGTCGTCGATGCGTCGGCAGACGCGGACGCGTCGGTCAGGGGACTGACTGCTGCCGCAGCCAACGACGATGGAATGGTGCGGCGCCTGCGGTGGCGGTGCCGCCACCGGCTGCAGCGGGCGGCAACGGCGGTGGCAGCCACCACCGCCGTTGCCGCCGAGCGTTGGATACCGCGCTGTAAGGTGGCCCTCAGCTCCCCGCCAGCAGAGGCGGTGGGGGGGTGGGTGTCTCTGGCGGCTGTGGCGGCGGTGACGGTGGCGGTGGCGCCGACCCCGACGCGCGGCGGCGGCGGCCGTGACGAGCGCGTTGCACACGCTCGGCGCGGAGCTGGCCGCGGCGCTTTTGGCGGTGGCTGCCGTCGTCGGCGACGCGCGCCGCGCGGGCGTACGGGGTGGCCCCCGACAGCGGGGGCGGTGGGAGGTGCTCGTGCCCCCGAAACCGCCGCCCGCCATCATCGTAGCCGACGGCACCGCCGGTCCGCTCGGGGAGAGAGGGGTGGTGGCGGCGCCGACAGACGGGGGCTCCGCCGTACCCCTCCGGACCGGAGCGCCGCGACGCCCTGAGGGCAGTCGAGAGCACCGCCATCCGTGGCGGGCGACAGCCAAAGAGCACCCAGCTATTGGTGCTCCACGGGGCGAACATAGTCGTTGGTACCTCTTTGGTGCTCACGCAGAATTCCTCGCCGTGCCGTCCCGCGGCGGAGCAAGCCGCAACAGACCGAGAGCGAGGCCAAAGACGGGTAGGCAAGAGTGAAAGCTGCCCGCGTACTTCCACGGTCGGCCGGGCACGGCGGGTGGAGCGCCGGTGCACTGCTTGCCAACGCACAGCCGTTTGCCGGTGCGCGCCAGCGTTGGGTAGGTGCGGTGTGGCACGCGCTCGAGAAGCCGCACGACGCCCAAGACGCGCCCATATTTGCGGCGGGCGGCTCCTCTGCCAAGCACTCTTGATGGCCCCACGATGCCCCACCGATGTGAGCTCCTGGTGACCTCATATTGCACACAGCAAGCGCGCCTGAGAGCCTCATAAAAATAGGGTGGCCATCACCACGCTCCGTCAGCACGGCTTGACACCGCACCAGTCGGCATCACAGTTGGCGTCCTCTCACTGGGGGTGGACGGAAAAAGGACACGCCACCCCGCCCGCCCCGCATCTCGTGCCCCGTCAACGGCAGAGACGGAACATCGCAGGTCCGCCCGCGGTCGGCCACGGGCGTGACCTCCATTGGATCGCCAGCGTGGCCCCTCCGCCATAGTGAGTGGCACAGAACTTTTGCCCACAAGCCCACTACGGCGGTCATCGCGGGTCTCGTTCACTGACTCTCGCACTGCCTCGCCACAGTCGGAGAAGGGTGGACAGCGGGGATGCCTGCCACACCACGATGACGCACGCACGTGGCGGCTGGGCGAGTACGCGCCAGCTTTTGTATCGCCCATGGGGGTTGAGCGGAACGGTGAGCACCTCCCGGACAGGGGCGGGGCCGAGCGCACCTCTCCCGGCGCTGGCGCACCGAGGACCCGGCCGTGAGGCGGAGGGCGGAGCTCCCAGCCGAGCGCCCGTGGGGGCCGTCGACTCAGCAGCTGCGGTTGCGGCACACCCCGCGCGCGGCGGCACGACTCGTCGAGCCCGTCGCGCGCCGCTGGAGGTCGCCCAGAGGAGACGCACCCACGCTAGAGGCGTGGGAGGGCGAGATAGAACCAAGCCCCGCCTATGGCGGCGGAAGGTCACCAACGGGGCCAGCTACCGGTCAGTTGCACTGCAGAAGGGGGAGTGTGGATGCAACGTGGCGCTGGAGGTCGAGGGCACGTCACGAATTTTAGTTGGAGACGAGCCCGCCATTGGTGCGTGGAAGCCAAGCCATCACGGCCCTCGAGATGAGAGCCTCAAGAGGAACAGAGTATCTCGCAACCCGGCGCAAGCCAAATAACCTGGAGTGGAAAGATGTCCATCCCAAGCGATTCGACGACCAAAACTATACTTTGAGCATTCAGCACTCAACTGTCGGAGACAGATCATAACCTGTCTATGTTGGGTCATTATATGAACATTCATGATATGTTTAGTTGACACAGTTCTTTTGGTGGATATATTTGTTTAGATATTCTACCATAATAATTACATTCTTGTGAATAGAAGTTGCGCTTTCGCGACATGTCCGCGGGCCGAAAATTATTATGAATCGGGCCATTTGGTCTTCATCAATCCCGATCAGAGGCCACACGCTGTTTCGTGGAGTTTGGCGGTGAGGAACCGAAGCACAATATTCTTTTCGTTACTTCGCTCTTCTGAATAGGGCGTGGTGTGGAGCGGATATCAAATGTCTGGTCTCATTTGGGACGCAAAGTAAAAAATCGCAGATCGGGCCCGCTCGCATGCTATCGAGTTATGCCGAGTGAAACAGGTAGGATGAAGTGAGCCGTATAAGTGCGCAATAGCGTTGTGCATAACAAAGGTAGTGCGTAATGACTCCTAGCCTCTTGAAAGTTGTCGCACAGTCTGACCTGCAAAAGCCATCTGCCTTCTCTTGAACTGACGACAGAGTTTGCTTCGATTTTTGTCTTCAATTATTTTCAATGGCACTCGATGCAATGGCATCAGGATCGAAAGGTGTGCGTGTCACAGAAGCAAGACTTCTACACCGCCCGACTCAACAGTGTCGCGTGTTCGGCCGCGGTGCAGGCCTCCACGCCAGCCGGGTCGGTGCGCGCCCCTCGGTCGAGCCTCTCGAATTGCACGACCGCCACAACCCTAGAGGTCTGGGCAGGCCGTGTGGCGCTGCCCTCTGGTCTGCCTGACACCGGGCAGGCGTGCCACAACCGCTGTGACGCGAGGGCGGCCCGGAACGTAGCTTTAGGGCGACCTCGTCTGCCGCGATTGTCGCGCGTCAGGGCGTGAACGACCGCCAAACCAACAGCTCCGCACACCAGCGTCCGCCTCCACACCGAAGCCGTTTCCTGAGGGATAGCTTAGCTACAGTACAGTACCCGAGATAGAACCGCGAGATTTCTTGACCAAGCGGTGCCGTATCTGGCCCGCCCACGAGCCGCCGCGCCCGCTCGTGGCTGTTGCCGTCGCATCCTCCAATGCGCGGCGGCTGGCGATCCTTTCGACGTGACGGCTGCCTCTGACATCGGCAACGGTGGCAGGTCGCTTGTCACGGTCCACGAGTGGAGGCTCTGCTACTGGCGTGCAGGCGCAGTGGGGAACAGCTTCCACGTATTCTGGTCACCGCTGTGGAGGTGGGCTGCCAAATGGGAAGGTGGGGACGACGCGTCGAGTTCAGGTGACCGCCGACAGCCCGAGGGAACACGCTACACAGGGAGTGTGCGCTCGGCGTGTCGTCAGCGGGGTCATCCAGGCGTCCAGGCACCCCCTCTGACAGGAGCGCGGACGCCGGTTTCCTCGGCGCGTGTTTCGGGAATCGGAGGCGACCAGCTCACACCCCGTCTGTTCTCTGTGCTGGCCGCCCTCTACGTAGACAGTCAGTGGCTAGGCGGCCATCTGGTGCCTGCGCCGAGGCTCTCCCAGCCAAGGCATGACTCGTCGCCTGGTCACAATGCGGGAGGGTTCCTGGATGCAGCCCCCCCCCCATCAGACAGGCCTGTAGAGCCCTTTCTTGTGGGCAGGTGCCCTTATTCTCCTTTGGCGGCGGGCGGTGGCGGTGGCCCGCTGGCCGGCAGCGGAGACGCGGATGGGGGCGTGACGCCGCCGGCAGTGACTCTCCCCCCACCCTTCCCCCGTGGAAGGATTCTCCGCCGCCGCACCTGTGTTCTTGCGTGTGGGGGCCAACGGCGGTCGCGCCGTAGCTCGCTGCGGACGCTGTGGCCACGCATCTGTGCGGGGTGGGTGCGCGTGCCTGCTGCGCGCCACCAACTGACGAACTAGCCCGCCGGTCGGCGCGCGCAGGCGTGGCTGCCCCCGCGGTTCTGACACTGGGCGAGCTTTTATGGGGGGGGCGCAACCAGGCAACACGAGACAGTGACTGGGATTTCTTACGAGACCCGTGCAGGCGCAACTTGTTGCATGCGCGACCGGCCCCCAGGTCGGGGCGGGACAGCTGCAGAGGGGGGTGCTGGCTGCAGGCACTGCGACCGCCACACTGTGCTTGTTGAGAGTGGAGGGTTGCTTGCACGCCCACGTAGCCCGGCCCTACATTAACGCCGCCGCACGTCGCGCCTGGGCGGGTCGCCGAATTGGGAGCACCGCCATTGTCCACCACAGTTGTTCCCTTTGGTTGCACTGTGCTCCTCGCCGCACTCTTTGCTGCTCCACGCTGGCGGTGCATGCGACTGTGTACGGGCTTGCGCTCACGGTGTTCGCGGCTTGGGAACTCAACCCCGACGACGGCGGCGGCAGTGACCGGCTCCCCGACTACAGCGGCGATGCGAGCCACGGACTTCGATGATGGGAGCGTGAGTGGTGGCGGCGGTGACGGCGGTGGCGGCGGAGGTGGCGGCAGAAGCGGCGTCGGCACCCCCAACTCTTCTGCGGGCGTGGCCAGCCTTGTCGACGACAATGCCAGTGTCGCCGCATCGTCCACTCGCACCGGCTCGTGCCCGTCTGTGTCATCCTCGTGGGGGGCGCTGTCTCAAGCGCTGCCGCGCATCCTCATCGTTTCTCGGCGCCACATGCGCAAGGACAAGTTTGTCGACTTCGTCGGCGAGTACCATCTGACACTCATCCTCCGTTATGGCGCGTGCCCGGTCATTGTGCCCCGCTGCGTTGGTGCTGATACGACTGGGGAGGAGGTGTCTCGCCTGATTGACGCGTACGAGCCCATCCACGGCGTCCTGCTGTGCGAAGGGGAGGATATTGACCTCAAGGCATGGCCGGGCGCGCTCGGCCCAGATGGCGGCGGCATGACAGACGAGCAGATGGCGACGGTGGCGGCCAGCCACCCGTCCGATGCGTCGGTGGACCAGGCCAAGGACCTCATTGAGTTTGAGCTGGTCCGCCGCTGTGTCGCGCGGGGCATCCCCTACCTCGGCATCTGCCGCGGGAGCCAGGTGCTAAACGTGTACCGTGGTGGCACGCTCTACTCGGACATCGACACCCAGGTCGGCGGGGGTGTCACCCACATTGACTACAACAACTATGACGGCCACCGGCACCCTGTCTCCGTGACGCCGACAACGCCACTGGCCGATTGGTTTGACGGTGCCACCGCTTTGGACGTCAACTCGTACCACCACCAAGGTGTGCGAACGCTGGCCCAGGGCTTCACGCCAATGGCGCACTCACCCGATGGGCTTGTCGAAGCGTTTTACGAGCCCGCTGCCTACGACCCAGACGCCGGGCGTTACTGCATTGGCTTGCAGTTCCACCCAGAGCGGATGCAGGACCGAACGACGGGAGTGTACGACTACCCGGGCTGCGTCGGCGCGTATGAGGCGTTTGGTCGGGCGGTTCGCGCCTACGCGCGGCGCGCGGCGCCGGAGCGGGTTGAGGCGCCGTTCGAGCAGGTACCCGCGCCAGTGTCTTTGGGGGCTCCGTCGCTGCCGATGCCGGCGCGCAGTGACGGATGTGACAGCGGCCTGGCGCCCTCGGGCACCAACCCCACCGCTGCTGCGTCGCCGGTTCCGCCTTGTGCCGCACGCACTTTCCCTCCTGCGCCCATCCAACTCCCCGCTGCCGCTTTGGTATCACTTGGCCCATCGCCGGGCATCGGGCGGGCCCGCTCCTCCTCGGCGTCGCCAAGCTCAAGGCGCGACACCTTATCGGACGTCCCCCCCCGGGCAACCACGGCCGGCCACCTAGGTCCGAGGGTCAGCCGCGCCCATTCAGACGCCGTCTCGTCGTTTGCCGTTGCCTCCCAGATGTATCGCACCCGCCGGGCGTCCGAGTCACTCCATGCGACAACCCTCTCCCGCGGCGCCGCGTTGCTGGCATCGACCTCCGCCGCCCCGCGTTCCCTCTACGCTACTGTACACGGTGGCTGTGCCGTGCGCGACGTGCTCGGTTTTTACAACGGCGGCGTGACCGAACCGCCGCCCGTGGTGGAGCCGATGGCCCAACTGGAGGCTGCGGTCGTTGCCGCCGCCGCCGCGCTCGCACGAATGGGCCACGCCGAGCTGTCCGAAGCGTCTGAAACGCTCCGCGGGTTGGTTGGCGTGGCTGCCCGACTGCAAGAGAGGGGTGAGGCGTTGGAGATGGGCGGCGGGCGCCCGCGAGGTGTTGGCGCTGGATTGCAGGAGGAGGACGACGAGACGTGTCCCAGGGGTGTGCCTACCGAGGGCGTCAAGGCGTGAGCTGTGGCCTTGAAGATGTTTTTCCTTTGTTGTGTCGCATTTGATTATTGTCTTCGTCGATCACCTTTTTGGGGAGCGGGTGCTGGGGGGAGTGTGGGGAAGGGTATGCAATCTGCGAGTGGAACACGATAGCTGGAGGGTGGTCGGAGTGGTTAGGGTGTGTGCGCATGCGTGTCGGGGAGTCAATGCGTTGAAACTGTCGGGACCGACAAAGCAACATTGACGGCAGATACGGAGGTGGACAGGACTCAAAGACTGCCATAGAAACAGGCAAGGTAAACACTATGTACTTTCAAGAGACGACACCAATCTATGTCGACTTACATCGGCATGGCGGCAAGACCACAACGAGCAACAAGACGTGAACATGGAAACATATGCATCAACGGCCAGGAAGCCAACGATCACCCCACACGCACACACGCGAAGAAATCCCCTGAAGATTTCTGTCAAAACGACGGCACCTGCTCTCCTCCAAAGAATTTCCTGTCGGTCCCGTCCTTGTCGACCGTCACCATCCGGATGACGCCGCCAGAGCTGCCATCGCGGGACATGGCAAGCGCGAGGGCATTCTTCACAAAGGTCTCGCACTCCTCCTTGGTCATGCCTTCCTTGTAGTGGGCGTCACAGTAGCCGTAAATGTACGAGCTGCCGCTGCCGCCAATGGTAAACGGCTGCTCGACGAGGGAGCCGCCGAGGGGAATGCAGAATACCTAGATACAAAGAAAAGAGACAAAGACAAACCGGGACGCAGGTGTACAAAGAAAATACTCAATGCATTCAAGCGAAGGAGATGGCAAAGGCAAAAGTTAGTCCCTCTTCACAACAGCCCCTCAGAGGTCCCATGTACGGTGGCGCACAAGGCTGCAATGGACAAGCAGAGCACAGGCCGAGCCAACCAAATGAAACGTGCAACTGGCCTGGGCGGCCTGTCCCAAGCCACATGCCACATGCCAACCCCTGCACACCCGACGTACCTGCCCACCTTTGGCCGAATCCCAGCCCGCACAAATCATGCCCGCCATCAACTGTGACTTGTTCGAGTAGCACAGTTCCCGGAACAGACGGGCAGCCGTCTTGACCAGTGGGGGGGTCCCCATCTCAATGACGTGCATGTCCAAGTAGTACCTACGGGGCGACAACCAAAGCAGCCGGGTGCACAGGAACAGGCCGGAAAAGAAAGCTCGTCGAGTCAGCGCAAGGTACAAAGCTAGTGAGCACCCCCACGACACGGGCGTCAGTGCACCCACATGCCCCCGCACTTGCGCTCACGCCCATCTCCATTCTTTGACGACCGCAGCTGGGCTGCAGAGCTCGGCTTGGAAGGAGTCACGTACCGGACGTAGTCGCTGATTGCCTGCGTGTCCGCCGCAGACCCCGAGCGGCAACAATAGATGGAGTCGGTCATTGGCGTAATCTTATCCGACACACGGTTGGCAATGTACGCCCCCGTCGTCGTACGCGAGTCGGCACCCAGTACGACGCCTCCATCAAATGCAACGGCCATGATGGAAGTCTACACCAGTGATCACACGACAGCGACCGGCGGAAAAGATGGGCCCAGGAAACATGGAAGATAGAGTACGGCAGGCATCAATGTCAAAGAATCAGGGAGAAAAAGTGGGGACCCAAGAGATATCACTAGCAGGTCCAGAAGAGCAGACGAAAGGGCCTCAACAGGACGAGTTAGATCGGCGCCCGCACGGGATTGATAGCGAAGGCAAACACGAATTGGTGTATCTCACCACAGCAGCCCACAAGCGCAAAAGAATGCTGCCAATACCATCGCTGAGCCGTCGCAGGGCCCCACCCCTCCGCTGGCAGCAAATCACGAAACATACCCCCATCGAGTGCTCTGCCGTCATCCATTCCGGCGCGCCGCTGGCGCTCATTGGCCGCTCCATGGCAACAACTGCGCAAATGCTTCCGTATATGAGGGTTGCCGTAGAACGAGGAGGGAGGGCAAGGTAAGGGGGGCGCGAGCGGGGGTAACGCCTACGGACGATCGCCTCGAAGTGGGAGGCGGGGTTCCCGGGACACCACCATCAGTGCACGCGATGGACAGCCAGTGGCTTCACGCTGTCCGCGCTGCGCTGCCCACAGGTGTACTTTCTCAGACATGATATGCAGTCCCTACTCTGATCGAATTATACCAGACCCTTGCTCATTGGCCGTCAGCCACGTGTCAGTCCTGGTCTGGTCAATGAAAATACGTACACGTTATGGGTCACGGCCCATTGAGTCAGCATGATCCGCCGGTGGACGCGACTGGCTTACCGTACAGAAAGGGTTCGACTGCCGCACAGCACGGCGGTGGTCGTGCCCACCATGGCAAACCATGTCAGTCGGTCGGGTGGCATTTTTCTTGCAAATATGGGAGGCAAGACAGCAGTGGGCAGGCAGTTGCATGCTGCTTTCCTCGGAAGTTAGTGTTGGTTGAGAATGCCTCAGGTACATAAGGATGGGACTGCAGTCGCCGGTCACCGCCAGACAATGAGGAAGAAGCGCGTATGCGCTGAACAGACGCATGCAAGCTATCACTCAAGCGCCAAAGTGCCCCCCTACCCCGCGGCCCGACATTCCTACCTTGAGATGACACCCAAGCCAAGCAGCAGACCGTTGGTCTTCCTGGCAGTTTCTCTAAGGACGTTGAGTGGACCACCTTGTTGTAGCGCGTCACGTCTGTCGCCTTGAACGAGGTGCAGCGGCAAGAGCCGGTGCTCCTGGGAGCGGCGAAAGAACGCGAGATGCCCTGCGGACCGAGGGCGGCCCTGGAGGTCGACAAGCATCGCCTTGCCGTCGTTGGCTGGAACACGAAAATGCGCAGCTTTTGCATGCTGTCGCCCCAGCTGCGCAGCGGACCGGGGTGTGGCTCCAACCCGTGTTGAAGCTGACGCGTTGATAGCGATGGATGTACGGCTCCTGGGGGAGCTTCTGCACGAGCTCGTGCTCCTGCGCCAGCAGCTGCAGCGTCTTACCTGTCGACGGCGGCGCGCACTTTTCCGTGAACTCTGGCGCACCCGGGCGGTTGACACGTATGATGCCACGCACGATTGTCGCCGTGTTGAGCACGGCCACATGGTTTTGAATGGCCCTGTTGACGACCTTGCTGCCCGAGTCCATGTTGACCCTCTCGAAGGCGACGCCGGTCTGGAACCACTGGCCGTGCGCCTGTAGCCTTCCATGCTGCTGCCGTTGCTGCGTTTGCCAAAGGCAACCGCGCAACACAGGCTCTGAGCACACCACGTCTGCAGCTGCTCGCGACCAAAGGTGTTTTCGTGCATGACCTGCATGTGGCGGCGCTCCTCAATTGACGCCCCTGCCTCGCGCACCGCCGGCAACGGCCACGCACCCGCCGCATTGGAGGACCCCGCACCCGTGGCCCACTGCTCCGCGCTGCACCCATCCATCGGGCGCCGGTGGCCGCCGCTGCGGCGCGACCCGTCACCGCCCGCGCCGTCCACGGCGGCAACGGGCGGCGGCGGCGGCGCACCGCGGCGGGCGGCACCCCCGACCGAGCGCGGCGGAGCCGAACCGCGCCGCCGCGGGCGGGGCGGCCGCACGGCACCACGGGCGGGGGGGGGGACCCGACCCCCACCCCGACGCCACGCCACGCCCGAGCCACGGGCGGGGGGGCACGCCCGCGGCCGGGCCGCGGCGGCGGCGCCGCGGCCCCCGGGCGGGGCAGCACCGCGGCGGCCCATCCACACGGGGTCGGGCGGGACCCGCGGCGGGGGCCGCCGTGGTCGCGCCGCGCCCGCACCCCGCCCGGGGAGCGGGGGGCGGGCAGCCGCCAGGCGGCCGCCCCGCAGGGCGCGCCGCGGGGGTGTCGCCGCCGCGCGGGGCGCGGCGACTGGCGGCGCGCACGCCGACGGCGGGGCGCCGGGCGCCGCCGCCAGCGACCCCACAGCGTGCCCCGCACCACACCAACCGAGCGGATGG
>ENA-ORXR01003667-ORXR01003667.1-marine-metagenome-genome-assembly--contig:-NODE-3667-length-13545-cov-47.354321_pt1 | contig 13545 bp, 6 predicted proteins | sample MGYA00237866_ERZ511479 | MGnify/ENA metagenome assembly ERZ511479 | reverse complement strand
GAAGGACATAAATCCTTCAAAATTATATTAACCAAATTTATATAGCCTTTTATGAAGGATAGAATTTGTGCATTCGATATGCTATAAAACAAAATTTGAATATATTCGTTTAAATTTCATTACAAAAACTTGAACATCGAGTATTAAGCAAACATTATTCTGACGGCAAATATAGATATTCTTGACGGATAGAAGTTTTTATTTACAAAAAAAGAGCCATTTCCTGCAGTGAGGAGATGACTCTTTTTGTTTTATGTGGGATTAAAGTAGATTATTTTATAATCACTTGGGTACTAACGAAGTCACACCATTATTACTAAACCAGATGCCTTTATCTGCCCCATTAATATCACCATCTAAATTAAAATCAGCGAGGTTATATATCAGAAAATTACCATTAATCAGACTCCATGGTGCTTTATCTTGTCCGTTGATATCATAGCCTTGTGCATCGGGTATGGCATCGCCTGCGTACATAGCGTAGCTGCCATCTTGTAGCTGTTTTTGTCCAAAAGCGGTCAGTGTGCGATAACTTTCATTAAGCCGAAAGTCATAGCTAAGTGTGTAGTTATTAATTGGAACTGGCTCTGGAGTCAGAATAGCAATATGATTACGGTGACGAATATTTATATAAACAGAGTCAACATCTACCATGAATCGAATATTATCATTTAGAAAATATATTTGTCCATCTTCGAGGAGTAAAGCCGCTGCCTCTGCGATACGCGTATCGGGCGTCAAGTCGGTCTGAAAGGTGACCAATACCCAGTCAATTGCACCCGTAGGCAAGGCGGTTGAGTCTATTCGTTCGATGCCATTATAGTTCCAAGTATCGGCTGAATAGGGTTGTTCGGCAGGTATCAGTCTTTGTTGCTGGAGTTTATTTTCCATCATACCTGTGTTGAGGTTATAAGGACCTTCGAGATAGGCGTATAAGAGAGGTCTGACTACGGGATAGTCAATGCTGCAATCTATCAGGTTGCCATTTTCATCATATGAGGGCAGGTATTGTCCTTCTATTTCGATGGATGCAGTGGTCGTATTGGTATCTGCATCAGTGATACTGACGGTATAAGTGCCAGGCGCAAGGTTGTAAATTTGTGGAGCTGTTTCGCCGTTACTCCATTGAATATCAAAAGGTTGTGTACCACCGATTATGTGTGCAGTTGCGGAGCCTTCCGTTAGGCACTGTGCGTGTGTAGCGGAAAGCGAAAGGCTGAGTTCATTAGTTTGTATGCTGCTATTGGAATAGCGGTCATTAAAAGTCATACTACCGATACTGCGAATTTTTCCATTGGCTTTTATCATGCTGCCTTTACGGATTCTGAGTGCGAAAGGGTCGCCATTGGGTACATCTTCAGAAATGACAATGGCACTGACAATACCTATCAAACCGTTCGATAATTTGTTGCTGCGATCTGTACGAGTCATAGCTACGCCAAGTATATTGGTAGTGCTGTCAAATTTTTCGATATACCGTTCGGGATTTAAGGAAGAATCACTAACGTCCATGCTTGCTTCTATGACTTCAATACCGTCAAAATTTATTTCAAACGACATTCCATGCCCTTCGGTGGGTGCATTTTGGTCATTGATATAAATGGCGTAGCGAAAAGTAGTCGTGGTGGCATCGGAAATTGTATTGAGCGGTTCGATACTGTAATTGATGGTGCTTGCGATAAAATTTAGAGGCTGAAAAGCGTGTGATTTGCCATAGTGCGTGAGGATGAGGTATAAATCTTGCTCATCAACTACGCCGTTGCCATCTGCATCTTGGTGTTTACCGTTGACATGTGAGATGACTTGCTGCCATTCTTTACTGTGTTGTCCTTCAAAATTGGTGCTTGAATTGCTGCGTACTGTTCCGATATTTGTTTGTGCAAGTCCCCAGTATAGAGCGTCTTGCATATTGACAATACCATCAAAATTGAGGTCACCCGGAAAGACCAAATCGCAAGATCCCAAATCTTCTGCACAAAAATCTTCCCAATCGGCATCGAAATTATTGCCTGCACTGATGTAAGCATTGTTGCTAAATTGTAATTGACCGCACAAATTGAGCAAATCGGGCGGATAGCAACCTGTGAGTTGATTGGCTTGTAAACCGAGATAAATGAGGTTGTAAAGATTGCCGAGGTCGGGAGGCAGTTCGCCGCTCAATTGATTACGCCCAACGCCAAAATGTGTGAGTGTTATGAGATTACCCAATTCGGCGGGGATTTCACCCGTCAAATCATTATTGAATAACCAAAGTTGGCGCAGATTGTAAAGATTACCTAATTCGGGCGGAATATTACCCGAAATTTCATTATTATAAAGGTAAAGACGGCTCAAATTTTCCAAGCTGCCTAATTCGGGTGGTAAGTTTCCAACTAATTGATTATCAGATAATCTCAATTCTACGACACAGCCATTTTCATTCAAAACAACCCCGTACCACATATCTATTGATTCGTTAAGATTCCATGCGATAGTCCAATTCGCGCCGTTTGTGCTTTGATATAATTCGACCAAAGCCAGCGAATCGCTTTGACGACAAATATAAGGCATACACAAACCCGTATTATTCTCGCAGAAATCGTCCCAGAGTCCATCAAAATTATTACCCAAGTCAATATTGTACGTTTCTAATTGTCCGCATAAATTTTGTAAATTAGGCTCAAAACAGCCACTCAATTGATTGGTTTTTACGCCTAAATGAATGAGATTATTTAGATTTCCTAATTCGGAGGGAAGGTTTCCGGTGAGTTGATTGTTAGTCAATCCTAAGCGAGTGAGGTTGGATAAATTACCGAGTTCGGGCGGTATATTTCCCGTCAAAAAATTACCATACAGCCAAAGTTGTTCAAGGCTGTATAAATTGCCCAAGTCTGGCGGGATACTCCCCGTTAGTGCATTGTCGTGGAGGTATAATCTGACTAAACTAATCAAATCGCCCAGCGCAGGTGGAATATTTCCACTCAATTCATTGTCGCGCAAATCGACAATAGATACGCAGCCACCCGCACTAAGTGTAATGCCGTGCCAAGTATCCATGGGGTCGTAGAGATTCCACGTATTTGTCCAATCTTCGCCATCTGTACTATTAAAAAGGGTGACGAGTGCCAGCGAATCACTTTGTCGGCAAGTAGTAAGTGTACAAATGCCATCGCCCATATCGCAAAAGTCTTCCCAAGTAACGTCAAAATTATTGCCTGTGCTGATGTTTTGGGTCATGAGTTGGCTACAAAGGTTCATCAATGCAAAATCAAAACATCCTGTGAGTTGATTATTTTGCAAACCCAAATGAATGAGACTGCTTAGATTGCCCAATTGAGGCGGTATGCTGCCTGTGAGTAGATTTGTTCCCAGTCCAAGATGGCTAAGGTTGCCGAGGTTGGCAAGTTCTGGCGGGATTGTGCCTGTCAATTGGTTTTTAAATAACCATAATTGGTTCAAATTCAATAAATTACCTAGTTCGGGTGGTATGGTATCAGTGAGTTGATTGTCTTGTGAATACAATCTTTCAAGTGCTTCAAGATTACCCAATTCAGGCGGAATGTTGCCGATAAGTTTGTTGGAGCGCAAGTCGATTTGAGTGACGCAGCCGTATTCATTGAGCATAATACCATGCCATGTAGTCATAGGTTGCAAGATGTCCCAAGTGTTTGTCCAGTTTGCGCCATCGGTTGCATCGTATAGGTTCACGAGTGCGAGCGAATCAGATTGGCGGCAACTATACAAATCACATAAACCAACTTGTGTACTACAAAAACTTGACCACGGGGCAAGAAAATTATTGCCCGTTGTAATGTTATCGCCAACAATTTGCTCACATAAATTGTATAAATTTTCGGAAAAACAACCGTATAAATCATTATTTTTGAGGGCTAAATGGGTTAGGTTGATTAAATTTCCAATTTCTTCGGGGATACTTCCGGTGAGTAAGTTACTCCCCAATCCCAAATGAGTGAGGTTGCTTAGGTTGCCCAATTCGGGCGGAATATTTCCGCTTAATTGGTTGTTATACAACCAAATTTGCTCTACATAATTGAGGTTGCCAAGTTGCGTTGGGATGCTTCCCTTCAAACCATTACTGAATAAATCAAGGCGTTGGACGCAGCCATTTGCATTGAGTGTCACGCCATGCCAAGTATCCATCGGTTGGTTTGTATCCCATGTATTTATCCAATTTGGTCCATCAGCCATATTGAATAAGGTCAATAGCGTAAGGGAATCATTGAGCCTACATTCGGGTATTAAGCCGAAGTAAGTCAATGTATTGTATAGATTGAGTCTGCCGTTGCTTTGGCATTTTCCGGTCAAATCCGAGTTGGTATCCACCGAATTGAGTAAGGCAGCTTTGAGGTCGGTATATGGTCGATTGGGTTCTACTTCCAGTAGCAAAGCACAGGCACCTGCCACTAATGGGGCTGCCATCGAAGTACCACTACGATTACCGTAACTATCAAAAGGCGTACTACTGCGGATGAATGAACCGGGTGCCGTCAAATCGACGTGAATTGCGCCAAAATTGGAGTAGTTAGCAAGTAAATCATTATGGTCGGTAGCGGCTACGCTGATGATATTGTCGAGATCGTAGCTTGCCGGATAAAAAGGGTCAGTATCAATATCTGCGCCGTATTCATTTCCAGCTGCGGCGACGAATATATGACCACTGTTTTTCGCACTGTCAATAGCATTATGCAAGGTTTGGTTGTAGCTACTACCTCCCCAACTGTTGTTGCTGATCGGCATGCCCATTTGTATGGCATAATTGAGTGCGCGCGCTGCGTCTGCACTTGTTCCGATACCTTCATCGCTGAAAAATTTGAGGGCAGCGAGTTGTACATTCCAAGTCACGCCCGCAATACCTGTAGTGTTATCGCCTTGTGCGCCTACGATACCCGCTACGTGTGTACCGTGCGAATGTCCGTCATAAGGGTCATTATCATTATCTCTAAAATCCCAGCCGATGAAATCGTCTATAAAACCGTTATTATCGTCATCAACGCCATTTTTATCCCCTTCGTCAAAGACCCACTCAGTTCCGTCCCATTCGAGTACTCTGCCGTCTCCATCAGCGTCTTCGCCGAGGTTTTGCCAGATGTTTTGAGCAAGATCTTCATGCTTCCAATCAATGCCGGTATCAATAATGGCAACCACAACCGAGGGGCTTTCAGTCGTGATATCCCATGCTTCGAGTGCGTCAATATCTGCATCGGGTGTACCACCATTCTGACCGATATTTCTCAATGCCCACTGGTTCGCAAATGCAGGGTCGTCCGGTTCACCGCTTGCCAGAGCTTCTTCGAGCCTGATGAGGTGATTGGGTTCAACAAATTCAATATCGGGATGATTTTTATATTGGTTGATGAGTGCATCCATATCCGCTTTCGTGCGGACTTGTGGAACTTTCCATAATTCAACGCCAAGGCTGGTGTAAATATCTTTGACATTTGCCGTAAGCATAATCTTCAAATTATTTTTTTGTGCCGTTGTTCGGTTGGGTTTTATCTTAATTAGTAATTCGCCCTCTACGTAATCATTTGATTGGCTGTAAGATAGCGTACATAAGCAGCAGAGTAGTACGATGATTGTGTTTGTAAATGTGAATCTCATTTTAATCGTTATTTTTTGATAAAAAAATAAGTAACGAGGAAATAATAAGTTGGACAATTTAGACGAGTTTATTTTGTTTTCAGTTTTTCTTTGAAAGAAGGAATATTGCTGATACTATGACTGATTCCAAAGGAAAAATGAGGGCAAAAGAAGCCGTCCAAATGTTCAACTTATTATTTCATCGTTGCTATGTACAACAGTTTTCCGTAAAGAAAGTGAAGAAATGCCCCCACATCCGTCGATGTACACGGGGACATTTCTTGTTGAAGTGTGCCATAGGCATACTTGTGGTGAGAATACCACATCACAAACCACTTCCTTGTAGCCGACTTTTCGACTCACACATAACTGCTGTATGTTCTTTATAATGGAATTTCATTTGAACTTCCAATACAAAGGTATTTCGTTTTTGGTACATAATCTTTCTTGATTATTGGTTTGAATAAAATAAAATTATTGTATTTTTTTATATAAATATCTAATAATCAGTATTTTACAATTTTTCAAATAAAAATAAATTATTAAGGATACGGATTCTATTTAATTTACCTTAACTATCTTTTGAGTAAAAATACGCTGTGTATGTTTTTCGATAATACTTAAATGATACATGCCCGAAGCTCTAATACTTGGATTAATCGGTAATTGAGCGTTCGTAATTCGCTCATTTTGTGTAAATATGACTTGTCCGAGTGCATTGTATATTCTTAATTCAAATTCGCCGCGTAAAGTGCCCATGTCTATCAAAAGATAGTCATTAAATGGATTGGGCGAGATTTGAATGCCTGTAAGTATTTCGCTGTCGTCCAATGCTGTTATGCTATTGGGTATTTCTATCATTTCGCTGGTGGTTACAGAGCCGCAGGGATTGGTGATGGTGTATTGAACCATGACCATAGTTCCGGGGATAGCCGGGAATTGTGGGTTGGTGATGTTGGACGACCATTTGCTATCTACTAACCATTCGTTGGTCATGTTAGGGTTTCCCATCAACATCAATCGCCCGTTTTCTATGAGGTAGTCAAAGTTGGTATCTGGCATTCCTGCATCAATTGGGATGTAGAGGCTGTCGGTATGGGTACAGCCATTGGCATCCGTAATGGTGAGGCGGTAAGTGTTATCGCCTTGTATATCAGTTAATTCGTTGGTCGTTTCGCCATTTGCCCAAGTGTAAATGTAAGGCGATGTTCCACCGTTTGGGTTTGCGCTGATACCGCATTGGTCGGCAGTCAAAGCAAGGTTTACGGACATGGGTTGCGGTGCTTCAATGGTGACTGTTCGACTACTATTGCAGCCATTGGCATCTGATATCATGACGTTGTATGTGCCTGCACCGAGGTTGTTGAGATAAGGTCCGGTTTCTCCATTTGCCCAAGTATAGGTGAATGGCGGCGTACCCCCCGTTGGGTAGACTTCTACTGCGCCATCGCTTTCGCCTGCACAGGAGATGGGCGTGGTGACAAATTCGTACATAGGTACATCGTAATTGATATATCCGCTTGTCGTGATTGTACAGCCATTTCCATCGGTAATGCTTACGGTATGGTTGCCTGCGCCCAAGCCTGTTGCGGGGTTTATGGTTGTACCATTTGACCAGAGATAGGTCAGTGGTGGCGTGGCATTGAGCATTTTGACTAATATTTCGCCATCAGATGCGCCACAAGTTGCATTTTGAGGAATGACACAATCTATGGTAAATTCTTCATTCATAATTTCAACGGAAGTCGTTGCTGAACAGCCGTTACTATCATTGACGGTAACGGTATAAGTTCCTGCCAATACATTGCTAATCTGTGGCGTAGTCGCGCCATTGCTCCATGCAAATGTATAATTTCCATTGCCGCCTGTTGCGCTCACTAATGCGTTGCCTGTACCGCCTTCGCAAGTCGATGGATTTTCAGTTTGAAATAAAGTCAAGGGCGTGCCTTCGCCTGTAATCGTGACGGATTGTTGGGCAGTACAGCCGTTGGCATCGGTGACAGTAAGCGTGTAAGTTCCATTTGGTAAATTGGGGCGGTCTTCGCCTTCATATCCATCGTTCCATGTGTATGTGAAAGGGGCTTGTCCGCCGGATGTGGTAGCTGTTGCACTTCCCTGATTGTCGCAAGTGGCATTGGTAGATTGTACGTTAATGCTAAGGTTTGTTCCTGTACTCTCGATAGTGAAACTGCCGTTTGTAGTGCAACCATTGTCATCTGTAATCGTGGCGGTGTATGTACCTGCATTTTCCGTGATAGTGTTGCCTGTTTGCCCATTGCTCCATACGTAGGTGTAGGGGGCTTGTCCGCCTGTGGGAGTGAGGGTTATGCTGCCGGAGGTGCTACAATTGGCATCGGTGATTTGAGGTGAGGGATTGATGTTGATAGCATCACAAGGGTTGGATTCCTCAATAATTGTTATCGTAACACAACTAAGATTATTGCTGGTATTGGATTCCGGTGCGGCGTTGTTGTAATTGGCTTCGGCGCAGATTTGAACGGATGAGGGTAAACCCGTAGGTAGGTTAGTATCAATACCTTCTCCATCCTCTTCATCTCCATTACCTAAGACCGATATATCCTCTCCCAAAACTTCTATTACCGAACCACCTGTGCTACGAACTGTGTATTGAAGGATAACATCTACATCCGCAGCATCGGGCGCAGTGGTATATTGGTCACAATCAATGCTGATTTGTTCGCCTTGTGTGTAGGAGTTTTTATCTGTGGTGAGGTTTTCTATGTAGAAATCGTGGTTGTTTGTTGGTGTGCTACCAATGTTCACTGTAATACAGGAAAGGTTGTTAGCTGTATTGCTTTCTGATACTGCACCGTCGTAATTGGCTTCAGCACAAATTTGAACTGTTGAGGGCAAGCCCGTAGGTAAGTTGGTATTGATACCTTCTCCATCTTCTTCATCTCCATTACCTAAGCCTGATATATCCTCTCCTAAAACTTCTATCACCGAGCCACTTGTACTACGAACTGTGTATTGAAGGGTAACATCTACATCCGTAGCATCGGGCGCAGCGGTATATTGGTCACAATCAATGCTGATTTGCTCGCCTTGTGTGTAAGAGTTTTTATCTGTGGTGAGATTTTCTATGTAGAAATCGTGGTCTGTATCGGGGTCTGGATTGCCTTCAAATGCTAAACAAATATTGAAATCTGTTGTACTTGGTGGTACTCCGCCTTCAGAATAGTTGTATATTCTAATGAAGTAGGTACTACCAATGTTAAGATTGCTAATGGTGATATTTTCTGAGTCACCTTCTCCGCCTCCATTATCTACGCAATCAATTAGGTCATTATTGCCACATCCATCATACACAGCCAATACAAGGTCCAATCCTGATGATGGGTTGGCGCCAATATTCGCTTCAGATGCAGACGCCGTAAATGAATACCAGACATCATTTGAAGTATCGCTGGTGTAACCAGAACAATTAACAGGAGATAATGAAGGTGTTGCACCCGCTAAAGTAGTATTTAACTGACAGTACACATTTTCTCCTAAAAATGTAAGGGGTATAGCATTATTACACTCATCATTTGAAGGCGGTGTGTCATTGCCACCTTCATTATCACTCCCACCTTCACAGCGATAAAAGCCTCCGGGGTTGTAATAATGGTCAAGTATCCATGTATAATTTTTACCATTATTTGCCCATCGACTTGAACCCCATTGCGAAACTCCTTTTCCATGTCCATAACACTCGTGTCCTGCACTGATGTAATCGTTTATGCAAGGCCAAGCGTTTCCTGTTCCAGCATAACCATCACCACAACCACAATCATTATTTTCGGCAGAGTATTCGGAAAAAGCTATTGTAGAACCGCCTTGACCGTTGACCATGACCTCTCCTAAAGTAGCTGCCGCAGCATTTACACAACTCGAGTATTCATCACTATCCCATGCTTGCTTACAAGGCGTACTGGCTATGTCGTAGTTGCTACTGTAAGGATTTAAAGCATAGTAAGTTCCATAGGTCCGGTACGCGACAGCCCCGGTTTTGAGTGATTCACTATTCCATGAAGCTATCCATTCATCATTCAAACCTGAACCTACATAAGCTTCCATGGATAAAACATCAACAGAGTTGCAAGAATTACAACTGCAATTAGTACCTACACGGATAGTGCTGGCAGAAGGACAAATGATAGACTTTTCTAAATCGGTTTTTTTAATGACGGGAGTAGCCCCACTTTTAGGTGGAAGGTTGTCAATGATAGGGTGCAAATTTGGATTTATTTTTTTCTGTGTATTGCTCAATTCAAAGTTTTTGGAGAGTATTTGCCTTCGAATGAGATTAAATTTATATTTATTAGGCAAAAAACCTTTCTTTTCAACAATGACATGGAGTTTATCCAGTTCTGAAATATCTGTCGGAAATAAATTAAGCGGCATGTAATATGCCCCTGTGTCATCGGTTTTCGTTTTTACACCAGAAAACTCTTTTATCTTGACACTTGCATTTTTTATTGGGTTGCCTTGAGTGTCCCTGACAAAACCTTGAATTGAAGGTGTATCCGGCATAACTAAAGATTTACCTGATAGCTTTTCCATCAAAATATTGACATGTAAATCCGTATCAGACTCTATCAAAAAGTAAGTTTCAAGTGTCTTGTAATCGACTGCGGCAAATTTTAAATCAATTCTACCTGTTTTATCTGCAATCGAGAAAACACCTTCTCCATTAGCCCTTTTTAGCTGTTTCTGATTTTCATTTACTACCTCCACAAAAGCAGGTATTCTTACTTCTGTATGTATGTCTTTTATTGTAAAGGTTATTTTTTCATTATTATTTGTTTGCCCCAAAACGCTTCCGCTTACAATAAGGTATAGCAGTAGCAGGTACAAGTATTTCGTTGTATTCATTTTTAATAATTTTTGATTGTGATATGGTAAAAAATATGTTTTTTTAGAGGCTTGTTTCTCTTCGTGGGATTGTGCTGCCGTCAGCAAGAATGACGAGTTGCTGACCGTCTTTTGTCTCAAAAAGTCCTTTGGGGTTTCGGCAAGTGCAAATTCTTTTCTTCAAAGATTGCACCCCATCGATTATCCCTCGCTCTTTGGTGTTTCTATACACGTATCGCGAACAACTTTCTTTAAAAATACATTTGCGGCGATATTTGCAAGGCAGCAACCAGTATAAACGAATGATAATCAGCAGGATGTACTTCATGATTTATGCACGTTTAAAAACAAGTACTTGAAATGACATGGTAAATCCGGGCTGTCCGCCGAAACCAAAACAACCGCTTGTGGGTGCTACGTTTGTTTCTACGCTTTCCATACTCACGTATTCCCAGCCTTCCGACGCGCCCTTGTCTATGATTTGCTGCAACTGTTCGGCAACTGTTGCACTGGAGTCGTTGCGAGTAATACCGCCTCTAAATGGCTTTACTTTATATTCCATGGTTTTTGATTATTTTTGATGTGAACAATTTTTGATAAATCAGTTACGAGCCTTCGCTATTTCGTTCTTAATTAGTTCAAATTCTTCCACGTCCAAATGTCTCCAAGCTGTACTAATTGCTTCTTTGTAATAAGATTCTAAGGCTTTAGCAACAGGATTGTATATACCAACATCCTGCGAGAGTAATTCGACAGGATTAGGATTTTGCTTCCATTTTTCTACCCCCTGGCAAGTAATGGGAATCTTGGGCAGACTAACAGATTTTTTCCAGAACTTCTCTCCTGAAAACGGGTCGGTTACTTCCAAAATCAAGTTGCCATAATGATAAAAAGTACCTGCGATTTTGTAAGTTGGTTGACTGTCAAGTCCTAAAAGCTGTCCTGCACCTATATATTGTTTTGCTGCAAGCTGTCCCTCCTCTTTCAAACTCACATTGATTTCTAAAGCTAAGTCAGAGTTCTTCTTATCGCTATACACCATTTCATCTCTGTTTTTGAAGGGACCTCTGATAGAAAACCCCTTGGCTATCAACATTTCTTCAAAATCCTCCGCCATATTATCAATAAACTCTGAGTATGGTGGAGCTACATTGCCGGGGTCATCTTCTGTATATTGTGGGTTGATAAGCGCAATGGTCACACCTGCACTACTCGGATTATTTCTTTCAGGCGGCGTGTAGTCAAATCTTGGTGTATAACGCGGTTCTTGTGTGGCTGTTTTGGTACTGGTACACCCAACAAAGGATAGTGTGAAGACCAGTACGATTAGTGATGTAATTCTCATGATTAAAAATTTTAAAAAAGTTTGTAATATAATATTCTATGAAGTCATTTAGCTAATCCTCATATTCCCATGACTTCATACCACAAAAGTATAGGCAATATTTCAGCTTATCTTTCGGATTATTTAAAATAAATAAAACTTTTTTTATATTTTTGTGAAATGCTAAATATTGATAATCAATTAATTAGATTAAAAAATGAAGATTTCAAATAAAGAAAATAGGCGTTTTTTACTACTTGAATTATTAGAAAAATTCGACAAAAAAGAACTCAAAGGCTTGCGGCATTTCGTGTCGTGTCGGTATTTTAATACTGACCAATATGTTGTCAAATTACTCGAAATGCTTGTAAATGAAGTAGTTGGAAAGAAGGCAATGGATGAGAATATACGAAGCAAGGTTTATGAAAAAATATTTGGTAGTTCGATGCAGGGCAGTAAAGAAAAAGCCACCTTCAACGCTAAAATGAACGCACTAACTCGTCTTACCGAACGCTTTTTGACCATCGAAGCACTCGAAAATCAGGAAGTTTATGCCAATGACTTGTTATTAAGTAAATTGCGTGAAAAACAGGAATACGCCCTCTTCAACAGACATACAAATAGATTTAAAAAGCACGCAATCAAAGAGAAAAAAGGTAGCCGACACCACGAACAACAGGTGAAAATTCAGTGGCAATTATTGAAGTACTACTACACAACGGGTGTCTTTAAGAAAACTGATAATCTCAACGAAATCAATCAACAACTTGACCTATACTATTTACTTCAAAAACTCGACTTGTATCTTACAGCAAATTCATTTCAGAAATATTTTAAAGATAGGAAGTATGTTTTTTTAAATTCAAAAGAAGTTGAGTACCTGTGTGCTATACCGGAATACAGACATCATCCAGTGGTTGCTACTTACTTAGCGACCATCCGATTAAATAACGACAGAAATACGCAAAACTACGATGCTTTATTTAGCTTGTTAGAGAAATTTGAATCTCAAATTCCGGCTACCTTGTTGAGCGAAAGTACCACTGTACTCACCAATTTCTGTGCAGACCAAATCAAAAGAGGTAATACGGATTTTTACCAACAACAGTTTGAATTATACCTTATTTTGGAAGAAAAAAATCTCTTGCTTGAAAATAATGCCATGCCTGTTCGCAAATTCAAAAATCTGGTTGCGACGGCTTGTCACATTGGTGAGTATGATTGGGCAGAGCAAATTATCAAAAAATATAGCCCATTTGTAAATGAAAAAGATAGGGAAGATATCCGAAATTTCAATCTCGGCGCATTGGCACTTTATAGGGGCGATTATGAAGGTACGAAAGATTATTTTTCTATTATTTACAACCGCATCAATCCCATTTATGATATTAATTTAAAACTTATGGTTGCGAAATGTGACTATGAGACTGGCTTGGATTACGACCGTACAGTACCTTCTTTTGAGACGACAGAAAAATATATTCAGCAACTTGTTAGTATGAAGAAGGAAGATAAACCCCCTTACAAGAGATTCATTCGAATGCTGATAAATTTATTTAGAATAAAACATCGTGTAGCAAAAAAAACATTAGAAAGTGTCAAAAAAGAGTTAGAGACCACTCAACATATCAGCGATAAAAAATGGCTCGAAGAAAAAATAAAAGAGCTCGAAGCCAGACCACCTAAAAGGTTTTAATGAACAAATTCACCCCTTCTTAATCTCATCCCAAGCCTCCAAAACCCTCATCTGCGTTGGGCGATTTTCGGGAACTTTGCGGAGAGGT
>ENA-ORXR01003665-ORXR01003665.1-marine-metagenome-genome-assembly--contig:-NODE-3665-length-13558-cov-14.941918_pt1 | contig 13558 bp, 16 predicted proteins | sample MGYA00237866_ERZ511479 | MGnify/ENA metagenome assembly ERZ511479 | reverse complement strand
GACAGCATTGGAGAGCAAAAGAGGCACATGTGAGATGTCGATGGAACTATTGGTCCCGCTGGCGTGCTAGGTTTTTTTGTGAAGCGACTGTATAGTAGGATAGGGCCATATCTATACTGCTAAACCGTCCCGGAAACAGTTCCAACTGTGGCGCTCCGACTTCACTGGGGATCATCGGGAAAGTGGGGCGCATGCTATTGCGGATCCCCGAATTTTGTCCTGGTGGACCGAGCCTGACTTGCGGACCGACTCTCTCCACCAATCAGATGCGCCTCTGGGACTGACTCGGAGCTTCTGATTGCTTACATGTGCCCATACGGCCTGGAAATTGACATCAGCTCTTCTTCTTTTCGGCACTTCTGCCAAGGAAACAGTAGAGAATCTCAAGATCTCGCTTGGGCAATTTGCTCCGTCTAAAGAACAGCGGATCAAGCTGCAACAAACACTGATTTCTGCTGGATGCAAGGTCCTGGAACCAAATGCGGGCTTCCTATTGGCTTCGATGCCTTCTTTCTGTGGTATTAGACAAATAGAATGCTCTTGTTCACAGTCAGTATTTGTCTCTGTCCCCCAGGACAAAATTCGAGGACTAGCAATATGTTTCTGTACTCGGCGCCGGGACGCACAACTTGAAAATTGGCTCCTAAGGCCTCCAGAACAGAGTGAAAACGTGTATTCGACCCCCCTTCACAATGTGAAAGTTCCAATGCAGTATAGAAACGATATTCGCGCTTTAGGGGTCGGGGCACCTTTGCGCATCCCCGCACTCTCGCAGTGTAGACAAGAACTGCGTCCTAGACGGGAAGCATAGACCTCATGGGCCAACAGAACGTCACGCAGTGCACCGAGAAGCATTCTCCCGGCCGCAAATCTGCTGTTAACGGCACGGTGCCCTGATCCATCGCGTCGGGCCTTAAGTCTTTCGGTGATGTTGTAAACAGGGTGCCGGAGGCAAGGGGCGACCGTGCCTGACCGTCAACAGGCCTGACTGAGTCAAATATTGACCGCTGCCCCGGCCTGCTTGACAGCACTGAGCCTGGGCAGGATCCAGCCAGGTGCGTAGTCTTAGAGCCCTTGGGCAACCAGACCGCGGCACAATAATTGACGTGTGACCCCCTGAGCTGTGCCGTTCACGTACCCAACGCTGGTGGCTTCTGGCAGTTCAGGGACATCCGTTCTGGAATGATGTGTGACAGCGTATCTGGAGAATGCTACGTGCTGAGCGCTGGTGGCTTCTGTTTGTCCAGGACGCCCGACCTAGATTGGTAGGTGACAACCCGTCTTGAACGGCCCTGACACGCTCCGAAGCGACGTTGACACAGTCAATTTCCTTGTGTGCGCGTCACTTGTAGCCTGCTTCAGCAGGGGCTACAAGCGCACAAATCTGGCCCGGGTTGCCTGGTACACCCCACCGGGGACAGCACGGGGGACTTGCAGCCCATGTGATGGACCCCCCCCCGGCGGATGACGTGCGTTCGGCCCCTCCGCTTGGCCTCAGATCCAGTTTACGTCCGAATTGATGTCAGTATTGCTGATCCCCCAATTTTGTCCTCATCGGCCAAGACTGGGACGGCTTTGTAAAACAGGCCAACCATTGATCTAGAACAGCAGCAAACAGCTGCTGAGTGCGAATCTACTACGCGCCATTGGCTCTCCAACCGCCAGGTCCGTGCAGAATCGAGATTCTCCGTTTTCTGGAGATATTCTTCCTTTATCAGTCGTCTCATGGGGTAAAGTAGCCCAGAGCAGTTTGTTATCGAGATTTTCTTCGAGATTCTCAGATAATCTCAGAAAAACGAGTGCGCCGATTGTGCGTTTGCGGGACGTACGGGCACATTCTGTAAAGATGGGACACGACATGCACTGCTGTCGATCCTCTTGGCCAATAAGGAACGTCCCTGCATCGCTGTTGCACTCCCGTTCTCTGCCGATGAGGAAAAGATTGGGGGATCAGCAATACGGATATTGGGCGCTGAGTACACGAAAATGTCTCTAGTACGAGTCTTAGTACACGTCTAGTATGTGCCGCACTTTCCCGAAGATCATCCCTGATAACTGCGCACACACAAAGGGGATGCCATAGACAAGTATTGTATTGGATCATAGTGGAAAGAGTGACGACCCCGAGTGGATCGCCAATCTGTCTGCCGAAGTCAAAGTCAAAGGGAGGTTGACCATTGCACCCCGTGTGAGACGTGGCAGGCACGAGGTGCCGCCTGGAGCCAGCGGCTGGGAAAGTGGGTGCGCCGCGCGAGGGAGGTTGACCGTTGGCAGTGCTGAGCAGTCCCACTGTCGGCGGCGGCCTCCCTCATAACTGCAGGCCCGGCGCGGCGCTCCCTCTAGAGGTCGCCGGATCCCAGCGAGACCGAACTCCTACTCGGGCCCGCTCCCCTAACAACTCGCTCCGTTACGCAAAAAGTATGCAAATATAACTGTGCACACACAAAGGGGATGCCAATAGATGGAGAACGGCCGCTCCGACCAAGGCGCGGCAGCAGATATGGGCCGTAGCGGCCGCACGGCCTCCAAGCCTCTGCCGACGGAGGAGCCAGGAGGTTATTGTAGAGCAGCAGCATCTCCGAAAGCGCGTGCTTCACCGGTTGCGCCAACGCGCTCCCGTGCATTCACATCACTGCCGCCACGAACTTCGTGTCCAATTCCACCGATTGCACTAGCTGCACCATCACAACGAGCGCTTGCGTCATCAACTGCACCACCAGATCCCCGTGCTTCCACTTCACCGCCGCCACCATTGTGTCATTGATCTTGAGAAAGCGCACGAGCTGTACTATCACCGCGCGAGCGTGCATTCACGGTATCGATACCGAGTCCCCGTGCAACAACTGCAACGCCGCCACGATTGTCGTGTCCATCTCGAGCGACCGCAGGATCAGCACCATCACCTCGAGCGCGTGCAATATTGGCTGCACCACCAAGTCCCCGTGCCTCCACGTCACCACCGTCCATCTGTTTCTATCATTCCCACGTCTCGCACGGCTTCTAACACGCACACATCATCGTTGTGCTCGTGCCTTGCTGTCGCCGTTTTGCACGTTTTTCTGAGCCAGGATGACCTCAGTGTTCTGTTTTCGCGATACGGACAGGCCATGCTGAGGAAGATTTCCAATGGGATTGTGAGCCCCGGAACGAGTAAAAGCACCGCCGACTCTCCCGAACACAATTTCCTCTCATTTCTGGCCCCCTCTGGAAACGTCGAAGGCCCCAATAGAGACTGTACTCTCCCTCTCCGAGCAGTGATGACCACAGCGGTTGAGAAGTATGAAAAACAGATTGACTACGCCACCAGAGGCTGTTCAGACAATCGACGTGCTGCGAAAGTGGCTTCGAAGAGGGGTCTTCGTACACGCTGCATCCGGCGACGCACCTCGGCTCGACTGCTCGCGTATCGCACCCTGAGAGTTTACATGGATGATGACGTACAGGAGGCGTCCATGGAACGCGTGATGCTTTCTGTAAACGTCTCGAGTGCCTATGCCGCCGGCGCGCAAGATGAGAGTCCAGGCGTTGGTTATCGACCGAGACTGAAGGACGGCCACAACGAGTTGATCCGCGTGCTTGAAATGAACGGAGCGGCGGCGGCTATCATTGCTGTGCTCCTGTCTCTGGACGCCGGCAAAGTTGGACCTCTGTGCGAGCAGCCGGAGCCGCCGTCCTGAAAAGCTACGTTGATACGGCAGAGTACCCCAAAGTTTTGCAACCAGAGAGCCACGAGGCTCGCAAGGGCGCTGTGCGGTGCTTGCGGGATGAGTTGAAGGACAGAGGGGCGCGTGGTGATGAGCACCCGATCGGGCCTCCCCGGAGGGGTCTGACACAGCCGACGGAGACACGCGTCTTCCCGAATCCGGGCCCTCTGGAGGGACCGGGAAGCTTGTGGAAGCTTCCGCAATCCGAGAGTAAGCCCGACCGAGATCAGATCTCGACCAGGGATAAAATCCCACCGGAATTCTATCCGGAAAAATTGAGAACTCTTGGGATAAGTCCTGAGGTAATGATCTTGGGTACATCTTGAGATCTGGAAATTATTGGCGACTGTTCTCCTTCCGCCATGAGACGGGCGGGGGTCTTCTTCCAGTGGAAGGGTAGTCGAGGATGCTGGGCAGGGGCCACTGGGGGCCCGTGCCTGAGACCGTGGCCCGTTGGGCACCGGTCCCCCCGTGGTGGCGTCCGAGGGCCGGGATTGTGCACGTCCTGATTCTTATTTCTGATGGTATAGGAGTGTATGCTTTGAGGTCATCCTGCGTCTTCGAATAATAATTCAGCGATGCGTTTGAGTTACTTCTGTCGTTCTGGTGCGCTCCGCGCCCTGTGATCCAGGCGTTTGTGTTGTTTTTGCTTTGCTCTGCTCCGCATCCTGTGCTGGGCTTTCCGACGGGGCTGAAACCCATCGACTTTGAGGGCAGGACCCACTACAAAAGGCTGTCCTGCTGACATACGAGGGGGCCGATCTCCAGAAATCTAGGAAGCGATCGGATGTACAAAACAAAATGACTGTCGACAGGATCATTCCGAGGGCCGTCCTGCTGACATCCCCGGCGACCGATCTGTGGATGAAGTAGGAAACGGTAGGATGTCCAAAAGAAATAACTGTCGACGGGACCGTTCTGAATGCTCTGTTGCTGACATCCCCGGCGGCCGATCCCCGGATAAAGTAGGAAGCGATCGGATGCATATGTCAAAATTCTTTCGACGGGATCACTCCGAATGCTGTCCTGCGGACACGCCCGGCTCCCGATCTCCAGATGAAGTAGGAAGCGATCCGATGTAAGGAAAAAAATTGTGCCAACGCGATCGTTCTGAGTGCTTTTTTGGTGCTTTATCTGCAGAACTTACTGACAACCATTCCTGTGTTTTTTCTGCTATATCGAGCACCGCCCTAGTTGTGAACTAATTCTGGGTATGCGCATGTCACTGGACGACACCTATATCTCTCATCGAGGCTCTTGCCTGGCTCTGAAGACAGTCTGAAATCGGTTCGCGTACTCATTTTACAGGTATTGCTGATCCCCGAATTTTGTCCTGGGGGACAGAGACAGAGACTGACTGTGAATAAGAGAATTCTATTGGTCTAAAACGACAGCAAGAGGGCATCGAAGCCAATAGAAAGCCCGCAGTTGGTTCCAGGACCTTGCATCCAGCAGAACTCACTGTTTGTTGCCGCTTGATCCGCTTTTCTTGGCACGGAGCAAGCTGCCCAGGCGAGATCTTGAGATTTTCTACTGTTTCCTTGCCAGAAGTGCGGAGAAAAAGAGAAGCTGATGTCGATTTCCAGGCCGTATGGGCACATGTAAGCAATCCGAAGCTACAAGTCAGTCCCAGGGGCGCATCTGATTGGTGGAGACAGTTGGTCCGCAAGTCAGTCTCGGTCCACCAGGACAAAATTCGGGGATCAGCAATACAGGATGCAGAACGGGTCTTGTTCAAACGCTAAACCAGTCGGTTAAACGCGCGCACGGATCTGTTTGTTGTTTGGTTCAGTGACCATGCCACGAGATACGCCGCGGAGCAGTCCTGCAAACATTCTGGAAAACAGTTCCTGGTCTGATCTCAGGACCATCCGCCATCTAAGACGAGTTTGATTGTGGGATGGGACCAGCAAAGCTCCAAAGACGATCTGCAGGACGACTCGAGCGGATTGGGAAGAAATCTATGATATTGTTCGACAGATTTTCAGGAACTCTCCTCAGAATTTTTCGCAGAGTTGGATGCGGTCGAATCGAAATAACTCCTCCTTTTTGTAATGAAGAAAAGATCTCACTTTGTGGTGGTATGAAATTCCCGATATACAGTGGTGGAGACTCTTTGCTTTACGGTTTCCACTTGACTCAACAAATGTGAGGACTATAGTTTCGGTTACGGCCGCCGTTGTGGACTCGTTGGGGGATCACCCCCCGGATGCGAAATCCCATTGGGGCGTCGCGAGTCAGCGAGGGTTGGCGTTTCCATACTGGTCCACCCAGGTCGTCCAATCACTGCTCTTTTGAGCATGTCCAGTATTGAGCTGCAGTTGTGCAGTCTGGGCGGGCCGTCGTCTGCGCCCAAAGACCGGATATTTTGCGCCCCACTCTTGGGTCTGTCGGTTCTTTCGACGACTCCATGGCTGACCACTGGCTTGGGCGCGCCCGTTGGCCTGTGCCGGTCCGCCCCTCGCCACACAACTCTTGGGGCTGTGTCTCGGACAGGCGGAGGGGGGCTGTTGTGGAGGTTGCCCTCACGCTCCCCACGACCCCGGCAGACCTGTCTGAGGCGTCTGTCGTCGAGCGCGTGATCACGCTGCGGCGCTCGCTCCACACCTCGCGGCGCCGACACCACACGCTTTGAGGCGGCACAGTTGGGCAGGTGCGCTGTGTGCGCGTCCCGCAATCGCTTGCGAGGGATTATTTTTTTTTCATCTCTTTCGCTGCCGCCGTGGCGCACACGGCTTCGTGCCATTCTTCGTGCCCACACACGTGCACCACCCCCGCCACAGACGCTTCCGGCGCCTGCCTCTGGTGGCACGTTTCGTAGGAAGCTTCCAACCTCGTGCCGCGTGGTAGGGTTGCTTCGGGGGGCCCGTGCGCGGCACTCCTACGGGCCCAGTACATTCTGGGACAGCGGCGGCTACCGACGCACGCAGAAGCCACGTCTGGGTGCTGCGTTGTGCCCTGCCCGCTGCTCTGCCGCCACCACGCTGCACACCGTCCTGGCGGAGCGACTGTGCGAGCCGTGCCCTGATCTCCGAGCGAAGCGCACCTGCCCATCCAACTGCCGCTCTACCGCTGCGGTTTCATTTGCGCTATTCCCCTAGTGCTTGTGCCGTCACCCCCCCCCCCCCTTACCGACCCCCGCTCCTTTCGCTGCTATCACTGGGGGTCTGGGCGTTACATTGTTGACGGCTTCGGCCAATCCCACTATCATGGTGGCTTTTGTATCCGCATGTTCCCCCGCCCCCTCGACAGCCCTGGACACCCGCACTGCACCCGACCGTCTGTCGGACCTCCGCCGGCGGGCGAGCCCGCAGCCAGTCGCGTGGAAGCGGTTGCGGTCGTCGGTCGCCGTTAGCCGGAAGCCTCTTCCCGTCCGGACGAGTCAAGCCACCAGCGGTGCGCCCGTGCGGATGGTGGGGGCGGCCACAGGAGGCGGCGTCGGGACGGCCACCGCTACGGCCACAGCGTCGTCGGCCTCCCCTGGCCGGCCGTCTGGCTTTGGCTACCGCGCGGACGTTGGTGACGCCAGCCTTATGGCCTACCTCAAGGAGATTGGCGGCGTGGCGCTGCTGCGGGACGAGGAGGTTGTTGCGACCAGCCAGCTCGTATCGCTCCTTCTCGCGTGGGAGGATGTCAAGTCCGACTTTGTGGCCACCCAACACCGTGAGCCGTCGATTGCCGAGTGGGCAGCGCGGCTGGACATGGTGCCCGAGGTTTTTGCGCGGGACCTGGCGCGGGCACGGCACGCCAAGGACCGGCTCGTGTCGGCCAACCTCCGGCTGGTCGTGTCGATTGCGAAGCGGTACCGGAACCGGGGATGCTCCCTGTCCGACCTGATCCAAGAAGGCTCTCTCGGTCTCATCCGTGGCGCGGAGAAGTACGACCACACCAAGGGCTACCGCTTTGCCACGTACGCGTCGTGGTGGATCCGGCAGGCCATCCAGCGCGCACTCGCGGACACGACTCGAACCATCCGCTTGCCTGTGCACGTTAACACGGTGGCGACCAAGGCATCGCGTACGCGACAATTGCTAAGCCAGGAGCTCGGGCGGGAGCCGTCGGAGGAGGAGCTAGCTGAACGCCTCGGTGTCACGCCGGCCCGCCTCGATTTTATTCTCTCCAAGGCCGTCGAGACGTCGTCGGTGTCCCTCGAGACGCCCATGTTTGGCGGCAATAGCAACGGGGCTGCCAGCCACACGACGCTCGGGGATCTGTTGGAAAACAAGGGCGTCTCCCCGGAAGAGGCGGTCACGGCGGAGCTGCTACGCGACGACCTCGACAACATGTTGTTGATGCTGTCACCCCGGGAGCGCGACGTGATGCGGCTCAGGTACGGGTTTGACGATGGAAAGCCAAAGGGTATGGAGGAGATTGCGCGCATGTACCAGGTACCTACGTCGAGGATACGGCAGATGGAGACGCGGGCTATTCGCCGTCTGAAGCAGAACTTTTGCCACGTTCTTCGTGACTACATCGATGAATGATGGGTGGAAGGTTGCGCGGCGCTCATCTAGCTTCGCCTTTCTCTTTGCTCGTGCCTCTACCAGCACAGTTTTTCTCCTCTTTTTGTCATGTGTTTCTCATTTTATTTTTGTTCGTTCCCCTTCGGTGGTGCGTGCGCGCACGTGCACCGCCCGTGTGGTGCTTAGCCACTTGGTTTTGATGAGGGGGAGCTTCCGCAGTGGGTGTATTCTCATCCTAGGTTTTTGATTGCCACAGGTGGGGGTGGGCGCGGCTTCCCCTGCGGCCCGCCGGTGTCGACGCCACTAAATACATCGGCGCCTGGAGTTCAGGCGCTGCGTACGTGTTTCATTTTCTAGTAGTCTGCCCTTGAGTGACGTTTGTAGCCGGGGACAGCTAGCTGTCGACACTGATCCAGCGCATGCTATGGTGAGATTGTCTTTTTCGTCGTTTAACTGCAACGACGATGGCGCTGTGAAGCCGTCTGCTGAGAGACAGTGTCGGCTCTGCAGGCCGCTGCCGCTTTCGATTGGGGAGGACCGGCGCTGCCCGTATTGTAGCGGGGAGAATGGGGGCCGCCCCGTCGCTGCAACGGTTCTTGATGGTCCCTTTCATGGATATGATACCCCACATATGCTGTTGGTCATCAATTCCCCGGACACCAACAGGTGGCTTTCCAGGTACAGCAGAGTACCACTGAGCACTGAGACCGCAACCAAGCGCGCACCACAAGATACTATTTGTGCAAGACTGTTTCGTAAGCATACGACTCGCACTTTCTCCAGAATGATACTAACGTTCTGCAGCAGGCCTACCACGCGCCGCCTGTGAAAGTCCAGCAGGACGCGGTGCGCATCTACTATCGGCATTTCGTCAGGCACACAGTCATCGAACACGAAACAGAATGAACAAAAGAGTAAGGAGGCCGAAGCCAAAGCAAAAGCTCACTCGGGAAAAAACTTTAGGCAGAGAAAAGCAAAGAAACACACCCAAGGAGCTGAGAATGAAAAGGAAACACTCGGTGCTGGCTCCCCTCACTCTTTACACAAAAGAACACGTATGCGCAACATCACAGCGCACAGGCGCACAGGAAGCATGGGTCAGGAGCCACAAACGGTGCAAGCTCACTCAGCCCCCGCCCCCGACGGACAAGAAGTGGTGGTCTGGAGGACAGCGGCAGATGAGTAGCACCCCTGCGACACCACCCCGCGCCCCGCCTCAAGCAGCTCCCTCTACTTGTTGGCATCCAACCACCTCCGCATGGCAGCCGCGTACCCCTCCTCCGCCACATGCACCTCCCGGCGGTAGCTGTCCACCCACAGCAGCCGCGGAGACGCTTCCGTCAGCTTCATGAAGTCCGCTTCAGAGACGTTAAGGCGAATGATGCCAAGGGTCGTCAAGTTGAGCGGCCCATCCGCCTCCAGCAACCTCGTCAGCATTGTGCGGACGGCCACCTTGGGGTCCGCGTGCCGCCGCGCCGACACGGCGCCAGCAATGCCGCGCTCAAAGGCGGCGACTGCGGCGTCTCCAAGCGACTCGACGTCTTCCGAGGAGGCGGGGGCGTCAGCGGCGGCCATGCGCAGGGCCGCCGCCCGAGACTGGGCGGGATGCGTGGCCGGCGCAGCGGTCCGCACACCGACGCGGCAGGAGCGGGCCGGAGCAGGGCGGAAAGCCAAGGCGGGAGCAGCGACAAAGGCCATGGCTGCTGGAGGTGGCGGGCGGGGTGGGGCACGAAGGGGTGATGGAGTTGTGAGAAAACGGTCGAGCTGGGGAGCAGGCGACGGTGCACACGCTGCGGAAGCGGTTGAGGCGTCCGCACCCGTCACAGATCCCAATCACAAAGGACAGCAGAGTTCCAGGTGGCGCCTGCGCGGTTCAGAGACCACTAACGCCACAGGCGTGTTCAAAGCCACCACAACAGGGGCTCGTCAGAGGGGTCAAGCGCCGGACAGCGCTCGTCTGGCCGAGAGCGCAAATGGCCCCAAGGAGTCTGCTGCGCGGCCTCACCTGCGCTGCCCTCCTTGAGGCGGCGGTAGGAGCACAATCGCCGTTTTGACTCTTTTGGACGCCGCATTTTTTTGTGGAACCACCCTGACAGGGCAGTGAGGGCAGGTTGTCGACGCAAAAGTTTGTACATGACTTTCGTTTGGCCGTTGACTGGAGTGCTTTACACTGACATGAGAGCCGCAAGACGACGAGAAAGAATACGGCGAGCCCGGATGTCAACGGGCGCCCGCTTGCGCTTCACCACGAGTAGCGGCGTAGCCGTCGTACAGGGGTATTGTGGGGCTTTTGTGGGCTGCCTTCGGCTGCTTCTGTGAGTCCTTCCGCAAGACAATGTGGTCCTTCTGTGGTGTAGGCAGGAGGAAAATCTCCCCCAGTAAGCAAGCGGATGATACACTGCTCCATCATGGTCAGCTGCAGTGCCATCACAGATTACATCGCTCGCGTCGCCTAGCAGGATAACCATTGGTCAGTTACTTTTCGTGTTCGTTCTCTCATTGGCTACTTTTGTGTTATCAGCACTTTGCGATTGTGGAGAAATCGCAACCAAAATGTGGTGGCTCGAGCCAGAGAGTGTAACTGGCTTCCAAAGCGCTCTTGTGGGGGCTCTTGTGGTCCAGCCGCAGTAAAATGTGGGCGTCCTACAAGGCTGTCCCACAACTTTTGGAAGGCAAAAGCGGCATTGTGCTCCTACCCCCTATAAGGAGGTCAGCGCGGGAACCCCGTCGGCGGCGCGCCGGCGCACGGGACACGGGCACGTGCGACGGGGACGCCCCGGTTTGCACGCACGGGCGGCCGCGGGGGGCGGTGGGGTGGCGCGGCGCGCCCAGCTTCGCGGCGCCAGAGACGCGCCGTGCGCGCGCGCGGGCCACGCGGTCGTCGCCGCCTCTCACCGGCTGTACGTGTTTGGGGGGTACGTGGATTCCGCCACCGCCGCCGCGTTTCCGGGGGGGGGGGCCTCCCGCGCGTGAAATGCGGGCGCGGGCGCGGGGAAGGTCGCCACCACTTGCGCGGTCGCGGTGGTAGCCACCGCGACCGGGGGTGCTGCCGCCGGCACGCCGCCTGCCGTCGCCGCGGCGGGCGGGCCCGCCGCGAGCGCCAACAGGGCGGCTGTCACTTCCGTCCACGGGGGCAGCGGCACCGCCCCAGACGGAAAGCTCCCTCTCGCCGTGGCGGGCACGCCCATCACCGACCCGCGCGAGGCGTGCCCGCCCCCCGCCACCACCCCCGCCCCGACCGCAGCGGGCGTGTGCAGGGACCGCAGCGCCGGCCCGGGCGGCATCGGTGGCGGCGGCGGCGTGGCAATGACCGCCGCCGCCCACCCGCCGTCGTCACCCCCCTCGCCGTCTGAGGCGCCCCACCCGTCGGTGACCCTCCCGCCCCCATCGTCACGCAGCGAGACCCGCTCCGCGTCCGAGTAGTCCGTGTCGCACCCGTCGCTGACTGAAGCGTCGGGGCGGGGGGGGCGGGTGCGCGCCGCCGGCGCGGGCGCCGTCCCCACGCCCCTCGAGGCGGCGGCGGCGCGCGCCGACGCGCTCGCCGCGGGGAAGCGCCGCGCGACAGCCCCCGACGAGCCCGACAGCGCCGCCGCGACGGCCGCGTCGGCGGCAGCAGCGGCCGCCGCCGACACCGTATCGACGGCGCGTGCGGGGTCGCCCGCGCGCGTGGCGCACGCCGCCGTGGCACCGCCGCTGGCCGCCGCCGCCGCCGTTGCCGCCGCCGCGCGGAGGGTGCCGACGCCCGCCGCCGCCGCCGCGCCGCGGCCAGCGAGCGGTCGCGGCCACGGGGCGCACACCCCACCGCGGCCGCCCGTTGCGCCCCGCCCGTCGGCCGCCGCCGTCGGTGGGGTGGCGGCGTGGCCCCACCGGCGGACGGGCGGCGGCGGATCGGCCGGCCGGCGGCGGCGGCGGCCGGCGGTGGTGGCTCCTTCGGCGCCCTCCACAATGGTCCGCCGCCGCCACGTGCCGCTGCCGTCGACGCGGCCGCCGCCATCGTCGGCCGCCGCTGCGCCCGCGCCCGCGGGTGGGGCCACCCACTTGGCATTGACGCGAAACGGCACGTCGCCCTCGTCGGCCGGCGGCACGTCTACCGACGCTGGCGCGCCCGCCGCCGCCGCCGGCGACGAGGGTGGCGGCCGCGCCGCCGCCGCTGCCGCCACCGCCGCCGCCGCCCCATGTCGCCGCCACCGCCGCCGCCGCCCCATGTCGCCGCCACCGCCGGCGCTCCCGATCGCCAGCGGGCGTGCCCATCCCGCCGCGGCGGCCGCGCGGCGGCAGCGTCGGCCACACAGGCGCCCCGCCGTCGCCGTCCCCGTCGCCGTCCCCGTCCGCGTGGACCGACCGCCGCCAGCCGGTGCGGGGGCGTGAGCCCATGGCCGCCGCCGTCCGTCTGTCCGACTGTCAGGTCGGCGGGTGGGAGGGCGGACGCGGGGAGCGCAGGGGCGGCATGCAAAAGCCTTCCGGCAGCAGCCACAATCCCACAGCCACAAACCCCGGGGCGGGCCGCGGCGTTTGTCAGCGCCGGGCAGCAGCCGCCCGCGGGGTCACCCCACACCCCAACTCAGGAGCGGCGGGGACGGCGGCAGCCCCAAAGCCTGGGCCCCCCATGCCTGGCTGACGGGGGAGCGCCACGCGACCCGGTCCAAAGGGGGGAAGGGGCAGACCACATACAAAGAAAAGTGGCGGCGCGGCGGCCACACGCGCGCGTCGTAGACGATCGGGGACGGGCGGGTACAGGCCGGCCGCGTCCACTACAACGCCGCCGCCGCCCAAATGTCAGCCGAGGAGGTGCGGCGCTGCCAAGACGGCGTCGACCGCACCGGCGGGGGCGGCAGGGGCGGGGACGGCAGCGGCCTTGTACCGCAGCGGCCGGGACGGCCGCGGCGGGGGCGGCCGCGGCGGCTCGGCGGCGGCGCCGCCGCCGCCGCGGCGGCTGCCCGCCGCGACATCATTTGACCGCCGGTGGCGGGCGAGACACGGCACCGCCCCGCGCGCGGGCGCGGGGCGGGGGCGGCTGCCGACAGGCGGGCAGACCCGCCGCCCGCGGCACGGGCGCGGTGCGCGGGGTGGGTACAGTACTGTACAGGCGCGAACGTCTGTCGGCGGCAGCCGGCTTGCGGTCGGCCGAGGTGCCGTGTAGAGGAGACGCGCGGCGCCGGATGCGGGCGGCATCACATTGGAACGTCAGCAAGTCGGCAATTGACAGTCGTTTGCAAGCTGATCAGTAAGTACTCCATGTGACAGTCCAATGGTCAACGGCTTGCTCGGGTGGCGCCCCCGCTCCGTCATCACTGACACCGGCTCCGTCCACTGTCCCGCCCGCGTCCGGCGCACCGCGCCCCGCGCTCCGCGCCCACCGGCCATCCCCGTCACTGGCGTTCCCCCCCCCTG
>ENA-ORXR01003664-ORXR01003664.1-marine-metagenome-genome-assembly--contig:-NODE-3664-length-13567-cov-36.400593_pt1 | contig 13567 bp, 17 predicted proteins | sample MGYA00237866_ERZ511479 | MGnify/ENA metagenome assembly ERZ511479 | reverse complement strand
CCGTGGACCACGTGCCGCTGGTAGGGAGGCGAAACCGGGTGGCTGCCGGAATACCAGTGGACGGGGGGGGCCATACCTCGGCGGACATCATCCTCTGCCACCGCCGAGCAACACCCTTCAATAAATAAACATCTAAAAGGACGCGCAGCTGCAGCTGACGAATGCAGACCGTCGCCGCCGGCGCAGGCGGGTGGAGTTTCCCATAGACAAGATCATCAAGTCGACGGCGCCATTTTGTTCTCATCTGGTCGATACGCTGAGTACTGCTGTCGCTTACCTGGAGGATGTCCCTCGCCTGGATTTGTGTTAGTCAAGCTGGGGAGCGTGCGCTGTACTTTCACTCGGTCTTCATGACCGGCTCGCGCGGCGCCAGCGTGCTTCCACGGCAGGCACCCCTTCCGCCGCCGCCGAGGCCCCCGTGGCACCCGCCGCTGCCACCGCGGCCGCCGCCCCTGCCGCCGCCGCCGCCGCCCCGTCGGCGGGAGACCATGGAAGTACCCCTATGGAGGTGACGCATGACCAGCGGCTAGCACAGTAACAAGCTGAGTTTTCGGCCGGGTGCAGACATAGTCACAATGATAAGAAGAATAAGCTGAAAAGTGCATATGAGGACAGAAGAAAAAACGGGGAACATGACAGGAATTATTCTTACCGTTTGGAGCAAGGTAGCCTGCTCAAAAGAACACGGTATGTGGCGGCATGATGCTTCTTCGGCACTGGCGACTCGCCTCTGAGGGCGACTGTGAGAAAATCAAACTGCTACCGGTTGCGGTTCTATTATGGGTCTGACCTCGGCCTGCTTCTACTGCGCTGGGATCACGGATTGCGGTTCTATTCGGGTTATGTTTCCTTAGGGCCGGCTCTCCCCCCGCCGCCTCCCCCACTGCTGCTGCCCCCCCTCCCTGTCACGACCCCCTTCCCCAACCCCCAAGCAGTCTGCGCCGTTCCCCGTGGGACCATGACCGCCTGCGTAGCCGTGGGTGGCTACAACCGCACCTTCCGTCGCACGCCGGTCGGGTCACTCCCCCCTTGCCGCTCTCGCGTTGCGGCGATTGCATACGAATGCTGAGCACGTGGTTTGGAAGATGAGCCCGCCAAGGATGCCGAGTGCCGTCCCCAAGACTGGCCAGCCGTCTTCTTCTTCGATCTGTTCGACACATGCCTCTGGCGCGACAGGTGCCGGACACGCGGGGAGCGCCACGCCGCCGACGTTGGCGCCACAGGGCGAGGATGTGACCACAAACGGTGCCATATTGGCGCCATCCCCCACTTTCTGAAACGGGAAGGTCACAACCGGCGGCGCGGCGGGCGTACCGCCGACGCCGACGCCCGAAAACATCATGCCGTCTGCGCCCGGCCCTGTGGCGGAGATGTTGGCTGAGCCCGGCTGTAGCAAAACCCGCACGCGCACGTTTTACAGCGTCTTGTCCCAGTCGTCACCCGGCGACAAGGTCTCCGATCGCCACGCAGTAGGCGCCGCCGTGCCATCGGCGGGCGCCGGCGTCGCACAACCGCCACCGTCGGTGGCCGCTTGACCCGCTCCGAGGCGGTACGCCACCCTGTACGTGTTCGGCGTGGATGGCAGCAGAGCCGTCGGCCAGTTCAGCGTATCCCCCTCGGTGCACGGGGTAGAGATGGCACCCCCGGGGAGGGGCTGTCCCACTGTGACGGGGCGGGCGCAAACGACAATCCCTTTGAGCGTCACCTGAGCAGCCGTCAGGTCTGACAGGCCGGTGGCGACAGCCGCAGGAGGTACCACGCGCTGCGCGTTGCGGCAGGTCGTATATGGCCACGTCCAATCTTCCGTGGCCGCCACGCCGCAACTGTCGTCAGCGTCTACCGTCACGTTAACGCCGCTGTGGCACAGGTACGGCGCAGACACGGACGCTTCGTCGTTGTCATTAGGTGGGCGGGCTGACCAGAAGTGGCACGCCAGGAGGGCAGCGAGATCTTCGTGTGGGAGCGGGGATCCATCAGGCGACAGAGACATTCGTGCCGCCGGAGAGATGAGCAGGGGCGATGGGCCGACGTCGTTGTGCCAGCCGTCCCTGCTTTAGGTGTGCAGCGCCGCCGCGTCTGCGGGAGCCTCGGCGGTCAAGATGAAAGCCACCCCTGCCGCAGCCACCGCGGCGGAACACCACAAGCACCGCTTTCGGCATCGTGCAGCCAGGAGTTCTGCCCCATTTTCGTCGCCGGGCGCTGTTGAACCATGTACGGTGCGTTCAAGTCAGTGGTGTACGTCTTCGAACATGGGTGCCTCCCAGCCGTGCGATCGGTCCGCATCCGCTCGGAGTGGGGGCTTGCTGTGGCGCTCACGGCATTTAAGTTTGAGCCACCAACGCCCGCGATACCAGCCAGTCCGGTGGGTGGCAACTGGGACGACGGCGCTCGCTGGTAATTCTGCTGAGCTGTGATCCGGCATTCTTGAAGTTTGACGCTAGACGACAGGCTCCAACGCCCCCGCCGTCGTGACAGCCTTAAAGGTCCAGTCAGCATTGGGGAGCCGGCCGATACGCGGTCCTCCCCCGACGGTAACGTTGACGTCACAAACAGCACGCTGCAACTGTGGTTGTGGTGCAGGACAGCAACGAAGTCGACCATCTTGACAGCGAAAAAAACTAAACATCCGCAGAAAAGACACCCTTGCGCAACGAGTGGTGCGCACGGAACGGGCGGCTGTGAGGGACCATCGAGTTGACTTCGTCACGGAAAAATAAGCCTGCTTTTCTGCTACAGAGGGTGCCAAGCACCGAGAATACATCGCTGCCCTTGCGACAAGCACCCTTTATTCTGATATGTTCATGGTTTGCAATTCATTGCATACTGCCACTCGCCAAACTGTGACTCTGTTTCCCAGACAGTCGTTCTGTATGATATGTATTGTGCTTCTCATGAAATCTGGCCTCGATGCAAGACCATCCTAAAAGCACTCCCAACAGTGTCGCCCGATCACGAAATAACCACACGTGGCGGGGATTGGGCACAACGTGTATGTATTTACTAGATAGTCCTGGAGCGAGCGTCCCAGCAATGTGCCCGTGGCCTATTGGAGGTCCACGATTTTGACAATTTCATCTTCGTTCGATAGTCCAGGAACCTCCATGGAGCACTCGTGTTCTATTTGTCGCCCATATAGTTCACGTGTGGCCTATCCAGCCCATTTTTAGCACTCTGGCCTATTGAACACCATTCGATTGGCTGGGACACGTCACGAATAAGGTATTTTGGGAGACGTTGCAGTGAGGAAAATCGAAACAAGCTTTGAAAACATGAACGGCAGATTCTGTTCTCGTGATCGCGAGGTGGATGACGCCTAGCTGCGAAGAGATGAGTCCCAGACCGAAGTTACAACGGAAAGGACGACGGACACAGTAGGTACAGTTGGCATGGTCTTGAGAGCAAAGCTATCATTATCATTACCCCCCCCTCACCAACCGTTCCAAGAATGTCGCAAACGTCCGATCACCCTCGGCAAGAATCGATTGCTCCCACTGCCGGCCTTCCCGAATGGCCTTCTCACGCGGAGCCCGACACTCGTCCGCACCACCCCTATTCACTTTCAGTCTCCGATCGGTAGCCTTGCGTACCCGTCTGACCCCGTCTTTCGAAGGACGTCTCGTGGCTCTCACGAGACTGGCGTCGCTCGCCTCTCGGGCAATCGCCATCGCCCGAACCAGATTGGCGCACCCATCCGCCTCAGTCGCAGCCGAGAACTCAGCCGCATTTTGGTCGTAGAATCCATGCCAGGCATCAATGGACTGCTTGCCGTAAATGCCAATACTGCCAAACAAGGACAGGACATCAGCAGCGCGCCGAAACAGGATGTGCAACTTCGGGGAGATAGACACCCAGGGAAAGCACAGCTTCAGGAGGCGAACAAACAGGTCGGTGCAGCTGCGGAAGTCTCTCTCCTACGCGGAGCTCACGTCCACATCTCTGTTCAAGGTCCGCACCAGCTTTCGCCAAAAAGCTCACAGCCGCTTATACGCGACGTGGTCTCTTTCGGTTACCAGACCGAGCAGGGTGTGACAGACCGAGTCACCTCCTTCGGCAATGGCGTGGCAGGCGCGCCCTATGAGCACCCCCCCGTGGTACGGCGCGGGGGAGACGCGCACGGACGAGCGTAGCGTCTCAGAAATCTCATATGCGTAAGGTAGCCCCACAGCGCGCCCACGACAGGATATTAACAGCTCCATGGTCAACCGCAGAAAGCGCGTCGTCACTCCCATTGTGATCTGAAGAGGAATCGGAACGACTTGCCGAGGATCTCAGGACAGCAGCGGTGCCCTAGCGATAGACCCGTGAGCGTCTTGAGAGAGCCTAGAGGTAGTCGCGTGAGGTAGAGTCGCGGAAGCGAACGTGTCAGCCATTTTGCGAAAGTGCTCAGCCGTTCGTAGATTGGTAGCGCCGGGAAACTCCAGGTCCTGCAGGGTCCCAAACCGCACGTTTAAGTCCGCTTGCGACGCGCAGGCAGTCGTAGTACTGTAGCACACAAGGCATGGCATTGTTGCACTTGCCCCTTCTGTGCCCATGAAAAGTACACAGGGCTTCATAGTCGCCCAAAAAAAACAATCGAACAGCGCGCCGCTCGCCATTCACTACGACGCCGTCGCGCACAAGGTCCCTTACCTTCTGCAGATGCTCCTTTAGCATCTCCGATACCTCATCGTAGGAATCCTTCTCCGCCGGGCAGACAGTGACGAGGATGGCATTGCTAAGCCGGTGGGGGTGTATCTGGTTCTTCAGCTTCAGAACGCCTTTCACCGAGCTAGGAGAGCCCCCCATATCCAAGCCCAACGCGAGGTGAACATTCTTCACGTTAGGCGGGGGTGACGCCGCCAGAGGGCAGCTGCCACTACCCATTGACGGTGGTGTGTAGACCTCCGTTTGAGGAATTGGCACCAAGTCCACGCCACGAGTGGGACGCTCCACGAATCAATTGGAAGCGCTCAGAGCATTCAGCTTCTCAGCGACCGCTTCCTTACGGTTGACCAGATGATCCCAGGTACTTGTCACGCTGACGCGTTTTGCCGGTAGAGCAGCCAATCGGGCACGCGCAGCTCTCAAAACCGGCTGGCCCGCGAGACCTGCACGCGACCCGCAAGGCCCACGCCGGATGCCATTTAGGGCAGGTAGGCTCAACCCGTAGGTCTGTATATGTCCAAGCTGCTGCTCTGGGGTCAGCGGGAGTGGTTGAGCGGCCTTGCTGCCTCGCCTCTGAGCTACGTTCGCGCGACCGCTCGCGACCCCTCCCAGCGCTACGGACTGCGCATGAGAGGCCACGTCAGCGTCCTCTTGGGACCCGACCACCTTAGCCAGTAGGCGAGAGCCAATTGCACTTCGACGGTAGCGCTGACTGCGCTTCACACGTAGCTTAAGTGGCGACATCCGCTTAAGCTACACTCTCTCGCGACAGTTCGCCCGCATAACGCGAAACTCAGGTGGACAGTCGTGTAGCAAGATGGCCGCCGCAATCTCCTGCAGTGTATCAAGGGTGTCGGATGTTTGGAACGCTCGTCGAACGAATGGAACGGCCCATAATTCTATTCCAGCCGGATTGGCCGTCTCATTGTCTCTATTCTGGACATTTAATAAAAAACAGAACGAAGCAGACAACCAAAAACAGAGAAAAATACACAGTATACGAGCAACGCTTCCTCTTTCTCCAACGATGTACCGACCGGTGAGAACACGGTGGTATTTCATGTCGCTGCGGCGTGACATCTGTCGTACCACCCGACTCCGCGGCCAAGTCCAGTATCGTTCCGTAACGACCTCGTGTCATTCTCCACCAGACAAAATCACCCGTCGGCCAACGCGCTTTTCCCGGGCACCGACCTGGCTTTTCCTCGACCCAGGCGCACCAGCGGTCCTGAGCGCCTACACAGCCACCATCTCCGCCATCCACGACGCCGTCCTTCCCCTCCTGGCGTCTGCCGCACGAGGTTACTGGCGTCCCCAGGTTTTCCCCACCCCACTTTTTTTTCCACCCCCCCCTGCCCGCCTGCCCCCTCGCCCCCCATGCGGCGGCGGTCGGCGGTGACCATCCGTGAGCTCTAGCGCGAGCGTGTCTTGGACGCGGTGAGGCTGGTTCGGCGCGGCTGGAGCGTCAGGAACGCTATGGACGAGGTCAACTTCAACATCGACTTGGCGGTCCGCGCCTCGGTCGGGTCAATCCACCGGGCGCTGCACCCCCCAGTTTTACCGGCGGAGCGAATGGGCCGCCCACCAACCTGTAGGTGGAGCAGGAGCAAAAGCTGTCGTACGCCGTCAAGGCCTTTCAGCTGCAGGGGTTCAATATCACGAAGCTCCACCTCATCCTGGCCGTGTCGGACATTTTCTCCGACATGTCCGCGGAGGAGAAGGCCAAGTGGCCTACCGAGCGGCCGTCCGAGTCCTGGGTGCGGCGCTTCTGCCAGCGACGGCACCTCCAGCTGCGTATGGAAAGCCGCATCGAGAGCTGCCGCGCCAAGGCAGCGACCAAGGCCAGCGTTGCGCAACATCTGTCTGTTTTGGCTCACCTCTTCACCACGCACAACATCACAGCGGAGCGAATCTCGAACTGGGACGAAACGGGGTTTTCCCTCACCACAATGGCGGTGTCAAGATCTAAAGTGCTGGCTGACACGGAGGCGGGCCGGTCGCTGTCGCGGGGCTTGTCTGTTGGCAAAGACTGTGAGCACATCACGATCGGGGCGGCGGTGACCGCAAGCGGGACGGCGTACCGCCCCATCGTCATCCTTCCCGGAAAGGAATCCAAGTATCGGGTGTTGGAGGGCGGCTCCATCCAAACACCCGAATATGACCTGCCGGCTGGGTCAAAGGTTCATTACAGGGACCCGGCGGGGGTGGACGGACCTAAAATGCTCTCCTGGGTTGACGTCTACCTCGAGGAGACAGCTGACCTGCGGAGGACCGGCAAGACGAAGGTCGTCTTTGACGGCCACGCCAGTCACCTGTCGCTACGTGTCCTCCGATTGGCGCAAAACAACGTCATCGTGCACGCACTCCCTGCTCATACGTCTCACTTCACGCAGTCGCTGGGCGTTTCCGTGTTTGGGCCCATGAAAGGCAGCAGCAAGGGCTTCGTCAGCGCCTACGTGAACAACTCCGCCAATGTGGGCTCCAAGTTGACGGTGTACACAGCGTGCGAGTTCGTCACCGCTGCCTACAACTCGGCCATGACCCCCTCCATCACTAAGCTCGGCTTTGCGCGCAGGGGCGTGTGGCCGGTTAACCCGGCCGTATTCTCCGACTCGAACTTTTCCGTGAGCGCCCCTTACACGCTGACCACCGACGCCGACGCCGTGGACCCGTGGCTGGACGTCCACGCGCGGTTCTTTTTTCGCGGGGAGTCGCTAGCCAACAGCGTGACAGTAACGAAGACCGGGACGGTGTGCACTGCGGCGGGTGATCACGTCACAAGCGCCGCCGTCCTAGACGTGCTACGTCAGCGGGCGGCCAAGCGGGGGGAGGACGCGGAGCGGAAGCGCATCGCGGCCGCAGCGGCCGCGCAGAAGAAGACGGAGCGTGCCGCCGCGACCGAGGCAAACGCTGCTCGTCGGGCGGCGGCAGCGACCCGTCGGACGGCCACGGCGAGTGCCGCCGAGGAGGTGAGCCTGCGCGCGGTGGCCGGCGCTCGTGCCTCAATTCGTCGGCACGCGCGCCCCCTCCGCGAGAGGCGCGCCATTGCGAAGCAGCGGGCGGTCGAGCGGCGTGCGTGACGAGCCTGTACCTCTGTGTTACTGTGACATGAAATCCCTGTTGCTCTCTGCACCTATTTGTTCCTCCAACGGCTAGCCATCGAGATGGTGACGCATCGAAACCCAGAAGAATAATGATAGAAAAAATAATAAGACAGAATACACGTGGCTCGGCCAAGGCTCACCCGAATGCTGTTTTGGTGCATGTCGGCCAAAGGCCGCTCCCTCGCCCCCCCCTTAACCCTCCCCCCGACCCTCACCTTCCCTAAGCGGTGCATCCCGACCACTACCCACGCCCTGCTCAAGCACCGTCAACACAACCAACACCAGACTACGCTCCACGCATACTCTGCCCGTCCAGGATGTCTTGTGTGTCAGGGGTAAAACATTCTGGACCGCACCCCCCCCTCCCCAAGAGCCCACTCGTCGTCGATACCGCTAGCACCACTCGCACGCCCCAGCCCCACCCCGACGAGCACCCACCCATCATCGTCCCCCAATCAAGCACATCCCTCGACCCTCGATGACAACCCTCCTTGCGGTCCGACCAGTAGAAGTTGTCCAACAGCTGCTCGAAATGTCGAGCAGTGGGCAGCAGGTAGAGGAGCGGCTCGAGCGTGGCAGTATCAGCTGCAGCGCGGAAGATCCGACCATCCAAACAGGGTGCGCAGCCGCGGCAGCCGACACGACCTGAAGCCTTTGGCGATAGATGAGAAAGACGGGGGGTGGGGGAAAAAGTGGGGGGGGGCACTGGCGGTTGAGGGGGGAGGAGAAAAAGGGCTAATGGGAGGTGCCTGTAGGTAGGAAACAAGGGGGTAGCACGGTGAGGGTTCGTTTGCAATGGAAGGAGAGACAGACAATCGACATGGTGGACGCGAAGGGCGATTATTTCCGAGATGCGGAGCACCACACGCCAGGGGCGGCAGCACCCGGGGCGCCGGGAGGGAAAGTGGTCGTGACATGGCGAGAGGGAACGGGGTGGGCACTGAGAGAGGGACAGAGCAGACACAGGTGGCGCGCTGCGTGATGAGAAGCGGCGACGGTGGTGGCGTGCACCTGGTGTTCTCGCCTGGGTGACAGTAATGAACGGTCAGCAGCTGTAAAATCTCGTTCCAGATAATCGGCGATACTGTCATCAATGGCGACTCAGAGGGGGCGTGTTTGTCATAGAAAAAAGGGAGGAAGAAGCCTTGTAAAAAGCATGATGTCGGCAAAACATTTAAAGCGCAGCTCACAGGCTTTTTTTGGTGCCTTTTTTTCTTTATGATCGTCTGTTGTTTCTTTGATAAAATAGTAAATACGCAAACTGTTCCATGCTTCCGACACATTTGATATATCCGTATGATACCATTCAGAATCCACACCTGGGCGCGCGTTAGGGAAGACACCCTGCGTGGTGGTATGAAGTTCACGGTATATTTTGAGATCCTTTCTTCTGAAAGAAATAAGGAGGAGTTATCAGGATTCGATAGCATCGAGTTCGTCGGCATATCTCTGGGAAAGTACCAGGATCGGTGTGGGATTATCTCAGGGATTATCTTCGCGGGCCGTTAGGATAATCCGGCTGATACGCCGCGGAGTTTTTCTTGTCCGATCCTAGGATTGCCATGGTCTTCGATGGAGGAACGACCTGGGATCTGATCGAGGACTGTCCTCAAGATTGTTTGCTGGTTAGTTTCGCGGCGCATCCCATGGCATGGATGCATGACCGCTCGACAGAATAAACCATGGCACAGCACCTCTTTACATCCTTCGGACTGCCCCAGATTTAAAACCACATACATCCTGTGTCATGTACCTGAGGGAAAGCAGGCGCATCGGTTGACGCGGCCCCCAAGGACAATCGAAGCGCCTGTTTGAGGGACAAGGATACCGACCGGATGCTCGCCCTTCCGGAGACGTGGTCCGGTGTTTATACTGGGCTTGACACGAGAGACAGAGAGAGAGATGATCTTGCATGCCTGCATGGCATCAGAACGTGGAATGAAGCGAGATACAACCCTCAGAGCGGTCCTCTCCCTATAAAAAGGGATCATCCCTCGGATCGCTGCTTGGAATGCCTCGAGTAATGGCCTCGGTATTATCTGCACGTACAGATCTGAAACTGTCGTCCGAACAGTCTCCAGAACGACCCCAGTTACTCGTCGTCAGACCATACCCTGTATGCGCAGCCATCATGACCTCATTTTTATCTCGTGCAATATACGTGCGACTTTTTTGTATAAAAAGATGCGGGAAAAGGCAACAGAAGAAGCACAGAATAAAAACAAAATAAACCCATGGAGAAAAATTTGAAAATCGAAGAAAGTCAGGCATAAGAAAATCTCCATGGACAGCGCTGCAGTCGCTAACGTCGGCCTCGGGGCGTCGTCCGCAAAACATCGGGTCATGGGATGACCTCAAGGCCTGCTCGTGTTCAGTGCAGCCCCGTCTCTTACCGACGTGGTGCGACGGGAAAACTGTGCCATTGCAAGTAGTGCTTGTACGCTAGTCACCTTCCTCATCCGATAGATTAATATCGCCAGCCTTGAGGTCCTTCAACTCGTCACGCATGCACCGGATCACGCACTTGCGAGCCTCCGTGCTCTCTGGGCGCAAGAACTTTCGGTACTTCGCGGTGTCCACATAGGCTTTCAGGCAGGCAGCTCAGACTGCTCGCACGGAGCTCCATAATTCACTCGGGTCCAGAAACAACAGCTCGGCTATGATAGTCGCCGCCGCTCCGTTCATGTCAAGCGCTCGCTCCACTTCTTGGTCCCCATCTTTCAGCTTCAATCGATACCCCACGTGTGAGTTCATGGTCAGTGCGCCAGCGGCGAGGACATCTGCGGCGTCGGCAGCGACGACGACACGCTCCATGGAGGCCTCGTTCACGTCATCATCCATGTAAACTCCAAGGGTGCGGTACGCCAGCAGCCGACCCGAGGTACGCCGTCTGTTGCAGCGGGTACGTAGGCCCTTTTTCAGGGCCTGCTTCACGCCACGACGATTGTTTGACCAGCCGTTGGCACCATAGTCAATCTGGTTCGCATACTTCTCAATAGCTTTAGTCATCACAGCGCGGAGGGGGCGAGTACAGTCTTTGTTGGGTCCTTCGAGTTGTCCAGACGGGGCCAGCCATGAGAGGCAATCGTGTTCGGGCGAGTCGACGGAGCTTCCATTTCTTCCGGGGCTCGCAGTTCCTTTGAAGATTTTCTTCAGCATGGCCTGTGCGTATCGTGAAAACAGCGCGCTCAACTCATCCTGGAGCCACAACAGATCCAGGAAGATAACAAAGCAATTCCGGTGCTCAACAGCGCGTACGAGTTAGTCTAGAGTCCAACACAGGTACGTACAGATCGGAGGAGATCGGCGAAAGCAAGGCTGCCAGGCACAATGGTCCTTGTCTCGCAATGTGAAGAGGTCAACGTACTCCATGTGCGTTCCAGACACTCACGAAGAGGGCATTGTCGACCAATGGTGAGTGCGGAGAAGCTTCAGGGGCATCATCGGGGTCGCTGTGTGGCATGGCGTCTTCAGCGTCAACAGTGTTCTCAGCCAAGTCACAACAGTGTTCCCAGTCAACGAGCAGTCGTCCCAGTAGTAGTAGGTCAGGGCGTGTCACGTCTAAGCACCGTGGCAGCCTGCGCTTCAAAGTGAATGAGTACTCACCGAGCCGACCTGTTGCAGGCGGCGGGGTGTCCGTCCAGGCTCACATCAGAGGATCTCCCAGAACGAGGGCATGTGACCTCGCCGAGCCGGATACCGGCCGTGTGAGGCCCCTGGCCGCCTCCTAACGGCGGGTGTGACGCGGAGATGCGCCTCCTAACGGCGGGTGTGACGCGGAGATGAGCTTGGCGTGAATTTATTATCACATTTGTTCCATACGATGGACCAGTTGATCACTCACAGGAGAGGCACGCCCAGGAGCGAGCAGGATCAATCGCTAGCGCGATGGATCGCGGCATGCCCGGGCGGGGCAAACCCTTTGGCGCGCTGGAATCGCTGGAATCGGTCATGCGAAAGATCTCTACGGCCGGCGACACCGGGTACTTGACACAAAGTGAGGGGCTTGTTGTAATTTTTAACAATTGATGCGAGATATTGCAACGTATCCGGCTCGCCCGGCCGGCGGCCGACGAGTGATCTGAGGCAGATCGGCCCGCACCCTCCACGGCGCGGATAAATCGCGGAGCACCACACATCCGGAGGAGCGAGGCAGGGGAGCACGCCGCCAGGCCCACCTCCGTGAAGGGGTGCGTGCCGCTGCGGCATGGGGGCGCGCCACACCTGAAGACTGCCACGCGCGCTCGAGCGTCCACCGTACCGTCGTGCAACTCATCCCTGCCGCCGCTCTTTCTCTCTCACCGTACGTCTGCGACGCACCACCCGATCCCCTCATTGCTTCTTTTCCTTCCCCCCTCCACACTCTCCGCCCCCCCTTTCCCAGCCCCCCCCCCCCCCCTCCTCCCCCGCTTGTACTTTTGAGGACCGAGGCTTGTCACGCCGCCGGTGGGTGCGGGCCAGACCTTCACCGGTCGCCCGAAATGGCGATCGTGTCCTGTTTGTGCCGCGGGCTGCGCCCCATTTACTGGGGTCGACCGCTGGATTTTTTCGAGTGGCCGCCACGCCGGGTAGGCGGTCCTCACTGTGCGATTTCGGTCGTCACCCCGCCGTTGGGTGCGTACCAGTCTGCCGCCGATCGCCCAGGCGGGCGATCGGGCTGTCGTGGTGCCACGTGCTGAGCCCTTTTGCTGGGCTCAGCCGTATCCCCCTCTTCCCCTGACCATTTGGTGAGGGCCAGAGGCTCGGCACCGCGCCGGTGGGTGCAGGGCAGACCACCGCCGATCGCCCGATCGGGCGGTCTTGCCTTGGTTGTGCGCCGCGTGCTGTGTCGCCTCTGCTGGGGCTAACCGCTGGCTTATTTGAGTGGCCGCCACGCCGGGTGGGCGGTCCTCACAGTGTTTTTTTGCTCGTCATCTCACGGGTGCGTGCGTGCCGGCCCGCAGGCGATCGCCCAGGAGGGCCTGTTTCGCTGCTGTGGTGCTGCGGGCTGTGCCCTCTTTCTCGGGCCAGCCGCTGACTGTTGGGCGTGGCCACCACTCCGACTGAGTCGTGCTTTTTGCCTCGGCACCCCATCTGTGGGTGCGGGCCATGGAGGGGCACGATGCCTCCGAGCCACCCAGGCCCATTCCCGGCGAAATGTCTCCCAACCAACGTCGCCAAGTGGCACGGGCCCGGCGTCGAGCGGAGGCTATGACCGCCGAAGCAGCCCGTGCGGCTGAAGAAGCCGCGCGAGCCGTTGAGGCCGCGGATGCGGCCGAGCGCGAGGCCGCGGCACTGGCCCGACGGGCCGAGATTGTTCCCCCACCGGCCCCCACGATTCCGCTCGGTATGAGCCGCGGAAGCGCTGGACGGGGCGGTCGTGGCCGTGGACGTGGCCACGGGAGTGCCCGGGGACGTGGCGGTGGCGAGCACCCGCCGGCTCGAAATTTCGGGCCGTCCCTGCTGCAATAACAGGCAGTTGGCGGCGGATCGCGGCATGGTGCGATTTCGGACACTGCATCCCACTCATTGGAGGGGCGCCAGCCCCCGCGCGCGATGAGGGGATCAGGTCGGCTCGGGGCCCGGGGACCGAGAGTCGAGTGCACTCGCGTGCGCCCAGAAGGGGCGTCATCTGGCTGTGACGGGTCCCTGCCGGCGTCGGATACCATCTCCTTCGTCAACGACGCACGGCGGGTATTGGCTGGTCGATCCTGTGGGCTGACAGCTTCGCAGCTGCGAATGCTCCTGTCCGCCCTGGAACTTGCTGGGCCGGAGTTTCTTCCGAGCCCCGTCCGGCTGCAAGTGCTGAGACAGTGTCGCGGGGGGGGTGGCGACGTGGA
>ENA-ORXR01003663-ORXR01003663.1-marine-metagenome-genome-assembly--contig:-NODE-3663-length-13567-cov-90.054411_pt1 | contig 13567 bp, 7 predicted proteins | sample MGYA00237866_ERZ511479 | MGnify/ENA metagenome assembly ERZ511479 | reverse complement strand
ACCCCGATTCGGGATAAGGATTTCAAAGGATTCTTAGACGGAAAAAAGACGAGTATAATGGCACATGTTATTTAATTCCTCATACTAAATCAAACGAAACCTAAAAATTATGAAAAACTCTTTTTTAATAGAGAATTGAAAATGAAGAATGAAGAATGAAGAATGAATAATGAAGAATTGCCAAAAATAGAAAAAGCCTTTCCCAGATTGGGAAAGGCTTCTTTTTGAATATTATATTTTGAAAAAAATCAATACATAACATAGACTGCCTTTCCCCTGTCCTTTGGACAACAGCAACAGCAGCAGCATGTGTTGGTCGTAAAATTCATTTTAAATAAAATTATAAGTCGTTTTGTTTTGTGGCCGATTAAAATCAAAAGAGCCTTTCCGGAAATCTCGAAAAGGCTCTTTAAATATATTTTATACAAATAATATCCGAAGGAATCTTTTCAAGACCTAATTGAAACAACAACAGCAACAATAGTCGCTTGTGAATTGTGTATGGAAAGTATTTGTGTTCATTTTTTAATAATTATGATGCAAACATAAAGGTATTTTTTTTACTAATCAAATTTTTTAAGAAAAAAAATTGTCTGGTGGGGTACATTTTCGGTTCTTTGACAATTTTTGCATTTGGAATAAAATTAAAGATTTGTGCCTTGCGTGTTCCTCCCCCCAACCCCCTCCAAAGGGGGAGATTCTTCGCTTCGCGAAGAACTACTCGAGGTAGTCTCCCCCTTTGGAGGCAGGGGTGATTGGTTCTGAATTTCGCACAAATTTTATTTTGTTTGATAGCCCCGAAGGGGTGAACTTCACTAACTTGGGGTGTCAGCCCCAAGATAGAAATTCGAGGTATCACTTAGCCCTGAAAGGGCGAAATTTCAAGTTATATCGCCCTTTCAGGGCTGGCGAAGTAGATTTATTCCGAGCAATGGGCTGACACCCATTGTTATAATATGTCGTCCCGTTGGGACTTGTGACAAAATTATATTTTGATGAAAATGATTTCTCATTCAGAACCAATCCCCCCTGCTTTGGAGGGGTTGGGGGGAGGAAAAACTTGAAAAACTAATGTTCAAGAATTTCTTGAAAATCACAATAGACTCGCTAATTTTTCTTTTTGCAAAAATTGTCAAAGAACCACATTTTCTTAATCAACGTAACACGGACATTCCTGTCTGCGCCCACGAAATGCAGATAGAAATGTCTGTGTTACGTTCTTCACCACTCATTTTTTTTGCGTAAATTTGCCGATGAGAAATAATTTATGATTAGTCAGAAGACCATACGGGAAATACGCGACGCAGCAAAAATAGAAGATATTATTGGCGATTATGTCACGCTCAAAAAGCGGGGAGTCAATCTATTGGGGCTTTGTCCGTTTCATAATGAAAAGACGCCTTCGTTTACAGTTTCTCCGGCAAAAAACATATATAAGTGTTTTGGATGTGGTGAAAGTGGTGGTTCGATTAATTTTATTATGGAACACGAGGGCATGACTTATCCGCAAGCCTTGCGCCACCTCGCCGAGCGTTATAATATCGAATTGGATGAAACCAAACCCTCCGCAGAAGCCATTCAAGAGCGACAAACGATAGATAGTCTTTACCTTATCAACGAACGGACTCAACAGTTTTTTGCGAAGCAACTTTTTGATACAGAGGCAGGTAAAAATATAGCTTTAACTTATTTTAAAGAACGCGGTTTTAATGAAGATACGATTAGGAAGTTCGGATTGGGCTATGCACCGAATGGTTATAAGACCTTTACGGATAAGGCGGTAAAGGAGGGTTATAAGTTGGATTTGTTGCAAAAAGCGGGCGTAACTTCGCGGAAAGGTTTTGATTTTTTCCGGGATAGAATGATGTTTGTCATTCACAATCTGACTGGAAAAGTCATCGGATTTGGGGGGCGGACGCTTTCTAAGGATAAAAAATCACCCAAATATATCAATACGCCAGAGTCCGAAATTTACGTCAAAAATAAGTCGCTTTACGGCATTTATTTTGCCAAAACTGCCATTCGGAAAGCCGATGAATGTATTTTGGTGGAGGGCTATACGGATGTGATTTCGCTGCATCAATCGGGCATCGAAAATGTAGTCGCATCGTCGGGTACTTCATTGACCGTGGGGCAGATCGGCATGGTAAAACGTTATACGCCGAACATCAAAATCTTGTACGACGGCGACCCTGCGGGCATCAAAGCCGCGATGCGTGGGTTGGATATGGTCTTGGAGCAGGATATGAATGTTAAGGTGGTTTTATTGCCGGAAGGCGAAGACCCCGATTCGTATTTGCGGAAGCTCGGTGCGGATACTTTTAAGCAATATATATCAGATAATGCCAATGACTTTATCTTATTCAAAACCAACCTTTTATTAAAAGAAGCCGAAGGCGACCCCGTCAAAAAAGCGGGATTGGTGAAAGATATTGTAGAGAGTATTTCGAAGGTACGCGAGCCGATAAAACGTTCTATTTATATCAAGGAATGTGCGGCAAAAATGGACATCTCCGAGCAGATTTTGATTACTGAAGTCAATAAAATCATCCATCGAAGTCTGCAAAAACGCGAGCAACAAATCACCGCTCAACAAGCAAGCGACGACGCTCCCCCACCCCACACGGCAGCCGACGCACCGCAGGAAGATGCCGCCCAAATCGGTGGTGAACCTGCGCCAAAAAAATCGCGCGAACTGACAGATGAATTTCAAGAGAAAGACATCGTGCGACTTATCGTAGAGTTTGGCGACCGGATTTTGGAGGAGGAAATGACGGTGGCTGCCTATGTTTTGGCGAGTATCGAGGATGTGATGGAAGAGTTTGCGGATCCGCTTTGTCAGCAGGTTGTTTCGGAGGCTTATGAGGTGCTTCGCAATAAACAAACGCTTTCACCACAGCATTTTACAAATCATACAGACCCTAATATTACCCAACTCGCTATCGCGCTCACACACCTGCCGCATGAGTATAGTAGCAATTGGGAAGATAAATTGCAGCACCCCCTCCAAACCCAAGAAATGCCCGATAAAAATTATGTGAATGACGTAAAAATAGGCGTTAAACGCTTCAAATTCAAGAAGGTATGCGGTTTGTGTGAGAAGAATAAAGAGAAGTTTAGAACCGCCGCACCGGACGAACTTTTGTATTTGTTGAAAATACAACAGAAACTCAACGAAATGCGCGAAGCACTGGGCGTAGAGCTTGGAACGGTGGGCGTGATTCGTTAGTTTTATAATGGATAATGATTAATGGTTAATGGTTAATGGTTAATGATTAATGGTTAATGGTAGGGTGTGTAATCTGTTACAATACTGACTCACCGCTATTTAGTTGTTTTTTAATTTGTTTTCGCTGCCCGATTGGTTATGGCATTACGCCTTGCGGGCATTTTCCCTCTTTTTTCGGTGACTTATTTTTCTGACAGATTACACACCCTATGGTTAATGGATAATGGATAATATTCTTACTTCACTGCCAAATATAGCTCCTTTAAAGTATCCACAGATTCAAGCTCATAATGCGCTGCGATAGCGTCCACATTCGCTTTTCGATAGTAATCTTTCGGACAACATAAAATGATTTTCCGCGACGCTGCATGTAATCCTAATTCAAGTAAAGTAATCGGCGAACTTGTGTTTTTATCAAAATACATGACAATCACATCTGCGGTTTTTAGCCCGTATAATTCCCAGTCGATTTGCTGTTTCATTTCGCCTTCGTAGCGGTTGTTATTCCATGTTTCATCCCAATCTTCACGCCGAGGATTGAAGAAAATAATGTCGTCATTTTCCGCCATTTGAATCATCTTTTCTTGCCATTTTTCGGCTTTGCCCATTTCTATTGAGCCTGCCAGAAAGACGGTTTTGTGCGGAAATTTAGTGATGTTTTTCAGGTCGTCTTTTGGATAATATACTTTCATGGTAATTTATAATGGATAATTCATATCGAAAAGTCGTCAGGCGAATCCCTTTATTAAAAGTGAATATTTGAATAATCAAAGCAAATAATTCTATAAAAACATTCGCCTGACGACTACAAGTTGAACAAATAAAATTCGTGTAAATCCGTTTCATCCGTTCAACCCGTGTCCTATCGCAGAAGGAAGTCAAACGAAAGCCATTTCTTCCGCCGTTTCATGCTTCATTTGAATGTCCATTAAAGCTCGTATTTCACTCAAACTTACTTCACGTAGCAGCTTCCCATCCTTATAAATGGTTTGCAACATGCCGCCTTTTTCTTCTGCCCAAGTTGCTTCGTCGTGCATTTGGGTGATGCGTCCGTTTTCGCCGTCGATTCTGATTAATCCCTTTGCACTCTTCTTTGTACCATCGTCTGTTTTTGGGTTTTTAAAAATGGCTCTGCCTTTGCCGTTTACTTCGCCGTAAGTGGCTTTCATGGCAAATCCGTAGGTGTCGCGGGTCACGTATTGATAGGTATATGAACCGATGCCAAAGACGACATTCGCAGAGGCAAAACCTTTGTCTTCCAATTGTTTACATATCGCTTCGCAACGTGCTAAGGTGATGCTATCGCCATAAATCAAACCGATGTGTGGGTCGAGGAGTTTGTAGCCTTTTTCGGAGGTAGTGCCGCCGAATGTTTCCCACAGACATTCGACCGAACCTTTATATTCGGGCGTGCCGGGCGTGGCGTCGGGGTCGCCGCAAATGATTTTCACCGGGTCGCCAGAATCGGGTCGAATGACGACTTTTCCGTCGCGTTTTAGGATGTCATTTTTTAAGGTCGAAATGTACTCCGTTATCACTTTCCAGTAATCCCAAGTGTCGGAGACGATACTCACGATGCCACTTGGATAAGCCTCATTAATCAAGCGTCTGAAGGTTTCGATTTCATTGAGTTCCGTGCCCATACACATCACTGAATGTTCGGTAGCGGGTACGCTTAGTCCGACCACTTCTTTATCGGAATCTGCGTGGTAATATTGTTCCAAAAAATCAATTGCAGGGATGCTATCCGTTCCCGTAAAACTCAGCAAATGCGCCGCACCGCTCATCATTGCTGCTTCCAAACCTGCCATTCCGCGAAAGCTGAAATCATGCCCCTGCAAATTCACAAAATCCGAATCGCCACCCGTCAAATCGACATAACGATTGAGGATTTTTTTGTATTCAAATGCCGTGGTCGCGCTCGTACAAGGCAGCCACATAATACACGACATGATAGTTTCGAGAAAGTTTGTGACCCAAAAAAACTCCGGTAGCGTATTTTTAATCGTAAACATTGGCGTCTTAATCGGCACGAGAGTTCCCTCTTTCAGTGCCTTGATTTCGACAGGCAGGTAGCCCAGATCGTGTAGTGCTTCGACGTGTTCGTACTTGATGTCTGCGCCGAGATAATTGCTGATTCTGCGCTTGTATTGGCGCACAACTTCCGCCTTTGGGCGACCGAAAAAGTTGCGGTCAAACTCCTCTTGCAAGTATTTTTTAATGAAATATTGCAAGCCGAAAAAGACGATTTTCTCAACGCCTTCTACCCTACTTTTTCGAGGTGTCCAGTTGGAATAAACGAGTTCGGTGCCTTCGGGATATTGGTTTCTATGGTCTACTTTATAACCATCTGATAAATGTAATGTATTCATTTTTAACGTTTTGAGTTCGTTGTTCTTTGTACTTTGTTCCCTGTTAAATATAAAACGTAGAACTAAGTACTCGGATTAACTGATTTAATTCGTGATAAACTTGCGCCAAACCTGCTCTATCATCAAGCAGCGCATTGAAGTATATTTTTCTGGAATTGGATTTGAAAAAAGGTGGATTTTCATTGATGGCATCGTAGGGGATTTTGTGTTTTTCGCAGTAGGATTTTACAAATTTGGTGTCCTCATTTCCCGTAAAAATAATCAGGTAATAATTGATAGATTTTAGCTTTCGCAGCAATTCAATCATATCATTAAATCTGTGTCCTTTTCCGTGAAAATCGTACACCGTATTATCGAAATCGTAAGCGGCGACAAGCGAATTATATTTTTTGTATTCTTCTAAGGTTCTGCTGAAATAAGGATATTTTTAAATTATTTTATAATAAAAAATATTTATAAATAATTCATTTTTAATAATAAATAAATTATAAAATAATTTTAATTAATTAAAAAATAGCTATATTTCAGTGTAACCTTCTAAGTGAAAGAAATTAAATAACTGTATATTCTTGATACTAAAAGTCGCTTGAATGAGTTGTCTGTATTTAGATAAAAATCCATAATTATTGGTGTTGTTGTGTTGTAGCTTCGTTGTGTTGTAGTTCCTAAAAAAGGTTAGTCGCATGTGATTAAGTTTTGCGATTAGTTTTCATCTGGTTCACTGCTACATAAATCTGATATTATCCTTAAAATTAAAATAACTACTTCTATAATAATAATCATAATATATTTTTTAGTTAAATTTTATAAAAAAGAATTGCTTGATTTTACAATTAACCAAAGTTTAATTTTTAATAGAATTTAAAGTTCCGGACTTTGGACATCGGGTGATTGGGTAATTGGAATAAAATCTTGATTACCAAATTATTAAATAAATATTATTATTAATTTATATTATCAATAATTTAATTTATATTTATCTGAAAGGTAATATATTATCCTGATTACCTAATTTTCAAAGTCCAGTTAAAATTTATTCATTCAAAATTAATCATGGTCAGGGTTATTGGTATCTGTATGAGTGCTTTATTTTTTATCGTACTAAAGGAATTTGTGCTGTATATTTTTTTGAATTTTTCATTCAATTTATCAAAACCATTACTAAAAATACCGTGTGTGACGATGAGGTAAATATCACCTGCATTTTTGTGTTTCAGCTCGTCTGCCAAGCCGAGAAATGTACCGCCGCCATCGCAAATATCGTCTACGATGACGCAGGTTTTGCCTTGTAAATCATCGGTGTAGGCAGCGAAGCCGCTTAGGTTGCCTGTTTTGACATCGCGGTGTTTGCTACATTCTATAATTGTTTGATTATCAAGGTATTGAGCGAGTCGATATATCTTTTTTAATGCGCCGCCATCGGGCGAAATGAGCGCATAGTCGGTCATTCCTTCGAGACATTGGGCGACAAATTTGTGGTTGTCAATGATACGTACATTTTCCAATAATGCGCTGGTCACTTCGGAATGTGGGTCGAGTATCGTAATGCTGTCAAATCCTACCGAATTGAACACATCAGCATAGACTTTCACGCTCAATGCCTCGCCTGCTGTCATGACTCTATCTTGCCTTGACGCCGGAAAATATGGCACAAATAGATGTAGTTTTTTCGCACCCATACGCCGCAGTGCATCTGCCGCAAGCAGGATAAGACCGACGTTGTTAAATTCACGGATGCGAGTGGTGATTGTGATTTCATCATTTGCAGTTATGGTGTCTTTTATTTGAATGTGTGGCTCACCTCCACTGAAGGTAAATTGCTCAAATTGGATGGATGTCCCAAAGGGTTGGAATTGGGTATCGAGATTTAAAAATTTCATATTTTGTGTATTTTTTACACAAATTTAAATAAAAAAAGAATAGCATGCAAGTTATTTTGTGTATTTTTTACACATAAAAAAATATAATGAATGAATTTTTGAATTTTGAATGAATGAATTTTGAATCGAAAAACACTTTTAGTTAAGAATGATTCATTCATTCAAAATTCATTCATTCATTCATTAGCCCCTTACGTTATTTGGAATAACATGCCTCTTTGTTTCAATGCGAAGTATTTTTTTTGGTCAAATTTGAATAGCGCACCGGGTCTGCCTCTGCCTTGGCTGACCTTTTCGGAGAGTTGTTCGAGGATGTCGAGTTGTAGGAATTTTTTTTTGAAATTGCGGCGTTCTATTTGGCGTCCGTAGACGATTTCGTAGAGTTTGTGCAGGTCGGAGAAGCGGAATTTTTCGTCGAGTAGCTCGAAGCCAACGGGTTCGTAGGAGAGTTTGCTGCGCAATCGGGCGGCGGCGATGTCGAGGATTTCTCGGTGGTCAAAGGCGAGTTTTGGGATTTTGTTGGTGTGAAACCATTTGGCATCGGCGGCATCGGTGGCGGCGTAAAGGTCAAATTTGGCTTGGCGCACCAAGCCGTAATATGCCACCGTGATCACGCGATTGCGCGGGTCGCGTCCGGGTGTGCCGAAGGTGTAGAGTTGCTCCAGATAGCTGACCGTGATGCCCGTTTCTTCGCGCAATTCGCGGTGTACCGCCGTTTCGAGCGATTCTGCTTCGAGTACCAAACCGCCCGGCAATGCCCACTCGCCCAGATGAGGCGCGACTTTGCGTTTGATGAGCAGTACTGAAAGTCCTTCTTTGGAATCGTAGCCAAATACGACAGCATCGACACTGACGCGGATGTTGGGTAAACTCATATTTAAGTTCAAGTTTCAAGCGCAAGTTCAAATATGGAACTTGTTAGGGGTTGGCATCGCTTGCGATTTTATTTTGTGTGAATAGTACAATATTAGGATGTTTTTTTTCGTTGTCCTAATAATCTTATATTTATTTTTGTTGGAATCCGTTTGGGTTTCCGGGTGCAAAGTTATTTTGGGGTGTACCCAAAACCGCTCTTTATCTATTGGATACCAATTAGTTACGTTTCCGAATTTTGATGAAAAACGTCCTAAAATGTGTTCTTTGACGTATTGTTTTTTTGATTTTAATATTTCAAAATGTTGCGTAACTGATTGATTTGTATTATCTTGGCACAATATACGGGCTATTATCCCCTTTCCATTATAACAAGGATTGAAACCCGTATCGGTAGCCTTTTTTCAAGCGTCCTGTTTTTTGGGCTATTATCCCCTTTCCATTATAACAAGGATTGAAACAGAATGGTGCATTTCTCCACTCTGCAATCGTTTTGGGCTATTATCCCCTTTCCATTATAACAAGGATTGAAACTAGATAGAAAAAGGATTGTCCCGGCATAGTACATAGTGCTATTATCCCCTTTCCATTATAACAAGGATTGAAACGCTTCACTGATTTAGAAGATGGCATCCGCAAAACCGCCGCTATTATCCCCTTTCCATTATAACAAGGATTGAAACCGTAATCGGTGTACCCAAAAAGCCTATCATCTGGGCTGCTATTATCCCCTTTCCATTATAACAAGGATTGAAACACCCCTGGACTGGCGAAGAAGTCCGAAACCCTAATATCGCTATTATCCCCTTTCCATTATAACAAGGATTGAAACTTTCCTCAAACTGTGTGTCATTCACGGCTTCGCCTGGGCTATTATCCCCTTTCCATTATAACAAGGATTGAAACGTCTGTATGCCTTAGCTGGCTTTATCATGGAAAAGAGCTATTATCCCCTTTCCATTATAACAAGGATTGAAACATAAAACCGTTGTCATTTCGGATAGCTACACGGATGGCTATTATCCCCTTTCCATTATAACAAGGATTGAAACGCCTTTTTTCATTTTGAATGGCTGTAAACGCATTTCGCTATTATCCCCTTTCCATTATAACAAGGATTGAAACATTCTATTGGTTGAAGTTGCATAGTTATTTGGTCAAGCTATTATCCCCTTTCCATTATAACAAGGATTGAAACTCAAAAACATCTATTGTATCATTAAAGCCATCTTTAGCTATTATCCCCTTTCCATTATAACAAGGATTGAAACTTTCTTGATACATAGACCCCGATTTGTCGAGTGCGAGCTATTATCCCCTTTCCATTATAACAAGGATTGAAACCATAAAGATAGCTATCTATTAGCTTTTTCACTATTTGCTATTATCCCCTTTCCATTATAACAAGGATTGAAACAAAAACGCTCGATAATCCACGCTTTTCAATGTTTCTGCTATTATCCCCTTTCCATTATAACAAGGATTGAAACCTAAAGAGCACAATTCGGGCTTATTTTCCTTTGGCTGCTATTATCCCCTTTCCATTATAACAAGGATTGAAACTTGGTATGATGGACTATTCATATTTTCTCCATCAACTGCTATTATCCCCTTTCCATTATAACAAGGATTGAAACCGTATTCTAAGATGTCGCCGAGGTCGGCGGTATCAAGCTATTATCCCCTTTCCATTATAACAAGGATTGAAACGAGGTTGTTTTGTGCAGCTTGGGCGGCACTGTCGTAGGCTATTATCCCCTTTCCATTATAACAAGGATTGAAACCCCACCGAAAGGAAAAACAATCGAAGACTTCAAAAAGCTATTATCCCCTTTCCATTATAACAAGGATTGAAACAGAGGAAGGGCGCGAAAGTTGATGCGTGAAACGGAAGCTATTATCCCCTTTCCATTATAACAAGGATTGAAACAAACTCAAAAAACCTTGCTTCGTGACAAGCCCAACGGGCTATTATCCCCTTTCCATTATAACAAGGATTGAAACGATAAAATAACACCCCACTAAAACAATTACAATTAAGCTATTATCCCCTTTCCATTATAACAAGGATTGAAACCCGTATGGAAAAAGGACGATGTTTAATAAAGTGTTTGGCTATTATCCCCTTTCCATTATAACAAGGATTGAAACATGAGAGACTACCAAAAGATATGCGTGGTGGAGTCTGGCTATTATCCCCTTTCCATTATAACAAGGATTGAAACGGGTATTTAAAGTTGTTTATAGACGTGTTCCCTTTAGCTATTATCCCCTTTCCATTATAACAAGGATTGAAACAAGCGGAATACGACTGCCAAAACGAAATGGCGGTAGGCTATTATCCCCTCTCCATTATAACAAGGATGAATTGTATTAAAAAACTTTGGTTCTTTGACAAATTCAGTGGTTGCTCGTTTCTTGCGTAAGGGATAGTAGGTGTTGTTTGAACGTAACGGAGCGATAGCGAGAGTGGAGAGAGTGCCGGATAGCCCGACCCCCGACTGGTAAGGAGGGGGATACGCCCAAATTATTATTCATTTCACCGGATTTGTCAAAGAACCAAAACTTTAGACCATCATCCATTTTAGTTGCAATGTAGAGACGCGATTAATCGTGTCTCTACATTGCAATGCGTTTTTGGTCGGCATAAAAAAGCCGTAGAGAAAATTCATGAATTTTCTCTACGGCTTTTTCTATTTTCAGAAAGAAATAAACCATTAATCGTTAGGCATTAGACTTTATTTAGGAATATTTTGTATGCATGGAATTTTGTATTTTTTCGATAATCAAGCCTCATTTTGAGCTGCATACCCTACGGTACGGAGCGAAAAATAGGAGAAGAGTATCGGAAAAAGACAGTGTTAGCTGCATACAAAATATTTCTAAATAAAGTCTATTAAGCATTAAAAAAATGCGCCCCGAAACCTAAGTCTCGAAGCGCGTTCATCTATCCAATTCAGTTAAATTTTATTCGTCTAATTTCACAAACGGCATTGTCTGTGAGTACCATCCGTTGCCTTGTACCGTAATGAGGTAGGTGGCTGCGGGTAATCTGCTTGGGTCAACTGTGATGAGATTTGTACCTTCAAATATCGTGAAGGGTACTTGCATCATCGTTCTGCCGAGCATATCTCTGATGATGACTTGTGCGTCTTCGTGGTCAACATTGCTGTTGAAACGAATATTGACAACACCATAACCGACCGGATTCGGGAAGACATCCGAGATGGACACGCCACCCGTAGTACAAGCCGATTGTATGGTCAATATGTCGGAATAGGTTACTGCGCCGTCAAGTTCTACGATTCGTAGGCGGTAGTAATTGATTTCGCTCAAATTGGTATCTATGTAGCTGTAATCGTTGGCGGTATCCGAGTTGCCTGCCGCATCTACTCGACCAATTTCTGTAAATGTAGTACCGTCTGTACTTTCTTCTATCTCGAAGTGGCTCACGCCTTCTTCTGTCGCTGTACCCCAAGTGAGTATCGCTTCGCAATCTTGCTCTGTGCCTTTGAAGTACGACATTTCGATTGGTAAGATACAGAGTGTCAACTCTACTTCTACCGGAATTTCTATCACACAGAATCCTCCGTCAGTTATCGTGAGGGTGTATGTCCCTGCATCGGTAGCATCTGCTGCAACGATGACGGGGTTCGGATTGAGTGACGTGAAATCGTTTGGTCCTGACCATTCGTAAGTGTAGTTCGCTGCATTTCCAATAGCATTGGCAGTCAAATATACATTTTCGTCGATACAACCGCCATCTGCTTGCGGATAGGCTACGAGCGCACAGGCAACTTCGGCGGTAGATATTTCTTCGATGTCGTGGTCATCTTCATCGTTATCGTTTTCGCCGTTTTCAAATATTTCATTGTCATCTACTTTGCCATCATTCGTATTGTCATTGTCAGGTGTAGAATCTGCATCCGGTGGGTGGTTGCCATTGGTATCTTCTGCATCGCTGACCTCTGCATAGTTGGTAATGACACCGCTTGAAACATCATTTACCGTGAATCGAATGTGTACCAATGCCGAGTTACCCGGAGCTATCGGTGTAGAATGTACGTAAGTAGCTTCGGTTGGGCTTGCTTGTGTCCAATCTTGATCGGCAAGGGTCAATTCTGCAGGTATGTAATCTGTCAATTCAATATTTTGAATTACATCTGTACCTTGATTGTAAATGTACAATCCGAATATCACGATGTCTCCTTGATCGACAGGCGTACCCGCGGATGGTAAAAGGATGACTTTACTCAATGCTACATCGAATACGCCCACTGGCAACTGTGCCGGATCGTGGTCGTCTTCGTCATCACTTGTGTTGTCGGTTACGCCATCTACCCAATCGTCAGTGTTGTTGGTATCCGGTGTACTATCCACATCATCCGGCATATTGCCTTGTGTATCTTCTGCTTCGCTAATTTCGGCAAAGTTGACCAAATCAGAACCAGCTGCGCCAGCTTGTACGGTCATCGTGACTTCTACATCGTAGCTGCCGCCAACAGGTATTATATCCGTAATCACGGCGTATGCTTCGCTTGGGCTAACTGATGTCCAGTCGCTATCATTCAAGAGGAAGCCTGCAGGAACGTAATCCGTAATAGTTATATTTGTTGCATCTACTGTGCCTTGATTGTATACAGTAATTACGAATGTCGCATCCTGACCTTCAAATACGGGTAGTGCTTGTGTCGGTGAAAGTTCTTTGACTAGTGCGAGGTCAAATATTTGTAGCGTCACATCTGCCGGGTCGTGGTCGTCTTCGTCGCCACTACCATTATTGATTTCACCATCTATGTAAAAGCCGTCGTTTAAGCCATCGGCATCTGCGTCCGAATCTACGTCATTAGGGGAGCTGCCCGTTACATCTTCGGCATCGGTAATCTCTGCGAAGTTGGTTAAGGTCGGCGTACCCGCTAATGCAGGGTCGATTGTCAAAGTAATATCAACAGTCTCGCTACTGCCCGGTGTGATTGGTCCTGCAATGGTGCTTAGTACCGTATTGAGCTGAACGCCCGGCACCCAGTCGGTATCGTTGAGTAGCATACCATTGGGGATGTAGTCGATGATGTCCACGTTGTAAGCATCAATCGTTCCTTGGTTGGTTACTTCGATAGTGAAGACTACATCGTCTCCGGCGTAGTAATTGCCCGTTGGATTTGCCAGTACTTTTGTGAGTGCTAAGTCAAATATCTGCTCAATGTTGATGGTTT
>ENA-ORXR01003662-ORXR01003662.1-marine-metagenome-genome-assembly--contig:-NODE-3662-length-13568-cov-2.890075_pt1 | contig 13568 bp, 14 predicted proteins | sample MGYA00237866_ERZ511479 | MGnify/ENA metagenome assembly ERZ511479 | reverse complement strand
GTTGTTCAAACATATTCAGTCTTCTGTTTGTTGTGCTTCAGTTAACAAAGCTAACTAGAAGCCGTCCAAACAGTGAAGCTGACACTAGATCATCGCTAAACCCAAATATATGAGTGTTGCTACTAGCGCGATATGAAGAGGCTGATCCATCGAATGAACCAAACCGCCCACATATCTCTTCATGTGTCTTTCAATTTCAAAGAGCGTGAGACAACTCAAATCAGGATGCGCCGTATCTTGCTGGCGCGCCCCGCCTAAACCGTCTCTAAATTTCCTACGTCTCGTTGGCGTTGGCCTTGGCCGCTGCCCCGTCTGGCGTCCCGTTGTGCGCCTCAGCGCCTCCGGTGAGATGGGGTTTACGGTTAGCGGTCAGAACCCGCAAGTGGTTTTTTCAAGAAAAACGTATTTTTCTCGAGAAAACTGAAAACTCGTTTGTTTTCAATACGTTAACGAATGAAGATTGTTTGAATTTCTTCGTTCGTCGCCGTTATGTTTAGGACGTCACTGCTCGGTCAGCCCCATATGTTGTGTTATACACCGACTTATACACATTCACCTAAGGATTTTTCCCAAATCAGCCTGAATCGCGCGCCGATTCAGCGACTCAAATCGGAATCAAACCCGCCCGATTCACCTGAATCACGGCTCCGAAATTGAAAATTTTCTGATTTCGGCCAAAATAATTCCAAATTTTCTGGAAAATCGCGCGGATTCGGCGATTCAGATTCGCCGTCACGGGGAAAACTCGGTGGAAAACGCCTCAATTCAGGATTTCGCAGGGTCTTGGCGTCACAATCGGCGGCATCGAACGCCAGACATGCCTTTATATATAGAAGACCTGCCCTTCAGGATGGCTTTAGGCAGCTTGCGCGCCGCGCTTGGACTTCTTGAACATCGGCAGGCGCGTTGCCAAGAATGCCAGGATCACCGCCAGATAGATCAGCGGTTCCCACTGGAACCCTTTGGACAGCATGATGAAATGCACGCCCCCCAGGATCGCCGCGAAATATGTCCCCTTATGAAGGGTCCGCCATTTAGGGCCCAGCTTGCGCACAGACAAATTGTTCGACGTCAGCGCCAGCGGCAGCAGGATCAAGAACGCCGCCATCCCCACAGTCACATAAGGGCGCTTAACAATGTCCGCCCAGATTTGACTGATGATCCCCACATCCAACAGCAACCACACCAGCAGATGCCCCAGCACATAGATAAATGCCATGATCCCGATGGCACGGCGGAACTTCACCAGATTGATCTTTGCAAACCGCATCAGCGGCGTGATGGCCAAACCCACGATCAAAAGCTGTAGGGCGATTTCGCCCAACTCCCGCTCCAACACGTTGATGGGTTCAGGGCCAAGGCCCCCCGTCAAACCAAGATAGAATGTATAAAGGCCGGGAAGCGGCAGTACTATATATAATAGCCACGCTGGAACTTTGCGGGTCGCTTGATTGATCTTTTGGGTCAACATGGGAAAACCCCTTCCTACTTGTTGATCCCTAGATAAACGCCCCGTCCCGCTGTGGCATCCCCCCTCACACCCTTGTTCCAAGTGTTACAGGGGCGGGACAAAAGAAAAGCGCACCCGTTTCCAGATGCGCTTGTCTATATACAGTGCGGGTCGCCCCGAGGGATCAGAAGTATTCATTCAACGGTTTTTCCGCGTACAAGCTGGCCACGTCGTTTTCATATCCGTTCAACATCAATGTCGGGATGCGTTTGGCGAACAAACCGCCCCCGATGACCCGCTCTGATGCTTGGCTCCACCTGGGGTGGTCCACTTCTGGGTTCACGTTGGAATAAAAACCGTATTCCCGCGCGTTGGCGTCATTCCAACTGGTGAAGGGTTCTTCATCCGTCAGGGTAATGCGCACAATGGATTTGATGGATTTGAACCCGTACTTCCACGGCACTACCAATCGGATCGGCGCACCGTTCTGGTTGGGCATGGGTTTGCCGTAAATCCCTGTGGCCATCATGGTCAAAGGGTGCATCGCTTCGTCCAAGCGCAGCCCTTCGCGGTATGGCCAATCCAATGACCGGCTTCTAAGGCCCGGCATTTCGTCAGGACGGTTCGCGGTTTCAAAGGCCACGTATTTGGCCCCCGACTGAACGCCCGCTTTTTCCAAGATATCTTTCAGCTCAAAACCATTCCAGGGCACCACCATCGACCAGGCTTCAACACAGCGGAACCGGTAGATGCGTTCTTCTTGGGTCAGGCCATCCGTCAGCTGGGCCACAGAAAACGTGCCTGGATTATCCACCATGCCGTCAACGACGATTTCCCAACCATCGGTCACCAAGGTGTGGGCATTCTGGGCGGGGTCGCCCTTGCCCGTGCCGAATTCATAGTAGTTGTTGTAGGACGTGATGTCTTCGAACGAGTTGGGAACCAATTCTTCGTCTTGCCCAAAGGCCGCCCCACCGATGGACCCCAAAGCTGCACTTCCCATCAAACCCTTCATCAATGCGCGACGGTTCAGCCAGATGTGTTCGGGCGTCACGTCAGCGTGGGTCAGATCGTTTTTCCAGCGAAAGGCCATGGGTGTTTCCTTCTATACAACTCACCATAACCTAGGGGCAAAGGCCGTTACAGCCAACCGCCCCCAGATCAAGCCTCCGGCAGATGCTGTAACACTAGGGCCGGGGATAAACCGCCGACATTGCCAAGCTGGTGCCGTTGTCTTGTACGATCCGCACGTGGGACCGACCGATCTTGCGGGGTTCTGGCACGCCCACGGAATGGGCAATGGTTTCCACTTCTTTGGTGATTTTCTTGGCGTAACGCGCCACCTTCTTATATTTGTCTTCAGGCACCAGCCCTTTTTGAAACCTTGGGTCATGGGTGGTGATGCCTGTGGGACAGCTGTTCTTGTTGCACTTCAACGCTTGGATACAGCCCAGGCTGAACATGAACCCCCGGGCGGAAGTCACAAAATCCGCCCCCGCCGCCAACGCCCAAGCGATATCGCCGGGGTTCACCAATTTGCCAGATGCCACCAAACGGATGCGATCGCGCAATCCGTATTCGTGGATCAGATCCGACACCAACGGCAACGCTTCGCGGATCGACATGCCCACCAAATCCATCAAGGGCATGGGGGCCGCCCCCGTGCCGCCTTCGCCGCCGTCGATTGTGATGAAGTCTGGCGCGGACTGCGCCCCGCGCCGGGTAATGACATCAAACAATTCACGCAACGCATCGGGGTCCCCGACAACCGTTTTGAACCCCACGGGCTTGCCCGTCACTTTGCGGATGTGCCCGATCAGATCAATCAGATCGTCAAAGGTATCTACCTCCTGGTGGCGGTTGGGGCTGATGGAATCCTGACCTTCGGGGATGCCACGTGTTTCTGCGATTTCTGGACCCACCTTGGCCCCGGGCAAAATGCCGCCCTTACCGGGCTTGGCCCCTTGGGCCAGCTTCACTTCAAACATCCGCACTTGGGGCAACGCGGCCATTTCAGCCAGCTTCGTGTCCGACAGTTTCCCGTCCGCATCGCGCACACCGTATTTCGCCGTGCCGATCTGAAACACGATATCCGCGCCGCCTTTCAAATGAAACTTCGACAAACCGCCTTCGCCCGTGTTCATCCAAATGCCCGCTTCCTTTGCACCCCGGCTTAACGCCTCGACCGCGGGGGCGGACAACGCGCCGTAAGACATGCCTGAAATATTCAGGATCGATTTCGCCGCATAGGGCGTTTCACAATCCGGCCCGATAATAAGGGGCTGGGTTTCCGCGAACTGGTCTTCCAACGGGGGGAAGGCGGCATTCACAAAGATCGGCGTGCCAGGAATGCTAAGGTTCCGCGTCGACCCAAAAGCCACCGTGTTGGATTTGCCCTGGGCCGCGTGTTTGATCCATTCGCGTTGGGCCCGGTTGAACGGCAGTTCCTCGCGGTCCATGGCAAAGAAGTACTGACGGAAGAATTCCCCCAGTCCAGAAAACAAATTCCGAAACCGCCCGATCACCGGATAATTCCGCCGGATCGCGTCTTCGGTTTGCATCCGGTCGATCACCAACAATACCAACGCCACCAAGACGCCGATGCCCACAACAAAGATGAAAAGCAGCGCTAAAAATTCTGCTATATATATAGTGCCGCTTATCATTTCGTTCATGCTGTTCATGGGGTTCTCCAATTTGGTTCGGTCTGTGGTGTTCTGATCCGTCGAATCTTGCAAGTCCAGCCCAGGCAAAACTGACACAAGCGTGATGGGCCGACTTCCCTTTTCTCCGCAATGGGGTAGCTTTCGGTCACAATTCTAGGGGGAACTGCGTGAAACAGACTGCCATCGTAACAGGGGCCGCCCGGGGCATCGGGCTGGCCACAACGAAACTGTTTTTAGACCAAGGCTGGAACGTGGCCATGGTCGATTGGGACGAAGCCGAATTGGCATCTGCCCAGCAAAATTTGGCGGGCACCGTTGCCCTGCCCTTGGATGTTTCAAACCCCCAAGACAGCGGGCGCATCGTGGCTGGGGCAGTAGATGCCTTTGGCCAAGTGGACGCACTTGTAAACAACGCCGGTGTCGCAGACTTTGGACCCATTGAAGAAACAGATTTCGAACGCTGGCGGCGGGTCATGTCTGTGAACTTGGACGGCGTGTTCTTAACCACCCAAGCGGCAATCCCCGAATTGAAGAAAACAAACGGGGCCATCGTGAATATCGCCAGCATATCGGGTCTGCGCGCCAGCACGTTGCGCGTGGCATACGGCACATCCAAAGCGGCGGTGATCCATCTTACAGAACAACAAGCCGCCGAATTGGGGGAATACGGTATCCGCGCCAACGCTGTGGCCCCCGGCCCCGTGCGCACCAAACTGGCCATGGCTGTGCACACCCAAGACATCATTGACGCATACCACGATGCGATCCCATTGAACCGATACGGGTCAGAGGTCGAAATCGCCAACGTGATCTGTTTTCTTTGTTCCGATAAAGCCAGCTACGTCACGGGCCAGTTGATCAGTGTGGACGGCGGGTTTGAAAGTACCGGGATCGGACTGCCCGCCCTGCGCGACTGACTATTCAGTTTCATCTTTCAAGGGTCGCGTCATGACATCGGCAATGGCTTCGTCCACTGAAATGCGGCCTTCCACCAGGGCAGCGGTGATTTGGGTGAACGGCAACTCCACCCCGTGCTTGGCCCCCAGTTCCAACGCGGCTTGCGCGGTTTTGGCCCCTTCGAACGTGCCTGTATCTGGCGCGTGGCCCTGTTCACCCAAACTGAATCCATAGCTAAAGTTGCGCGAAGATTTAGAATGACAAGTCAGCGCCAAATCCCCCAGGCCGGATAACCCGCCCAAGGTTTCGATCTGCGCCCCCATGGCCAGACCCAGCCGGGACATTTCCCCAAAGCCGCGCGTCATGATGGCCGCTTGGGCCGATGCCCCCAAACCGCGGCCCGCAACGATGCCGCACGCGATGGCGATAACGTTCTTCATGGCGCCCCCGATCTGCGCGCCAATGATATCGGGCGAATAATAGGTGCGGATGACATTGCCCGCCAACGCATCCCGCCAGATGCGTCCTTGGTCCGGGTCCGTACAGGCCAGCGTTAATCCCGTGGGGCGGTTGGCCACCACATCCACCGCAAAGCTGGGGCCGGTCAAAACGCCAACGGGGTTTTGCGGGGCGACGTCGGCCAGAACTTCCGATTGAAGGGCCTGGGTGCCGCGTTCAACGCCCTTGGATGTGATGATCAGGCCCGTACTGGGGGCAATTTGGCCTGCAAATCCGGCGACCACAGCGCGGGTCGTCTGTGCGGGCACCGAACATATGATCAAGTCCGCGTCGGGCAACGTGTTCCCGGTGATCCGCGCGCACCCGTCTTGGACGGGCCCAGGGTTGCGACCCCAAATCGTGACCCCATGGCCTGAGGCTTGAAAATGATGCGCCAAGGCAGACCCCCAGGCACCCGCACCCAATACTGTGATTTCCATGGACCAAATTTCGCATGGCGGGACGCACAACTCAAGCCTTGCAATGTTGCGGCTGCGCGGTGACTGTTGTGCCATGACATTTTACGATGACCTGGAAACCCGCTCCGCTGATGCCCGTGCGGCATCTTTGGCAGATTGTCTGCCCGCCCAAATCGCTTTGGCCCAAGCTTTGCCCGGATACACATCCCTGGCGGCGGTGGACGCCACCAAGATAACGGATCGGGCGGCCCTAGCCGCCCTGCCCGTTTTGCGAAAGTCCGAATTGGGGGCCGCCCAAAAAGCCAGCCCCCCCTTTGGCGGATACAGCAGCGGGTCGTATGAATTTGCCTTTCAATCCCCCGGCCCCCTGTACGAACCGGGCCGCGCCTTAAACGATTGGTGGCGGTTCGCCCGGTTCTTGCATGCCTTGGGCATTGGCCAAGGCGACATCGTTCAAAACTGTTTTGGATACCACCTGACCCCTGCGGGAATGATGTTCCAAAACGGGGCCCATGCCGTGGGGGCCACAGTGTTCCCCGCCGGAACCGGTCAAACAGAAATGCAGGCCCAAGCGGCCCATGATATTGGATGCACCGCATACGCCGGCACGCCCGATTATTTAAAGGTAATCTTGGAAAAGGCCGATGAAATGGGGCTTTCCTTACAGATCACCAAGGCGGCCGTGGGCGGCGGGGCATTATTCCCCAGCTTGCGCGATTGGTACATGGACCGGGGCATTGATTGCCGACAGTGCTACGCCACGGCGGATCTGGGCAACATTGCCTATGAATCCCAAGCCCTGGAAGGGTTGATCGCCGATGAAGGCGCGATCATCGAAATCGTGACCCCTGGCACAGGCGACCCCGTGACCGACGGTGAGGTGGGCGAAGTGTTGGTCACTGTGTTGAACGCGGATTACCCGTTGGTGCGGTTTGCCACCGGGGACATGTCTGCGGTGCTGGCGGGGACAAGCCCCTGCGGGCGCACCAATCTACGCATCAAGGGATGGATGGGGCGGGCCGATCAAACCACCAAGATCAAGGGGATGTTTGTGCGCCCCGAACAAGTGGCGGCCCTGGTGGCCAAGCATCCCGAAGTGACCCGCGCCCGGGTGATTGCCGGACGCGACGGGGAAACCGATACGATGTCTGTGCAAATCGAAGGCCTGGCGGAAAATGCAGATGCGTATTCCGCGTCTGTGGCCGCAACCCTAAAGCTAAAGGGCGCGGTGACCGTCGTGGCCGCGGGCAGTTTACCCACCGATGGGGTGGTGATCGAAGATACCCGAACGTACGACTGACACACCAAATTGACGACAGGCACCCGCCCAAAAGAAAAGGCCGCATCACTGCGGCCTCAATCTCACAAATCAGAAACGATCTTAACCCTGACGGGCTTTGAACCGAGGCTGAGTTTTGTTGATCACGTAAACACGGCCTTTGCGACGCACAATACGGCAATCGCGATGGCGGCTCTTAAGAGAGCGGAGCGAGTTCTTGACCTTCATCAGTCTTCTCCTTCATCCATCGGGCCGCGGTCAGCCCTTAGTTTCCTGGTGCGCACGACTGGGATCGAACCAGTGACCCCTTCGATGTCAACGAAGTGCTCTACCGCTGAGCTACGCGCGCGTTTATGGTGCGAACGGTAAATGTCCACGCAAGGTGGGCACGGCAAACCGCTTCGTCCGCCGTCGTATATGGACCAGATTCCGAGTCTTCAAGGCTTTTCACGACCCAAGATACCGCCCGCGCGATGTTTTTATCTGCCTGACAGCAACGTTCGCCCTTTTTCGTAGCGAATTGCATGCTAGAGTCCTGTTCCAGAGGTACGGCATGCATCAAACGTCATATCAGTTGTTTGAACCCGCGCAGCTTCAGTCCTGCGTTGTTTTCGCGTCGCCGCATTCCGGGCGCGGATATTCGGCTGCGTTCAAACGCCAGACCAATCTGGGGGAACTGGCCCTACGGTCTTCGGAAGATGCCTTTGTAGATCATTTGTTCGGCGAAGTGGTGACATTTGGTGCACCTTTGCTGACCGCCGTGGCCCCTAGGGCCTATGTCGATTTGAATCGCGCGGCAGAAGAATTGGACCCCGCCTTGATCGAAGGGGCCCCGCCATCACGGCAAAACCCGCGTATCGCGTCGGGCTTGGGGGTAATTCCCCGCGTTGTGTCCAACGGGCGGGCGATCTATTCCGGCAAACTGACCTTGGCAGAGGCGCGTCAACGGGTGGATACCATCTGGCATCCCTACCACGCGAAGCTTCAGAATGTTTTGAACCGGGCCACATTGCAGTTCGGTCAATCTGTGCTGATCGATTGCCATTCCATGCCCCACGAGGCCGTTAAATCCACCACCCTGGCCGGATCACGCACCCCCGAAATCGTTTTGGGTGATCGGTTTGGGGCATCGGCTGCACCCGCCATCGTGGCGGCGGTGGAAGCGGCGTTCAAAGACCAGGGTTTTCGCGTCGCCAGAAACGCACCTTTCGCGGGGGCCTATATCGCCCAAAATTATGGACGCCCGTCCCGGCAACAGCATGTGATCCAAGTGGAAATCGACAGATCACTGTACATGGATGAAACCGCCGTGAAGCCCTTGCCTGGGTACACCGATTTCCGCCAACGTTTGTCCAAAGCGTTGCGGGTCATTGCAGCCCTGGAACAGACCCCGCAACATTTGGCCGCCGAATAAGCATCAGCGCAACGCGCGGCCCTTAACGATGGCGTCCGATCCAAATTTATCCCTGATCTTATCGGTGGCCCGTTCGGCCTTGGACCGCTGTGTGGCTTGGGGGTCCAGCAGGTCGCCGATGGTATCTGCGTCCCCAGCAGGGTGCAGATCAGACAGGCCCACCCCCAACAAACGAAACGGCCCTTCGCCCTGCACCGTGTCGAACATCCCCCGCGCCACGCGGTAGATACGGTCGGCAATCTGGGTTGTGTCTTGCAGCGATTGGCGGCGGGTCAGGGTTTTGTGATCCGCTTTCTTCAGTTTCAACTGCACAACCCGGCCCGCCTGGTCCTTGGCTTTGGCCCGGTCCGCCACCTTTTCGGCCAAACGCCAAATATGGCCGTCCAGCAGGTCAGGATCGCCCGTGTCTTCGTGAAACGTGGTCTCATTGGAAATGCCCTTTACTGGCGCATGGGCCGATACCCGCCGCGCGTCCTGCCCCCGCGCCAGGTGCCACAACCGATCCCCCATGGACCCGAAGCGGGCATGCAAATCGGGGGCGTCCCATCGCAACAAATCGGCAAAGGTGCGAATGCCCGCTTTGTCCAGGGCTTGCTTGGTGACGGCCCCGACACCCCAAATCAAACTGATGGGGCGGTCGCGCAGAAATTCATCGGTTTCCGCCGCGCCAATGATGGAAAAGCCACGGGGTTTTTCCAGATCAGACGCCACCTTGGCCAGGAATTTATTGTGGGACAAACCGATGGACCCCGACAGGCCCAGTTCATTCTTCATGCGCAAGATCAGCCGTACCAACATCACCGCAGGGGGTGCGCCATGCAGCCGCGCCGTTCCCGTCAAATCCATGAACGCTTCGTCCAAGGACAAGGGTTCAATCGCGGGGGTCATATCTTGCATCATCGCTTTGATGGCGCGGCTGGCGCGCACATATTCATCCATGCGCGGCTTCACCACCACGGCATCGGGACACAACTTCAACGCTTGGAACATGGGCATCGCACTGCGCACCCCCCGAATACGCGCGATGTAACAGGCGGTGGAAACAACCCCGCGTCGCCCGCCCCCGATCACCACGGGTTTGTCGGCCAAGTCTGGATTATCACGCTTTTCCACGCTGGCGTAAAACGCGTCGCAATCCATGTGGGCGATGGACAGATCGAACAATTCTGGATGCACCACCATGCGCGGGCTGCCGCACTGGCCGCAACGGCGGGGCGCATCATCAAAGGGCGTGGCGCAGTCTCGGCATAGGGCGGGCATGGTGGTATGATATCCCCAAAGCCAAAGGGGCGAAACCATGTCTAACCAAGGGATTGAATTTTACGGGGCCAAGGTGTGCCTTTTCATCGGGGCCAAAATCTTGGTGATCCTGCGCGATGATATCCCAGGCATCCTGTGGCCTGCGCATTGGGATTTTCCGGGTGGCGGACGCGAAGGGGACGAAACCCCCTTTGAAACCGTGGCCCGCGAAACCATGGAAGAAGTCGGGCTTGCCCTAACCCCGGCAGACATCTTGGACAGCGCTGTATATCCGACAGAAACAAAACCGGGGGCCGTGAACCATTTCATGTTGGCCCGGTGTCCTGCGGAAACTGTGGATAGAATCGTGCTGGGGGATGAAGGTCAGGAATGGACCCTGATGACCCCAGACGAATATGCGAGTCATTCCAAACGCATTCCCCATTTTGCGGATCGCATGGCCGAAATGTTGGGGAAACACAAAAACCTCACGCGGGGATCATAGGAAATTCATAACCATGTTCGCGCAAACGGTATTGCACGGTATACAATGAAGCTGTACGGATTGACGCAGTACCCTCGACCGGGAGAGCGCGGATTTTCCGCCGCCGAAGGAGCAAGTTCCCCCGATACACTCTCAGGCCCATGGACCGGCGAGGGGTAACACACCGAAGAGCATCCATCTGGATGCACCGAAGGCGAAAGGAACGGCTGACACCCAGCTTGACCGAAACGCTCAGGTTCCAGGACGGTTGGGGGCGCGGCATTTGCCGCCCATCGCATGAGGGACCGTCCATGCCACATTTTGCCATCCTTGGCGCCGGGATCACCGGTGTTACCACTGCGTATCAACTGCACGCCAAAGGGTTTGATGTCACCGTCATCGACCGCAATCGGTATTCCGCCATGGAAACCAGCTTTGCCAACGGCGGGCAGCTGTCTGCCAGCAACGCCGAAGTTTGGAATTCCTGGGGCACGATCTTCAAGGGCCTGAAATGGTTGATGCAACGCGACGCGCCTTTGTTGGTGCGCCCCACCCCCACCTGGCACAAGATCAGCTGGATGGCGGAATTCATGGCCAACATCGGCAGCTACAAAGCGAACACCACGCAGACGGCCAAACTGGCCATCACAGCGCGGCAGATCCTGCATGAAATGGCGGCCCACGCCGATGTGGACTTTGATTTTTCACCTGCAGGAATCATGCACTTCTATTCCAACGACGCGGACATGAAACACGCCCGCAAGGTCACAGACTTGTTGGCCAAGGGCGGCTTGCAACGCGAAGAATTGACCCCTGAACAAGTCAACGAACGCGTGCCGGAATTGGCCGGGTCCTTCGTGGGCGGGTACTGGACCGAAAGCGACGCCACGGGCGACATCCACAAATACACCACCGGCCTGGCCAGTTGGCTGGAACGCCAAGGCGTGACATTCGACATGGGTCAATCCGTGAAATCTGCCCGTGCCGAAGACGGCCAAGTGCACATCGAAACCGATGCCAAGTCCCACACCTATGACGGTGTTGTTGTTTGCGCGGGCGTGGGCAGCCGCGCCATCGCCGCACAACTGGGCGACCGGGTGAACATCTATCCGGTAAAGGGGTATTCGATCACCGTACAGTTGAACGATGCCGCCAGCCAAGCCGCTGCCCCACAGGTCAGCTTGTTGGACGACAAAGCCAAAATCGTGACGTCGCGCTTGGGGCCAGATCGGTTCCGCGTGGCGGGCACAGCAGAATTTGCGGGCAACAACCGCGACATCTGCGCATCGCGCATCAGCCCGTTGGTGGATTGGGTCGAACAGTACTTCCCAGGTGTGTCCACAGAACACGTCACCCCGTGGGCCGGACTGCGCCCGATGATGCCAAACATGTTGCCCAAAGTCGGCCCCGGCCGCGCGCAGGGGGTGTATTACAACACCGGGCACGGGCACTTGGGATGGACGCTGTCTGCCGCAACGGCCGCCTTGGTGGCCGAACACATCGTCGCAGGAACAGATGCCCCGGCAAAACCCGTTGGACCCTTGGGGCAAACCCAAATATCCGCCTAAGGGGGATGAATTTTCCGTGATCCGCCCCCATATATATACCAAAGGGGACAGATTTTATGGAACAAATATTCATCGACATTCTCAGCGAGAACGGTTTTTTCATCGTTCTTGCCATCCTATTTATCGTCATCATCATGGCGGGCGTGCGGATTGTGCCGCAGTCTGAAAAACACGTGGTGGAACGGTTCGGGCGGCTGAAATCCGTACTGGGGCCAGGCATCAACTTCATCATCCCGTTCTTGGACCGGGTGAAGCACAAAGTATCCATCCTGGAACGCCAGTTACCCACCGCCAAACAAGACGCCATCACCAGTGACAACGTCTTGGTGCAGGTGGATACATCGGTGTTTTACCGCATCCTGGAACCCGAAAAAACAGTGTACCGCATCCGCGACATCGACGGCGCGATTGCCACAACCGTGGCGGGTATCGTTCGGGCGGAAATCGGCAAGATGGAACTGGACGAAGTGCAATCCAATCGGTCGCGCTTGATTGAAACCATCAAAGGCAGCGTTGAAATCGCCGTGAATGAATGGGGCGTGGACGTGACCCGCGCGGAAATCTTGGACGTGAACTTGGACCAAGCCACCCGCGACGCCATGTTGCAACAGCTGAACGCGGAACGTGCCCGCCGGGCCCAAGTGACCGAAGCCGAAGGCACGAAGCGGTCCGTGGAATTGGCCGCCGACGCGGAACTGTACGCCGCAGAACAAAGCGCCAAAGCCCGCCGCGTGGAAGCCGACGCCGAAGCATACGCCACGGGCGTTGTGGCCGAAGCCATCGCCAAAAACGGTTTGGAAGCGGCGCAATATCAGGTCGCCTTGAAACAGGTAGAAGCCTTGAACGCCTTGGGCAACGGGGCCGGTAAGCAAACAATCTTGATGCCCGCCCAAGCGATCGAGGCCTTTGGCGACGCGTTCAAAATGTTGAAGGGCAGCAAATGACCGATTGGGTTTTCAACTGGTGGGCCTGGGCGATTTTCGCCCTGGCCCTCGTGATCCTGGAAATCGTGGCCCCGGCCTTTGTTCTGCTGGGGTTTGGGATCGGCGCGGGCGTTGTGTCGTTGCTGATCTTGCTGGCGGGACCCGGCGTGACGGGGGCATCGGTGCCGTTACTGATGGCGATCTTTGCCGGGGCTTCGTTGATCGCGTGGGTCGGCCTGCGCCAAATTTTCAAACTGCCCAAGGGGCAGGTGAAGAACTTCGATCACGACATTAATGATTGAGGAAAAGGGCTGCCGACGCGGCCCTTTTTTGTTGCTGGGTCTTAAAACCCGTGCATCCGTTTGGCCCATTGTAGGCCGATAAACGCCCCTTTGACCCGCGGCAGCATCCAAAGGCTGAGGTCCACCGATAGCGGCACAAGCACCGAGATCATCAAAAGCGGGTCACGGTTCAGCAGGTCGAACGCAAAGTGGAACGCGAGGCCCACCACATGCGCCACGATCAAGATCACCACGTAGGCCGGACCATCATCGGCCCGGTGGTGGTGAATGTCTTCGCCGCAGACCGCGCATTGCCGCACGGATGTGAGGTAGCCGTCAAACAGCTGTCCTTCGTGGCAGTTTGGACACCGCTTGTTCATACCGTCCCAAATGGCAGGTTTGGCAGGCCGTTCCTCTGTGTCCGGAAGCGAGGTCATGATCAAACCGATC
>ENA-ORXR01003660-ORXR01003660.1-marine-metagenome-genome-assembly--contig:-NODE-3660-length-13568-cov-16.536580_pt1 | contig 13568 bp, 16 predicted proteins | sample MGYA00237866_ERZ511479 | MGnify/ENA metagenome assembly ERZ511479 | reverse complement strand
TGGGGCCGCCCCGAGGGTGTGCTGTCCACAGCTGAGGGGCCGCGCCCCTTCCAGCCGTGGGACCCCCGACCGCTACAAGTACAGCGCCTCTGGCGTAGTACTACACACCGGGCTTCGTAGACATACTGGTGAGTCCACCCGACGAGGACGTCGACGCCCTCTCATGCGATGTGCATAGGGATGTCAACTGTTGCAACCAGGACGACACCCGCCCGGCGTAAGAGTTCGTGGTCTATGCCAACGCGTTGGTCCGCTTCGGACGGCCGCCGCACGACTTCTACAAGCGCCTATGTGCGTGGGCCCTCCTGTACCCAGTCCGGAACATGGGGACTTTTGAGATGGCCGTTAACAACGAAGGGCACCTCTATCGTGCTTTGCCGGAGGCCGTCTTCCTGTCTCGCCCCGTGGCGAAGGAGCTCGTGGTGCCGTTCGCCGCGGAGGCGAAGATGGAGGAGTACCTCTACAGGCCCGTTGAAATGGACAAGGAGACGGAGCGCGACATGGAGAAGTTTCTCCTCCACTCGGCGATGTGTCGGGCGCTAAGTTATCCTGGGGCCCACCGGCCCGCTCTCGACGCGTCCCATATTTCGGCACGAGGACTTCTTCCCACCGCTTGGAGCGCGCTGGACCTCCGAGAACCTCATAATGTCGACATGTATCGTTCGTTCCCCAAGTGCCCGGCGCAGTGGGTCAACCGGGGGGTCTGGATGGAGATCCCCTACGCGGTGTCTTGCATGGTTCATAAGCTTGAAGAGTCTAGCGCCGTGTGGCAGGCGGTTAAGGCCGAGTATTCCTACTCTCAGGAAGCAGGTTTGAGTGCATACTCTTATGACGGATAAGGTTCTCACCTGGGTCGACGACATGGCGATCCACCGCTTCCGTCAACTGGAAGACCAGCTCATTTCCAACGGGCCGGGGCGGAAGGCGATGCTCACTACGTTCATAACATGCTCAAGACCCACGATATGATTCTGTGGGCGGTGGTGATGAAGGGCATCATGGGAAGGGATACATAGAGGCGCGCGGCGCGGAAGGTGGAAGTCCATTTGTACTCGAGCGCCGCGTACGGATTCGTAGCGATCTACCCGTGCAGGGACCTCGACTCGCGTCCTGCCTGGCGCGCCTGCCTTGAGGCAGAGGACTGGCCGGCGGCCACGGAGAGCCTTGACAACAGGGGCTTTGTCCGTCTGGAAGCGCTGGTACCGGCTGGGCCTTCTCGCCGAAGGGCTTCTCTTTGCCTTCGCGGCTCATTGTCGCCGGTGCGTGAGGCGAGCTCCATTGCGGTCAGTTGCGGCGGCGCAGCCGCTGGCCGCTTTTTGGGGGATGGTGGCGGCTTGGAGACCGCAGCCGCATCGCCTGCTGTCAGCTTCCTCGCTGCCATTGACACGGCGGACCGCGTGATACCTCCCGCAAGCGCCTATATCGGCGCCAGTTTCCTATTTGACGGTGTTGCCGCAGTGGGTTTCTTGCGTTGTGGTCGGCGCACACCTGCTAGAGGCGCCGTGCCGCCCATACTGGAGGCTTCTGGTGGCAGATCCTCTGGCAGCAGCTCGCTGGGCAGAAAGCTGTAGGGACTTCGTTCATCCGCGAGGGGCCTCTTAAAGACCGGAGATCCGGGAGTCGGAGAGACGGGGAAAGGAGCGTCGAGGGGAGGTGGCTGTGGCGGCGGGTGCAAAGAGGCACCGGATGCGGTCGCATCAGCAGAGGCGCGAGCGGCTGCGATTGTCTGGGGCAGCATCTGTTGGGGAGGCGCCTCTTAGCGCTGCGACTCGCTGGGCGGCAGATCGTCTGGCGGAAGCTCGTCGGGTGGCGGAAAACATGGAGACGATAAATTGGAGAGAGGAATTCCGTGGGCCGGGGATCCGGGAGTCGAGAAGGCGATACGTGTATCGCGGGCCGGCGCTTGCGGCTGTACGGGAAAAGACACACCGGTTGCCGCCGCAGCATCAAACGCACCAGAGCCTGCGCTTGTGGGAGCTGACGACAGTGGTGCGGCGGAAGGCCGTTCTGGGACAAAAACGATGGCAAGCACCTCCGGCTACGCCGCGGATGGGGCCTGGGGTCGTCTATGAGACAACATTGCCGTTGTTGCCGATGGCAACGCCGTCAAAGAGCGCGACTGCGGTTTCCAGCCCGCATTTGACTTCGACAATGGCACCGTACTCGTAGCAGCTACCGACCTCCCTGGACTGGCCGACGCGGGCCGCAGGGCCCGCAGCCATGGAAAAGTGTTTGCCTCCATCTCTTTCTCCGTGGGAGGAAACGCCGACCACGTAGAGTTGGGCACCACCTGTTTTTGCAGCGGCAGTGGCTGCGGACGAGGCGTCGAAGCCAGTGGTAGTGGAAACAGCTGCCGCTGAAAAGTGGATCGTGAAGGGGGCGGTCATTGTCTGGAGGTAGCGCCCGCAGTAGCCGGGGTAACCGCAGAGCTCGACGCCGCAGTCCCTCCCGGATTTGACAGCCTATTTCTGCTCATTCCTGCCGCCAAACTCTCTGTCGGCGTCATCGCTACCGCCGCCACTACAGCTGTTGCTGTCCCTCCCGCCGGCGTCACTGCTGCCGCAGACGGTAACAGCGACGCCCCTACGCCCGCCACTCCAGCTTTACTCGCCGTTGCTGCTCTCGGCCTTGCAGCTGCCGGTTCTGCCACCGCTGTGCCTGCCACCACCGTCTTTGCTGCCGCACCCCATGCCACCGTCTTCGCTTCCGCTCCTGACGGTGCCGCCGCTGCCCCTGCCGCTTTTGTGCCTGCCACAATTCTCTCTCCTGCCATAGCCCTTGCTACGGCCGCCTCTGCCGCAGCCGACCGTGCCGCAGCAGCCCCCGCCGCCGCAGTGCCTACCACCGCCTTCTGCGCCGCCACATCCTTTTCCATCGCCGCCGTTGCCGTAGCCGACCCCCCGGCCGTCGCCCTTGACGCCACCGCCCTTGCCGCAGCCCTTATTTCCGCCTTTAAACTTGACGACGCCGACCCTATCGCCAGAAACCATGCCACCGCAGCTCGCGCCGCTGCCGCTCATCCCTCCAACTTTCTGTTTATCGGCTTTGTAGCCGCCGTCGTCTTTTCTGACCTTTTCTTTCCTCCCGCCGTTTTCTCCGCCGCTGTCTTTTCCGCTGCCTTCGTTGCCGGCGCCGTTTCGGCCACATTTTTCCTGGCTGCCGCCGTTCTGGCGGCCTCCGTGGCTACGGCCGCCGTTCGGGTGGCCGCAATTTGTGGCGCGGCTCGTTCCTGAAGAGCGGCTTTGGCTGCCGCCACGGCCTCATGCACACGCGTATGGTCAAACGCCGGCGCAGTCGTCCGCCGGTTTCTCGGCAGGCTGGCGGTGTGCCGCCCATATCCTACTCTAATGTCACTTACACGCGGTGTCCTGCTCGCGGCAGCAGCGGCGGCGAGCGATGGGCCGGCGGCGTGGCGAAGCGAAACTCGGGCGGGTGCGGGTGCCGCCGTCTGGCCTTGGTCGGTGGGCGCCGAGGGCTGTCTTTGGCCAGTGGAAGCCGCAGGCGGGCCTCGGCCGTTGGGCGCCGCCGTCTAGCCTTGGCCAGTGGGCTTCGACGCCCAAACTTGGCTACTAGGTACATCACCGGCGATTTTGATGTTGCTCAACCGCGCGACTGACACGGCTCTGCGGAGCTGCGTCTTCTGCAGCCAAAGGTTGAGTTTGATGAGCGTCGCCTTCGCTTTGGGCTCCCTCTCGACCATCAGTAGCCTGACGGCCACCCTATCTAGAGCGGGCGCCGAGCGTGTTGTCAGCATTCTTTTCAGGTACACCGTCATCTCGCCGTCGGTCGGGCCTTTGGCCTTGTCAGCCGCACGCAACAGCTTGTTGTCCACCCTGTCTGTTTGCTGGCACAGCTTTCTCTTGTCCGTCTTCGGCCACCAGTGGCGGCTGACCCGGATTATCGGGACGGAAGCCCCGTGGCAGACGCTCTTGGCCATCGATGAAACCAAGTCCCTCATCAGCGTCAGCGGCTTGGATGACCCCGTCAAGAACTTCATCACCACATTTTTAGTGACCCGGCTCGGGATCACCGGTACCGCCGCAGTTGCAGCCTGGGGGCAGGTTCTTGCCGACTGGCGGTTACGGTCGCCCGCTAGAGCCGCCTCCAACGGAACTTCATCGTCCGAGTTGGTAGACGAGTCGTCGTTGCCCTTGTCGTAGTCGGTTCCCCCGTTGTCGATGCCCATCTTGTCGCCGCCCGCGCCTCCTAGGCCATTCGACAAAGTAGACTGGGTGGATGCAAGGGGTGCTGCTCCTCCAGTAGAGGGAGCTTCCGTCGTAGGTTTTTTTCTGAAATCCGTCAGGTTGGAGGCCGCAGTAGGAGACCCCTGCGAGCCCGACCTGTCGCGAGACCGGCTCTTGTCCGTGGCACGCCAGTTCTTTTTCTTCATAAAAGCTGTGGAACCGGAAATCATGCTGTTGGCGCTCTCGATGTGACGGTGGATCATGTTGAGCACGCGCTTGGCCGGGCTTTCCAGGACGACCTGGTGCTCAAAGATGGGGAACCAAGACACCTTGCCGCTGAAATCATCGCCGGACATGTGGATGTGGAAGTTAATCGTTGGGTTTTCGATGGAAAATTGCTCGACCAAGTCGAGCAAGGCCCCGCTTCTGGCCACCGAAGCTGCCGTCATACGGCTGCCAACTAAAATTTCGATGCTCTTTTTCATCTTGGTGTGCGTCTCACGCACCGCCTTGGAGACCATGTCGACAGCACGGGAGATCAGGGGCTCCAACAGCAGCGTAGTGGTAACATGCGCGGAGACAGGCGAACGAGCGGGCGTGCGGGGACCGTTCAATGCAGCACGGAAGAGGGTGCAGGATGGAGACGTCGAGGATCCGGGCGGTGGCGGGATGGTCGGGAGGGGGGGAGCGCATGCAGGGCTAGACGTGAAGGAGAGGGGCCGAGCCACAGGTTTTTCCCTCGAGGGTAGTGGAGTCCGAGATATGTCAAGGGAAGGGAGCGGTGTCGAAGGATGGTGCAGTTTCACCCCCCGACGTACGGGAGTGGCGGGGGCAGGGTGAGTCGGACGCGCATTTGGCGGCGGGCCGCCAAAGCAAGACGCGACGATGGCGGTGCGGGACGTGGACGGTCACCCGGAAGTGGGAGCGCACGCAACGTGGCAGGGCGGGCACCCAGACCGCTAAAGGCGCGCAAAATAGGACAGCTGTGGTAATGACATGCCGGCGGCCGCTGTGCTAATGAAATTCTACCAAAAGATTCGGCCGATCCTGACTTTAGACCATTCAGAAGAACCTGATATTGGCTTGTCTCAGCATTTTGGAAAAACTTGGCCATGAACATAGTCGCTAATCTGTTCCATTCTTCTGGGGGTGCGCAGGGGTGTGCTGGGCGTGCTGGGCGCGCTGCAGAGTACGCTGCGGCCCGAAAATCATACACCCGATCTAGATTTGTTGCTGGCGCGGATGGCCTTGCGCTGGCCACCAGGGAACGCGGGCTAAAAGAGGAGCCCGCATCAATCCACAACGCCGGCGAGGAAACTGTATGATGTAGCCCCTCAGAAAGAAGGATACAAGTCGAACGGCTTGCCCAAGAATTGCAACTCCTGGGACGATTCAATGCCTGCGAGCGACAGCTGGTCACGGATCAACTGTGATCGCTGATCGCTGGATTCGACGGGACTGGACTGGCATAGAAGGGGCCTTTGGTGAGACACATCGCACAAAGAGCCTTGCTTGGACGGTGCTCCCCCTCACAACATATATAGGTTTACCGTCCGCTTGTGTGGCTCAAGTGGTTAGCTCGCCTCTAGTACCACCTTGCACCATCGTGCGCCCCTCAGGGACCGCCGCGGCGCCCTCCCCTCCCCACCACAGCCCACCGCCTCTCCCATGCCCAACCGCTGCGGTTTCCAGACCCCTCCGACTCGGTCCGATACAACAGAGAGTGGATTCCCGGAATCAGTGTAGCCTCTAGGCCGATAATGCCGTTGTATATCGATTGTGGATCAGCCCGTAGCGCTTCTACGACGGTCGGTGTTGCAATTGGCCGGGTCTAAGTCCAGTACTTAAGCCCCTGCCGGGACTTGCACCCGTCTCTCCGTCCTTCGGATTCCGGGCTATGGGACGGCTGTCCTTTCCTAAGTAGCCCCCACTATTCGGGCCCGCGGTGACTATTTCGTCCCTCTTTTTCGTCTGTTTTTGTCCTGTTATTCTGGCGCCGGCCACGGCCCTCGCCGCCTCGTCTTGCTCGCCATCTAAATCTTGGCGTCTCTCTCGAGTCCTAGCCTTTGCGCGCCTTTGCGCCGTCTAGGTCCTCTCGGGAGGTCGACCCTTTGGGTCCTTCTCTTCTGTATCGTCAGTGTTGCCACAGGGTATTTGCTCGCGCCTTCTTTGTTGCCACACCTTGGATCAACTGCTGTTTCATCGTGCCCTCGGAGAGGATGTTGCCGAACAGCTCGGCGAGGCTCCGTAAGCGTGTCGCGAAGGCGTCCACCCCCTCGTTGTCCACCAGCGTCGCCCGGCTGAACTGGTCCTGCGTCAACCTCAAAGCGTGCGGCTCCGCGTAGGTGGACAACATCCAATTGACCGCCGCGGGGAAGGACCCAAGGGCTCTCTGCCCGCCACCGATGGCCGATTCCGGGAGGCTTTGAGTGAACCGCGCCTCGGCGTCGCCCGCGAGGCAGTTCTGAATTAGGTACAGGCCCACCCCCTCCGACACTTCGTTTTCATCGCAAGCCTTGACGAACTTTCGGAGCCACGAAAAGAACTTGAGGGATTCTTTCCCGTTGAGCATCGGGGTACCCCCGAAGGAGAACTTCATGTTGCTGGCCGTCCATCCCATCTTGCGAGACTGCGACGCCCCTTTGGTCGAGTGACGGTTGCGCAGACGATACGATCGGTAGTCGAGAACGCCCGCGAAGCGGTCGTCCGGACACTCGAGGACAGCCAACTTTCCGGAACCCGCCTTGGTCCCCACGCGGTCGTCGTCGTCGTCAGTTGTCGTCGGTGACGTCGAGGAAGATGTAGACGAAGATGACGGCGAGGGACTAAGATGACGCCGTGTCTTCCCTTTTCTGCGACTACTCCGCGTGTCGACGCGGGAATCCCTGCGTGGGGCATCTTGAGCGGAGCCTGCTGGGCTCGCCGCGATGACACGAGAAACGTCGGCCAACAACGACTCGCGGAACGACGACAACGCCGTATCCAGATCCGTCATAGCGAGAGGCGTCGCCGGACCCTGACCTTGATCTGGCAATCCCGTCCGATCACCGTGATGTCGAGGAAGAAAGGTATCCGCCCCCGGTGGGACCCGTCGTGCCTTCTCGTCCTCGAGACCCGCCAATGGTCGAGTCGGAGTGACGGGAATCCCGGATCCACCCGCAAATTTTCCGGGTGCGGCGCCCGCTAGGGTCTCCGCGGATGTATCCGCCGGCATGCCGCTAGCGGTCGCGTCCAACTTGGGGACGTCGGGAGACGAAGCCGTCGTAGTGGCCGTGCGGTAATCGACGACAGACCGACGCGGAGATCCACGTCGTCTTAACTAAAAAAACCAACCAACGATCGGGGAACCGGCTACCCGATGCGAACGTGGCAACGGCCGATATCCCATGCTGCTCCACCAGAAATTGTGGCGGTTCTCGGCACCACCACTTTGGTTCGTCGACCAGCCAAAGTGACCTCTTGATCAGCTCGGTACGTCGAAGGAACTGCCCCGGAAATCGACCCACAGCCCAGCAGTCCCCCAACAGGAGAAGAGGATCACGGCAAAGCCCAGAGGGGAGTCGTAGTCCAAAGCACAGTTGGTTTTATCAAACGGCGATGGGGACGGCCTCCCCACTGTCAATAAACCCCTCCCCAACCCGAGCGCCAGCGGCCAAAGTGGCCACCCCAAATGCGCCAGACAGATACATCCCTCCAAAGCGAAGAATTCAAACAAGTAGTAGGGGGGTTGGGAAAACCACAAGGGAAAAACCCCGCCCCCGACCAGATCCGATCTCCCTGAGATTCGGACAGGTCATTCCCTTGCTGGCCCGGATCGGGATATTTTGGGGGTGCCCCCGGGGGTGTGCTGTCTACAGCTGAGGGGCCGCGCCCCTTCCAGCCGCGGAACCCCCCGACCTCCACACGCGGTCGCCACCGCCATGAGGGCGGCGTGGCTGCGTCGGCGGCGGCGTACTGTCCGTGCCGCAGCCTTCGGGGGGGACTGACTGGCCTTTTTGTGGCGTTTTCCTCGACGTGACCGCCGCGTGACTAAAAATGTATCTCATGCCTTAATGCCTGTCACCTTGACACATGTTTAACCGCACCAATGGAGGAGTCCGACATACCAAACGAAGAACCCCTTAGCATAGAAAGGTAGAGCGACTCATCAGATTCAAGAATATGATCTCCGTGTTGCGCATTGGGCGCCAGGTATTGCTGATCCTCGAAATTTATGCTGGTGGACCGAGACTGAGTTGCGGACCGACTGTGTCCACCAATCAGATGCGCCCCTGGGACTGACTTAGAGCTTCTGATTGCTTACATGCGCCCTTACAGCCGAGAAATCGACATCACCTCCTCATGTTTTCTGCACTTCTGGCAAGGAAACAGTATAGAATCTCAAGATCTCGCCTGCGCAGATTTAGCCGTGCCCAGAAAAGCGAATCAAGTGCCAACAAACAGTGAAATCTGCTGTATGCAAGGTACTGGCACCGAGTGCGGGCTTTCTATTGGCTTCGATGCCCTCTTACTGTCGTTTTAGACTCATGGAATACTGTTATTCACAGTCAGTCACAGTCTCTGTCCGCCAGGACAGAAATCGGGGATCAGCAATATGTGTCTTGATGGCCGGACACAAATGTAGCGGGCTGGTTTTTGCAGTTTTTGGGTGCGCTCGAGGCTGTAATGACGAGGATATGATGTTGTGTGATGTGGCCACCCCTGCGCAACTGCAGATTGGGCCGTGAAGAGCCTTTCGGTCAACTGTTTTCAAAAAAGGAGAGATATTGAAGCCTTGTCGGACAGCGAGAGAACTGAAGCGCCGGCTCTGTATGCCGGTCCGATCCCAGGACCTTGATCAAACTTTAATGAGGGGGGCTAGCGCTCGAATGAGCTTGCCCGCCTTTCTTTTTGGACAACCTCATCGGATCAGACTTGATCCGTGTCATTGGCCCGCCTCTTCCTCCGTGATCCGCTCAATCGGAGTAAGCTGTGCGCGACAGTGCCCAGAGCAGCAACCCCCGCCACGCGTCGCGTGCAGCGCACTGCTTCGCCAACTGGGCATACACCTGCACGCGCCGTCGCCCCCGCCCCGCTCCCCTCGCGGGATATCCGTGCGCGCCCCATTCCCATTCCCCACTGTGGGGACTGGGCGGCGCTTGTCATCCCCCCAACCGCCCCCGCTGTGCAGGCTCACCTCGTGGACATATGCAGCATCGCTGAGCGCATCCACACCCCGCGCCCCCCCCCATCCATTGCGACGAGCATCCTGTAGGCCTCTCCCTCCACCACATAACGCATGCACTGATGTAGAGGCCGCCTTCATTGGCGACCAGGACGACGAAGAGGTCGAGGGGGGTGATTTGGGTGCGGCGAGTGACACGCAAGAGGATGCCATGTCTGAGTAGGCGCGTAGATCAATCACTGGAGTCCGAATGTGGAAGCGACGGCCGTGTTTCTCGTCTTGTGTGGACTGGGGCATGTGCTGGGTAGATGACTGACTCTGCGATCTCTTGGATCGTACTTCTTCGGATGCATCGGTGTCGCGATCCAAAGATAGTACCCTTCCACGACAACTCTTGAGAGGTAGCACCCATCTGTAATACTTTGACTATTTGAATTAGCCGTCACGAAGTTGCAACGCGTGATCCGCGGCCAGGAATCCGAAGCAGCGCTTCACCCGTCACGCGCGAACAGTCATCACTCAAGCGCTTCTCTGAGTCATTTTTTCTATAGTAACCCGGAAGCCTCCTACCCCCCCTCTCTGAGAATTTGGAGACACTGGCGGTATTTCCCAGAACTTCCAGGGCAAACTCGACAGAGGTCTTAATGCCTGAGATGCACCTTTAGTGCGCGCCAACATAGCGGCCCTATTGCGACGCGATGCGGCCTCGTCGGCCGCGGCGCCGGCCACGGCACACGGCATTGAGATTTGCGGCCTTGGCGGCGTCTGAGAAAGAGTGGTCTTCTCGGCGCCACAGCCGCGGGCTAGACGCGGGCCGCACGGTGGGAGGGGGGGGGGAGCGGGGGTTATGCATCTTGTAGGAGAGAGAGACGCATTGAGATGCAATGCTAGTCCCTGAAAAAAGTGCAGCTAGGAGCGCTAGCTCTTTGTCAAGATACATACTGTCGCGACTCTTGAGCGCAGGCCTGCTTTTTTTGTTTCCCTACAAGCGAAAAAGCCCATGATGATGTAGGTGTACCACTGTCCTTGAGCGACCAGAAGTCATAGGGAGTAGCGGCTGGAAGTCAGGGAAAGCAGCTGGTGTGAACTCCAATGTCCCTCAAGTGATGGCGCGCACTGTTGGTGGTGCAGCGCGCAAGCCTCAGAAATCCGAAGGGGAGCTGTGTGTTCAAAGAAGAAAGAAACCGGCCAGCAGGAAAAAAAACTCTTCTTATCAGCGAAACGTCTTTATCGACACACGCACACCCAGAAACATCACTCACGCGCCACGGCCCGCGGCAAGCGCAAATATGGAGCTAAACGTCGTCCGCGGCCGGCCCATGTGTGCTCTTCCAAGTTAAAGACCAGCGAGAGGTGACTGGTGCTGCTCTTGGCCTCGTTCTCGGCCTTTCACATGTACCGTGTGGACCGCACGATGGGGCCTTGAACGTCTTTTACGTCTGAGAGGTCATTGTTCTTCGTAGCCGGCAGTGCCACGACCCACACGCAGTCATATCGAGGCCTACACCCTCACCTTGGTGAATCTCGCCGTCCGCCCGCTGTCGCTACCTGCTCGTTTCTCCTTCTGAAGCGATCATCTGCAATTGGAAATTAGAGTTGTGGCGCCTGTGCTCGACGTCCATGTTGTGCAAGATGGAGAATGCCGTGGCCTCATTGATCAAGCGCGGCACGGACACGTACCGCGCCGGATACTTGGAGATACACCACCGTGACCATCACACAGCGTAAAGGAGCTCGGATTCCTTGCGCACAGCCTCTTTTAGACGATTGTACACCACTAGTAGGGGAGTGTCAGGCTTCGGGTGAGGCAGAGAAAACTGAGCGTATCAAGGGTACCCAGCATCGTCCGCGTATTACGGAAAGCAACGGGAGCGGCCTTTCAGTGTGTAGCTATACGTCCGTGCAGGCCAGGCCCCCGTGTTCACGTCCAGCATCGGTGGAGAGTAGGCCAACACGTTCTTGTCGTTGTAAGCCCCGGGACACCCAACAAGAAAATGCCAGACGTAGAGGTCCTCGTCAATAATGGTCCCAATAACAGCGGAGCGCTTCCCTTTGTGGTCCAGGTACTCCCCGCCCAGGGCCTTGGGGCACTTGAATCACTACCACGGTGTGCAGGTGATGGAACCGATACACCCATGGCATACCGCGGCCCGCGTTGCGTGTCAGGATGTGCTCCAGCTCCTCGTCCGTGGAGGTCGTAGGTACGTCGACTCCCACTTGTGGATGATGAGCTCCGTCAGGAGCCTCGTGGCCTCTCCAATGATCGAGCGCGACAGGCGGAAGTACTTGTCCAAGCGATCCAATGGCTCGCCGTAGGCCAGGACCCGCAAGGCAGCCGCCACCTTCTAGACTGCGTGGGACTGCGGGCGACCGGTAGCGTGAACGGTGCGCCTCCAGTACGGCTAGTCGTGGATAGCGTGGAATAGCCGGTTGAAAACAGACCTCGGCATCCAGATGCACTCCTCAAAAGCACCCTCACCGTACACAGGCGGCTCCCCTTCCACGCCACAATAGTAGCGTAGAATAGAGTACGCACCCAAGTCAAAGTCACGTCGCCGATTGGGTGGGCGCCCATGCCGAGATCCTCCCACACGATTGCGCAGACGGCCTTAAAGGTTGGCCAGCAGCGCAAGGCATACTCCAAAGCGTGCTCGGGTTCCCAGTACGGCGGCCAGCTCGAGCCCACCACCACCCACCTCGTCTTCAATTGCTTGCCGGCCACGCTCTGGCCTGACACAAACGGGCACGACCAAAATGGGTCCGACGACAGAGGCAAGCGTCGGTAGGTGCCACGTTGGTCAACGTGCAACGGTGCGCGGCGTCGTGTACCACGCGGCTGGACCTAAAAAGTGGCCGCGAAGAAGATGAGCACCACGACGGTCGAACACAGCGGTGAGCGCCACGTCGGTGCGCGCCAGGTCGGTCGATGTGCGGCGGTACGCGGCGGCGTGCGTCACGCGGCCATGCCGTGCGAGGGGCTTATAAAAGGTGGTCCGAAGCTGCCGCATGCCCTGTCAGCGCCCCCGCGGCCCACAAATTCCGTACACTGATGGGGGTGCTGACAGTACCGGGGTGCGGTCAGCACGCCTTCTCCCCCAGCCCCCAAGAAAGAAAACTGGTCGGCTGATGGCCATGCGGGCAACAGAGCCCGGAGAGTCAGGAGCACATGAGGCGGGGTACGGGTCTCTCTAGGTCCAGTGCGGTGCCACAATCCAGCTGTGCGACGCCCTTCTGAGAGGCACCAGCCGCCACGGGGCTGTTACGGAGACATCGACAAACCAGTCCCCTTGGGTCCCAGCGCGATCGTGGCAGGCCCACGGCCTACGCCCGACGACTGGTTCTGCCACGCCTCGATGCTGGTCTCGGACGCGGTGTCAAGCGTAGCCTTCGAGTTGAAGCTTGTGGTGAGGCCCACTGCTGCGAAATAGCGACCATTCCTGACGATACTCGGCCGGGGCATAAACACCGCAAAACGGCCGTACACGGCGACCGGATGGCAATAGGTGTTGCCGATCGCGCGCGATGATGGATGACCTGAGCCTGGTCAGTCCGTGCCTGAACAATTTCTCATGCCCTGCGCGGCACCTGCCGGCGCCCTGTTCAATTCCGGCCGTGCGATCAAACGCTGCCACACATGGCGACGATCGCGGTCGTCAAATGTCTTCGTCAGCGACGTGACAGCGATTAGATTCACGTGAAATGCTCGACACAGTCGCGAACGGGCCGTCGGAGGCCTCATATCGGCCGTTTTTTCGGATGCTGGGCCGCCGTTCGCGAACGCGTCCGAACCCCCCGCTGATTGTCCAGTTGGACTTCTCTAAATCTTCTGAATCTATTTCGACCTCCATGTGGAGAGATCGTTCGGAATAACGTTGATGGATATGCTAAAGGCTATGTTTTTTCACATAGAGGGCCACGTGAGACACATGGAGCCATATATGGTGGATGCGAATAACTGTTGGAAGTGCTCTTCTATCAATACAATGCTCGTTGTGGGCCACTTATCAAACAGTATTAAATGTTGGGCTACTTCCTGCGTCTGTCGTTAACGTGGCGCGGCACACGTGCGTAGTATGAGCTTGATGATTGCTGTCCGATTGGGCAGATGCGGTGACGACAAGAAGAGGGTGGGGTGGGGAGGAAGGCGAGTGGCGAGTGGGGTGGAGTCGTGTGGGGTGGGGTGGTGTGGCGTGGCGTGCAGTGCCGTGGGGCTGGTGGGG
>ENA-ORXR01003659-ORXR01003659.1-marine-metagenome-genome-assembly--contig:-NODE-3659-length-13582-cov-13.997260_pt1 | contig 13582 bp, 9 predicted proteins | sample MGYA00237866_ERZ511479 | MGnify/ENA metagenome assembly ERZ511479 | reverse complement strand
CGAGGGGGGAGACGGCGAACGAGTGGAGGGGGACGGGATGGAGGCGGGAGTGACAGGGGGAGGCACGGGGGGGTGGGGAGGGGAGGGCGGGGATGGAAGCGCCGCCTAGCGAGAACGAGAATCAGTGGCGCGGGGGGGGGTACCGGCACGGGGGCGATGGCGGGCCAACGCGGGGCGGCATGCAGCAGGCGGGGAGGGGAATGGCGCCACCGCCACAACGTTGGGAGTTGCGACCGCGGCAACCTGCGGCCGCGGCAATGACGGGGCTTGGCGACCCACCGCGGCAGCACCCCCCCCCCCGTCCCCGTCGGGTCGGGCGGGGTGCCAACGGGGGGAACGACACGCCCGCCGGTGGGTCGGGGCGCCGCGCACGGTGGCGGACCCCCGCGCCGCCGCGCACAGGGACAATGGCGGCGGGCGCTTATCAATGACCGCCGCGGCAGGCGCCGCCGGGCGGGCGCTGCAGGCGGGCGGGCGGGCGGGCGGGCGGGCGGGCGGGCGGGCGGGCGGGCGGGCCGGCGGGCGGGCGGGCCGGCGGGCGGGCGGGCCGGCGGGCGGGCGGGCCGGCCGGCCGGCCAGCCGGCCAGCCGGCGACGCGCGCAGCGTCGGGGTCACGGTCGGGGAGCGGGGAAGCCGACCAACACCAACCACGTGACTGGTCTGCTGGCGTCTGGGCAGAGGGCCGGGCGGCGCTTGGCCAACTGCCCACTGGTGTCGGCGCCACGCGCACGTGTGGCATAAACCCGTTTGGGTTGCCCAAAAGGGGTGGTGCCCCCTGCTGGCCAGCTGCCCCAGGGGGGTTGGTTGCGGCGCCACAGTCGTGCAGCCGCGTGTGGCGGCACCGCACAGCGTCAGCGGCGGAAGCGTACTGCTCCAATGGCCGTGCCTCTGTCGGTGTGCAGAGAGATCCATAGCCAGGACTTCGAATGGGCAAGTGACTCGAATGGATGTAAATATACTACAAGGAAATGGTGCCCACCAAACGGCTCTTCGTCATGACCAATCACAGCTACGGATGCCATTTGCACACACGAGGAATGGCAGCCACGTGGTTTGTCCGTTGTCGCCTCGCTGCAACCTCGACCGGTGGATGGCCCCCTCCCGTGGCTCGCGGTCCTTCCCGACCGCAACGGCGGACCACTCAAGGTTTCTCCAACACAATCCCAGAGACAGGTGACCGAGATTGCTCGTCGGGAGCTGCTGTCTGTTTGCTGTCACGTTTGTCTTCTAGGACCAGCACCCCACGCTGGAGGCATCGTTTACACCCGGACCACTCGGTATGGTTCGTGTCTGCTTGTGTCTGCAACCAGAGTCTGCAACCCGTCCCGAAACTGCATCGGACCAACCAACGCGGGTGTTGGTGAACCTCGGCGAGGGCCTCGACCGCCCCTGTGCCTTGTCAAAGGGCGCGAAGCCAGCTGGATTTGCGTCTCTCCAACACACACGTGCGCGTCAAGAAAAAGGAAATCACACCGGCGCAACGCACACCTGGCCGCCCCCTCGGGTCGGCATTGTGTTTCGCAGGCAGGTCGCTGGGTGGCTGACGGGCCTCTCTCAAGGCTCTGCCACAAGGGGCAGTGGGTGGCGGCGAAACCGCCCTCTCCTTGGTGTTGATTGGGCGTACACCAACGCGCCCAGCGGAGGGACCGCTCAGCAGGATGAGTGAGCCCGCACGGGTCGCAGAGCGCAGAGCCCGTCATCGAGTGGGCGGCCGTTCACCAACCGAGCAGCGTGACGGTGCCTCTGTCGAGTGGGGCAGGCAGCTGACTACGCACTCGTGGCAAGAATCCAGGAGGCGTTTACAGACCATCCCCGTTCAAATGCGGTCCTGGCGCCCCCCACCGCACCGTTCAAGAACGTGGAACGGTCCCCTGTGCGGGGCAGCTGTCGTGAACGCCCTGCACGAAACGTCAAACCTACGGTGCGGCTCGCACCGCTGTTGAGGGAGAATGGGGGGACCGATCGCCCCCTCACCATGCGGCAGGTGACGGATACTCTCTGTAATTCAGACGCCCTGAACGCAGCCTCCACGGCACCCTCCAGACGGCGGGCGTTTTCCCAGCCCCGGGAGGCCCTCTTGGCGCGAGCTGCGCAGGGTCGCCGCCCTTCAAAAAAGGGGGTGGTGCGGGGGCCCCAGCTCGCCCCCCCCTCACACGCGTGTCGCCGCGTGCTGCTGTCACAGCTGTCGCCCCTCTGCGCACCGCCTGCGCCCGCCGTACCGGCACGCTGTTAAGGCGGGAAACGTACCGGGGGGGCAGGCCGACGTCTGCTTTTCTCCTGTTGTGGCACACCGCCAGTCCCCCACTCCACACCGCGTCCAGCCACGTGCGGGGTCCGCCAGCCACCACTTTCTCCGTCAGCCTCGCTGCTCCACCCGGCGGCTGGAGCAACTGGCTGGCGCGCCGCCGTCTGTCGGCCACCCTCCCGCGACACGCCCCCGTCTGCTGCCCGTTGGTGCAAGGTTGCTTGCCGAGCGTGGGGCGTCTGCAAGCCAATCCCCTGCGTGGCGGTAGCCGCGCCCTACGTTGGCCCTCCCGCGGCGCGTCCACGTTGCGACGTTGGCCGGCCCCGCCGACGTCACGTCTGCTCTGCAGCGTGGGGTGGGGGGGAGCCTCGGCAACCGTCCCGCTGCTTCCGAGGTGGGGTTGACACCCGCTGCTCCGGACCGGCCGGACGGGCGGACTGCGACCGACCGTCCCCAGCGAGCCTCGCTGGAGGCGGCTGCGACCGCGTTGGGTGAGAGGGGGTTCGTTGGGGTACGCAGTGTGGGTCTCCCCCAAGGGTCGTCACGCCACCGTCGCACGGCCATCCCTGGTTTTCCCTCCCCCTGCCCGCGAGCAGAGCGTGTGCGGAGCGGCCCGCACCGCTGTGTTTTTCCCGCCTGCACGTCACCCCCAGGCGGTGAGGGCGGGCGGTGACCTCAGTATCGACGGGGTGGACCGATTCCGGCTGTTTGACGGCGTCGGCGGTCAAGCAAACGGCACCGTGCCCCGTTCACGCGCGCGGGCGACCGACCGCCCGGACGTGACCCTTTGGTGTCCGTCTGAGCAACGGGGGTGGCCGTCGCGAGGGAGCGGCATTGCGCAGCCGTGCGGGTGATCGTTGCGTGGCACGTCTGTTGTTGCCGTGCATATACCGACGATCCTGCTTACCTCCACACGGTCTCCCATATCCTCCCCCACCGTTCCGACGTCACTTTCTCGCGGTCGCCCCACCCACCGCCAACGCCGACTCGCCGCGTCCGCGTCGTCGCTCACCCCCGCCACCGTCACTCCCCCCCCCCTGATCAGTGTCATGGCAGCGGCGGTGCAGGTGGACCCCGCGACGGCCATGGCGTCGACGATCGGCGGAGCAGCTGGCACCTCTGGCTCCGCGACCGTCGGGGACATGTCCGATACCCTTCTCGCGCGGCTGTCGACGACGTCGACGGAGGAAGAGCTGGCACGCACCCTGACCGGCGACGTCGAGTCGCTGCAGCGCACGGCGGACCGCCAGATGGGCAAGCTGACCGTCCTCAACACGAGCCTCAACCGCAAGCTGCGGAAGCTCGAAGCCGACGCCGCCCACCTGGGTGGGGAGAACGCCAACCTACGCCGCGCCTACATCAACCTCCTCGCGGAGCTGCGCACGGCGCAGGCGGCGGCGGCGGAACTGGCTGCCAAGGAGGCGGAGCTGGCAACGGCGACGACCAACTATGATGGGGCGAGGAAGAACGTGCGGGAGCTGAAGTCGCGGCTGAAGCGCGTCGCGACAGATGCCAAAAACGTCAAGGCGGAGAAGGAGGCAGTTGACGCGAAGCTCGCCGAGTTGACCGCTGAGGAGGAGATCAAGACGCGGGAGGCGTCCGAGGCGGTGATCGCCGCCGCCGCGCAGCGCGCAACGCTCGAGCGCGACTTGGAGTCGTCCCGCACGCAGGTGACGGAGCGGGCGGCGGCGCTCGAATCGGCTGCGGAAGAGAAGACGCGCCTTGAGGAGGAGGCGACGGGTCTCACGGAGCAGCTCGGGACGCTGACCGCATCGTTGGCCGCTGCCAAGTCCGCTACCGACGAGGCCGAGGCCGCTAAAGATGATGTGGCGGCGAAACTGACGGCCGCCGAGGAGCGGGCGGTGACCCTCGAGGGGGAGCTAAAGGAGGTGAAGGAGCTCCACGCGTCGGTGGAGGAGTCCGTCAATGACCTGATGAAGCAGGTGCAGACGGCGCAGGCAGCGAAGACTGATGCAGAAGCCGCAGCCACAGCGACAAAGACCGACCTGGACCAGTTGACCGCCGCCTCGCAGGCTGCGGAGAGCGCTCGCGCGGATCTTGCTGACGAGCTTGAGGCGGTCACCGCTGCGAAGACGGACCTTGAGGCGCAGCTGTCAGCGGCATCCGTCGCGTCGTCGATGGCTGCGACAAAGGCCGCCGCGGCGGCGGCCGAGAAGGAGGAGGTTGACCGGTCTCTTGCGGCCACGTCTGCTGATAAGACGGCGCTCGAGGAAGAGCTCGAGCGCCTCCGCCGGCAGATGCGAGACATGGCGGACGCGCACGATGCGGCAATGCTTGTCATGGTCACCGAGAAGGAGGACGAAAAGGCGCGTCTGCTCGCCGCCCTGGAGCGCGACGTTGCCGGTGCGATTGACAAGCAAAAGGAGGAGGCGACGGTGTCGCGCCGCACGTCACTCGCCGACCTGTCCACCCGCTCCGCGGCGCCGCCGTCGGCGGTTGCCCCTGCGGCCGCTGCCGCCGCGGTTCGCGATGTGCCGGCCGCCGCCGACGATGTGCCGGCAGAGGAGGCGGCGCCGGTCGGCCTCGGTGCGGGCGCGCTCGGTTCTAGCGCGGGGCCCCGGGCGTCAATCGCTTCGTCGGCGTACACCGAGGGCACCTACGAGGAGGACGAGCCAGCGTCGATGCCGATGGGCGCTGACACCATTGACGACTCGGAGGGTGCGACTACGCCCCGCACGTCGTCCGTCTCCCGCGCCTTTGACGGCGCCGAGGGCGTCGAGGACGATGACGATGACGTCGAGGAGGAGCCCGAGGCCAAGGCCGCCGTCGCCGCCGCGCCCGGTGGCCACGCTGTGTCGTTTGCGCCCGCAGCGACCGGCGACGAGACGGAATCCGAGTCGGAGGAAGAGGAGGAAGAGGTGGAGGACGACGAAGAGTTGGACGAGGGCGAGACCGCCCCGGCCATGGTGCCGGTCGCCGTGGCTACCGCCACCGCTGACGCAGACGGCAACGTCGTTGGGACGGCCACCGACGACCTGGCGGCGGTTGAAGCGGTGCTCGCCGAGGAGGGCGTCCGTACCGCCGCCCAAGCTGAGGCGGAGATGACCGCCGAGGCGGCGCTGCAAGCGGTCGCCTCGGAGCCGGTTATGGTGCCCGTGCTTGGCGAGCGCGCCCCGGGCTCCCCGGCATCTATCGTCGTCCTCGACGCTGCGGATCCCGCTTCCCCCGCCGCCGCGACCGCCGTTGGGCCCGGCATTGACACTGCTGCGGACGCGATTGCGGCCAAGAAGGAGGAGGCCGCGTCGGCGGTCGCCGCTGGCGACAAGGCGGCGTCCAAGGCCGCAGCAGCCAAGGACAGCACGGCGACGAGCAAGACCAGGGGGACCAGCGACGCGTCGACGGCGGCGGGGCCCGGGGGCGCCGCCGGGGGCGGGCGCATCAGCGGCTTTTTCAAAGGCTGCGGCTGCTTCTCCTCTGAGTAAGGTGGCCATCGTGCCGGCTGCCGCGGGGTGGGGCAATGGGGCTAGCGGTGGTGTTGAAGGTGGAGGAGGAAGGGGGTGTGCCCTCTGGTCCGTGTATCTCTTGTTGTCTACACTTGTTTTGTTGTTGCTCGCCCGCCTTTTTCGGGCGGGCCGCGTCGCCGCCGCCGCCGCCGCCACCGTCGTGGCGGTTGCCCCTTGCCATCGTCGGGCGTGCCATCGACGGCCCGCGCCGTACCGCCGACGACGCCGCCGCCGCCGCCGTCGGCCGAGACGTCCACCCTGCCGCTGCCAATGCCGTTGCTGGGGCGGCCGCTGGCCGCCCCGCTCCCGCTCACACCCCCCGCCGACGCAGGCGGGGGAGGCGTCATCATCACGACAGGGTTCGGACTCGTCTGGCAGTCGCCGCCCCCGCGGCACCGACTGGTGCATGCCATGACGGTGGCCGTGCCCGCCGGCGCCGACGCCGGGGCGGGGCACGGCCGCACCCACCGCCGCACTCACTCCGCGGGCGCCGGTCGACGCGCCTCGAGCGCCGGCGCCCGTGAGGCGCGCACCCGCCACCGGCGGGTGCCGCACTGTCTTCGCTTTCGTGCAGCGGTTGGATTGTGGGGCGAGGGGGGAGGGGGGGGGAGGCGGTCGCGGGCCGCGGTTGTGGCGACCGCTTCCCGCCCGACCCTTGTGGTTGTGGTGAGATAGCTCTGACCGTACATTCATGTTGTTCTTTTCAACCGCCTCGCCGCATCGCGCATGGGGGATGACCTCCCCGGGTCCACCGAGCACCCAGTACCGAGCGCCAGTTGTCCTTGTCACGGCGCCGCATCCTCGCCGTCCGCTCTTGTGTCGCCCAGTGGGACTGTCGGATTGCGCCGCGTGGAGAAAGCCTTGCGACGCCCCGCCCAGACGACGGGCCAGCCGAGAGGAAGGGGACACGGACCACGGTCGTCCGCCCGATCAGAGACGAGGTGCTGACGGTAGGCACTTTGATTGAGGCGTCGTTTGGGTCACGGTTCATAGATTTTTTTCCTGAACGAAATTTACAGGAAGATGCGTGGAAGAAAAGGACTTCCACGGAATCAGAAGTGAGCGCGAGGATACGAGGGTGCTACTTATGAGTTCAATGAGGATTTGGCCACAAGGCAACTACTGCATTGGAAGGGCGGGCACTCGGGGCGCTCGCCCCACCCTCCCAGACGACAGCTGCCCGCGGTGGTGCTCGCCACGCCCCGCACGACCCACCGTCTTGCGGGTGCCCGCAAGGACGGGGTAGCACACCCGCGCGGGATGGGGCTGCCCCGGCGCCCCCAGCGGCCGAGAATCCGTCGACGCGCGTGTGAGAGGGGGAAAGAACACCGGCGCCCACCCCTCGCGGGGGCCCCTCCCCGCAGCCACACCGGCGGGCTGACCCGCGGGCCTGCCCGCGGTGGTGCCGCCGCCCAGGCGCGGGGGTCCCAAACCCACCACGCACCGCCACGCGAGGGGCGCGGGACGCGGCGGGTCAGGCGCGGGTCTGGATGGCCCTCCCGCCCCTCGCGGGCGTCGCGCGTGGCCGCGGCGGGGACCGCGTCGACGCCCATGGCGGGCGCTGCCGCCCCGTGTGGCGACCGCGGGGGGGGACGGGCGAGTTTGGCGCCAGCCCACGAGGGCGCACCGTCGGGGCGTCCGGCGCGCCTCCCCGACGCGTCGCGCGCAGCCGTGCACGCCTGCCGCCACGCCCTCGCCGGTGCCCCGCGGAGCACTTTTCCGCCCAAAGCCGCTGCCGCCTTCTTCCCGCCCCCCCCGCTTGTTTGAGTCTGCGCTCGTCCAAACCGCAAACCGCGGGGCGCCGTGCCCCCCTCTGTCCGGCGCCCCCCCACCGTCTCTCTGGTACGGGCGCCACCCGCGCTTGGCCCCGCCGGCCGCTCGCGTCGCCGTCGCCGACGCCCGGTCGGTCGGCGTTGCCGCCGCCACTGGCGCCGTTGCCTGCCAGCAGGGGACGGCGCCCGTTGCCGCCGCCTGCAGTGGCCAGTGCAACAGCCCTCTCCGTCACGGTCGTCGACGGCTCGCATAGCCGCACCGCCTGCACCGCAGCGCCCCACGGCGCGCCGCACCAGCGGGACGCTGTGACCGCGCGCGACGGCGCCGCCGAGCCCGCCCAGCCGCCGTGCCCCGTTGCGGGCCAGACGGGGGGTGGCGTGGCCACTCTCTCCCCATCGCGAGGGGGGGGACGGCCGCGGGCGGGTGCCGGCCGCAGCGGGCAATGGCGAGCGCCACGACGGGGGGTGGGGGGTGGCGACCGGGACGCGCGCGTGCTGGCGGCGACGCGCGTGCGGCGGCCGGCAAGGGATCTTGCGACTTTCATCCAATGTGGGATGATGGATCCTGAAAAGTGCAACTTTGGCCCCGCGGGGCGCCCGGGCGCACGGACGACGGGACACGGCCGACGCGGCAGACGGGCGCCGCGACCGCCATCCCCGCGGTGCGGCGCGGCCGCGGCGGTGGGCACGCCCACAGCGCAGGCGCCTGCCGGCAGGCGGCCCGTCTTGCCACCGTCCATTCCCGGTTGCCGCCCGTCGCCGCGCCACGGTGTACGGCGGATGCGCGTTTGGGCAGCGGCGCGACGGCCGACGGGGGTGCGGCGTGGACGGCGACGCCGTGCGCGGCGGGGACGCGGCGGCCGGCGCGCCGCATCTTGGGTCGGGGTGGGGGGCGCGCATACCGCCGGCGTGTCGGCTGCGGCAGCACCCAAGGCGCCGTCGGCCGCCCTTGGCCGCCCTTGGCAAAAACGCTGGGGTGGTGGGAGGAGGCGTGGAGGGCCATTGCGGGGAGCGGGCGTGGGGCACGCCGGTCAATGGCGGTCGCGGCGGCGGCTGAGGGCGCGGCCGCCGTATCTTTGGCGGATGCAGTGTCGCTCGCGCGGGCAGATTACCTGCACAGACGGCCGTCGATCCTCTCTGCTGCTGGCAGCGTTCCTCTGTGTGATCCGCGCCGGCGGCGTGCGGCACCACGGCCGCGATGTCAAGCCACAACAGTAACCACGTCTGCCAATGTCACGATACATGCAGGTTTTTCGGCACCGCCAAGGACACGCAACAAGCTCCGGGTGTCGACAAGGCTTGCTTTTCTCATGCTGTCCACATGGCAGGTACGAAAGGGAACAGCCAACACCACAAAAAGAAAAACTGGTAGGGCACCACGACCAAAAAAAATACACAGGGACCCGAAGACACGCCTACGCCACGCTCCATCAGCGCCTGAGCATGCTACACACAACCGCCGGCGTACACGCGGCGGAAGAAAGGAGCCAAAAGAGCGACAAACACACGTCACGTCACGCACACCCACGGCCCGTCGTCACGCCTCAATACCCAACCGTTTTAAACTGGGTCGAAAAGGAAACCACGTCCTCCTTGAGCGCCTTGATGTCGTCGGCGCCAACGCCCGACTCGACGGCCTCGACGGCCTCGCGGAAGGCTTGCATCTTCCCACCCGCCCCCTCCGTCTTCTTAATGTCCTTGGCAATGCCAATCCCCCGGTGCAGCAGAGCGCCGATCGTCTCAAAGTCCTTCTCGTCGCACCCGCGGGAGGTCATGGCGTGGGTGCCCATCCGGATGCCGCCCGGGTTGAAAGCCGACGTGTCGCCTGGCACCGTGTTCTTGTTGAGCGCAATGCCCGACGCCTCGAGCACCTTTTCCGCCCGCGACCCGTCCATGCCCGCCGGCCGCAGGTCGACGAGCTGCAAATGGTTGCTCGTACCACCCGACACGAGCGTGTAGCCATCGGCCATCAGCTTGTCAGCGAGCGCCGATGAGTTGCGGAGGACCTGCTTTTGGTAGTCGACGAAGTCCTCAGACATCGCCTGCTTGAGTGCCACCGCCAAGCCGGCAATGGTGTGGTTGTGCGGACCGCCCTGGAGGCCGGGGAAGACCGCCGAGTTCACAGCGTCCTCCAACTTGTACGGCACCTCCACGCCCTTCTTGGTCACCGACCGGACGCCCTTGCGGAAGAAGATAAGGGCGCCGCGGGGGCCCCGCAACGCCTTGTGGGTGGTGGTCGTGACAACGTCGGCGTGGCCAAACGGACTCGGCACCACGTCGGCGGCGACCAGCCCCGAAATGTGGGCCATGTCGGCCAGCAGCAGCGCGCCGCACGAGTCGGCAATCTCCCGCATACGCCCATAGTCATAGTGGCGCGGGTAGGCCGACGCGCCCGCAATGATTATCTTGGGCCGGAAGAGCTTGGCCGTCGCCGCGAGCGCATCATAGTCAATGAGGCCCGTCGACTCGTCCAGGCGGTAGGGCATCGACTCAAAAAAGATAGACGTGGCGCTGACACGCTTCTTGTCCGTCATGAACCCGTGCGACAGATGGCCGCCGTGCGGCAGGTCCAGGCTCAGGATGCGGTCGTGCGGCTTGAGCAGCGCCGTGTAGACGGCCAGGTTGGCGGGCGACCCGGACAGCGCCTGCACATTGACACCCCATCGCTCTGGGTCGAGGCGGTAGGCAGCGAGCGCGCGCTGCTGGCACAGCTCCTCTGACTGGTCAATGTACTCGTTGCCGCCATAGTACCGCTTGTGCGGGTACCCCTCCGAGTACTTGTTCGTCATGACCGAGCCGACCGCCTCCATGACCGCCTTGGACGTAAAGTTCTCAGACGGGATGAGCTGGATACCCCGCGTCTGCCGCTTCTTCTCATTTTCAATGATTTCCGCCATGGTTGGATCGACTTCCGACAGCGGCGCGTTCATCGACGAGATGTCGCGGGCGGCGTTGCGGGCGGCGACGGGCGTAGCCGACAGGTGCCGCCGCAGGGACGGCATGACGGGGGCGGTGGCAGCGCGCACCAGGCGCAATGAGGAGCCGAACATGGTGGCGGGGGGGGGGGGGGGGGGGGGGGGGGGGGGGGGGGGGGGGGAGGGGGGAGGATGCCGAAGGGGGAACAATGAGGTAGGGATAGGGAGAGGGAGAAAGGCCACGCACACTCACCACTCGTGCGGCGGTGGTGGTCGTTGAGACGGTCGATCGGAAACAATAGGGGACGGCAGGGCAAGGGAGAGGTGGCACCTCGAAAACAGCTCAGACGAGGCCGCGGTGGACGCTGCAGCGTGGTGGGGCGGGTCACCAAGTAGGAAGCGCCTCGAGCCACCGCTGGCTCCGACCTGCCAAAGCCCTACCCGCCGCGCACCGGTTGGAAAGCGCATGCGCACAACGCGTGGTGCGGACAAGAGATCCGCGCGAGCTCTGGCCCGCAAGCTGCGCGGGGCGTGGCCCGTGGGCGATGCGCACAAGACCGGCAAAACCCGGCCATCTCGACGCTTGTGCGGGTGACGAAGTCCGCCTCCGACGAATGATACAGCCATTGGCCAATGGGCGGAGGACACGTTAAAGCCGGTGGACGCAGGAGCTCCAGACGTTCTCCGAAACGACACCGAGTCACGGCTATGGCCGATCCCGCAATTTTGAGAGACGCTGCGGACAGGAAAACATCGGAGAACTGCAACTGCGAACACGTGTGACAGAAACTGTCGAGGAGTGGTTCCCCTCTGCCCGAGCACTGTGTTGTAAATAATTTCACGTCCCATCATGGCCGTCTGGGTGTCGTTGTCGCGCTCTCCGGATCGGGCAGCGGCGGCTCTTTCGTTCAGTTTCGGTGCCCACCTCCAGACTGCCCCGATGGGGCTGCTCATGGGAGCTTTCTGGACTTCATTCCGGTTCCGCAAAGTCCCTTGAAGCACCGGCACAGCGAGACTGCACCACATCTGACGCTCGCCAGCTCAAATAGCGAGGCGTCTCAAACGTGTCACGGATCTGGCCAATCACAGGTGACCATGGCTGATTCGTGGCTTGTCAGTCCGGCCGACGCTCAGGAAAAGAGGGCCAGAAGAGCGACCCAAGACAGCGAGGTGACCTGCGATAAACAGTGAAATGGAAATGATGGGCCAGACTCGATGTCAGCTGAGGTCTGCCAAATGATTCTCCTAGGCTCTCCCAGCTGACATGCAACGCTTCACGCTGCAGCGCGCCACGCAACTTGGATGCACACCACTTTCTTGCTCATGGGACAATCTGATTTGACTCTGCGAGCTCTCATTGAGGCATGTCTCATGATGTGGAGGCCGCCAGGCAGAGGCCTGGCGGCGAGCGGTCAACAGTCCATCTGTGCCCTGGGTCGTCCATCGTTCAAATAAGAACGGGGCGGTACGCCCATGCAGCTCGACCCATGGCCGTTCCCACCGTATGGGCGCTCCACGCCCAAGCCACTTGGCTGTGACTTGGCCGCAGCACGCCCTGTGATCGACGAGAGGGTCGTGCGGAGCCCTGGTCCCTGGTTGCGACTTGCACACTACATGGGGCTGTCCTTGATGCCATCACCGGGAGAGCACCATGTGCACAGGCGCGGACTTGGGCTCTGCTACCGCAAAAATGTGCGACTCGCGTTTGTCTGACGGGGGTCTGGTGAGAGACTGTTGCCGTCACAGGTGCGCCATGAGACTTTTTTATTTTGTTGGAGACGGTTCAAGGGTGCTGCTAGTTCGGTTCATCCGCCAAAGCACTGCTTAGTTCGGGTTTAACAAAAAAAAAGCAGTCACCATGGGTTCATGGGCACTGGAGCAGCGTCAAGCATGCCTTCCAGCGGAGCGCCCTCCCCCGTGAGTTCTGGCAGGACAGCCATCATATGCTCTCGACAGGCTGCAAAGTATCCGTTGCAATCCTGGGGATAAACAGACAAACACGCCATGTGCAAAGCGAACCGCCCCTCTTGTTCCAGACCGAGAGGGGTTGTGATCTCGGCCAGCTTGGCCTTCATTTTGGAGAAGACCATCTCCACAGGAGCAAAGTCGGGGCTGTACGGAGGCAACCGCACGACTCGGCGACCGTGAGCACGGATGAAAGCGTCCACACGGGAGGTGTGGATCGGGGCGTTGTCAATCAGAAAAATCGAGTTGACCTGCTGATTGTGGTTCGCCGCTGCCGGCCCAAAAGCAGCATTGGTGTTCGGTAACAAAATTAGGATGAACATCAGCCAATCGTATTCGGTCTGGCCGCTGCCACCGTCAGCGTGCTCGGTGATGTATTCGGCCAGCACCCCACCGGTCGAGGAGATGCCCACGGTCACCGTGAAGCGTTGTCGGTTCCGCGGGCTGGCCAGTAGACGGTGAGACCTCTGTCCACGGGGTGCTCTGCTGCTTCTTCGGTACGTCGACGAGCCTTCCACGTGCGACTCGTCGCACGACACGAACGCCGAAGAGGGGAAGAGCAACATGAGGCGGGCCCATCGCACACGTAGGTTGTCATTCCGCTCCTTGTAGTGGGTAATGACCCGCTTGTGCGTCCACCCAACAGCCCGTAGCACCCGGTCGATGGTGGATGTAGAGCTCGAGAGGTGGCCTGGCCAGGCGGGCAGCTGCTGCAGCGCCCCCATTATGTCGTTGATTTCGCGCAAGAAGAGTTCAGGGCGCTCCTCAATAATCGCAACTAGGCCCAACTTGAAGGCATCGTCGTACAGGATGTTGGCGCGGTGCCTGTTGCGACGCTCGGCATTGGGCCAATGCTCTCCAGTAGCCAAGTATTGCTGTCTTCCCAATTTTGGCCGATGCTGTCGATGTCAAGAGGGGTGATCAACAGTGCGAAACTGTTTCTCAGCCATCGATTCAGCCGGATAAAGTCGTTCGACCAATGGGCAGTAGACCGAGACCATTTTTTGACTTCGACAACATCGGCCAAAATTGGGAAGACAGCAATAGGTTGCCTTAAAGCGGTACACAGAGCTCGGGTCGCAGCCAAAGAGTCGCACGGCCTCCGGGCAGGGCATATTGTGGTGCGCCACGTGCCAGACGATGAGGATGCGCACGTTCTCCGGCACCATGGCTGGGATGGCCGCTCGGATTGCCGTTGGCGGCACGGCGGGCGTGAAGAGG
>ENA-ORXR01003656-ORXR01003656.1-marine-metagenome-genome-assembly--contig:-NODE-3656-length-13585-cov-10.077880_pt1 | contig 13585 bp, 10 predicted proteins | sample MGYA00237866_ERZ511479 | MGnify/ENA metagenome assembly ERZ511479 | reverse complement strand
CCCCTCCCCCCGCCCACGCCGCCGCGTCCCCGCCGCGTCCCCTTCCCCCCCTTCCCGCCCGCCGCCCTCCTCGTCATGCAAGCCCTGCGCGCCGCCGTTGCAGGCGGGCGCGTCGGCTTTAGCAGCGGCCTGCTGCCGGTCGGCGTGCGCTGCGGCGGCGCCGCGGCGCTCACCGGGCGGCTGGCCATGTCTGCAACGCCGCCCGCGCCGGGCGGCGCGCCGGGCCTCCGCGCGCTCGCGACGGCAGCGTCGGCGCGCATCCCCGTGGACGGGCAGATTGTCGACATGAATGGGTGCGTTGGGGGGTGGCCACCGGCCGTGGCGGGGGAGCGTGTCGGCGAGTCGAGTCGCTGGGTGTGGGATGTGGGGGCGCTGGCGCGTGAGTGGACTCGAGCGCTGTTGACGCTGACATGGTGCTGATTGTATTGTGCCTTGCGCGGCTCTGTTGTTGTTGCGTCGGTGGCCTGCCTCGATGGTTTTGTGTTGAACCCCGCAGCGATGAGATGACCCGCCTCATCTGGCAGCTGATCCGCGAGAAGCTCGTCTTCCCGCACGTTGCCGTAGAGGACAAGCTCCGCGAGTTTGACCTCGGCCTCCCCAACCGCGACGCTACGGATGATCAGGTGACCATTGACGCTGCTGCTGCCATTCTCGAATGCTCCGTCGGGGTCAAGTGCGCCACCATCACTCCCGATGCCGGGCGCGTCAAGGAGTTTGGGCTCAAAAAGATGTACCGGTCGCCCAACGGCCAAATCCGGGGCTTCCTCAACGGCACGGTCTTTCGCGAGCCGATCATCTGCGGCAACATCCCCCGCATTATCCCGGGGTGGAAGGCGCCGATCATTGTCGGCCGCCACGCGTACGCTGACCAGTATGCGTGCCAGGATATGCTGACGCCACCCTCGGGCGGCAAGCTGACGATGCGCTTCGAGCCCTCAGACGGTGGGGCGGCCGTCGAGCGGACGGTGTTTGAGTTTGGGGCGGACCAGCCGGGCATTGCTCTATGCATGTACAATACCGATGACAGCATCCGGGGCTTTGCGCGGTCCTCCTTCCTGTACGCTCAGTCCCGTGGCATGCCGCTGTACTTGGCGACCAAGAACACGATTTTGAAGGTGTACGACGGCCGTTTTGCCGACATCTTTGCCGAAGTCGGCAAGGAGTTTCCAGACGTGCAGTATGAGATGCGGCTGATTGACGACATGGTCGCGCAGATGGGTACGTTGCCGAGGCGTTTGCCAGTTTGCTGGTCGGGCGTGGCGCTGGGCCCGGCGCTGTGGCCCCCCAGCGTCCTGGGGCACTCATCTGCATGGGAATTTTCTCTCGGCCGTCCTTTCGCGTCCGATTGCAACGAAATGGCGGCACGGCGTTGCCGACGCGGATCACTGACGCTGCCGATGTCCCTGTGTTGTGCTCTTTCTGTTACATGTCCTTTTCTCTATTGGCTCTGGTCCCGCAGTTAAGAACGATGGTGGCTACGTGCTTGCCCTGAAGAACTATGACGGTGATGGTACGTTTTGTTGCGGTCTCGACTGCGAGTGCTGGTGAGCGCGGCGAGTAGGTGGCTTCTTGCGCAGTGCAACAGTTTCTGACTTGCGCCGTGTCTTCTGTTTGTCGCTCGGCTTCCCTGCTGTGGCAACGCGCCGCAGTTCAATCCGACATTGTCGCGCAGGGCTATGGCTCCCTCGGGCTCATGACGTCGGTCTTGCTGCACCCGGATGGCAAGACCTTCTGTTCTGAGGCTGCTCACGGTACTGGTATGTTGTCTGCCCTTCTTTCCGTCCATTTGTCGTTGGACGGCGACGATGTTCAGCTCTTCTTGCAGCTTTCGTGCTGAACCACTGGTGGATGATATGGACTGACCTGTTGTTGCGTCGCATGCTGTGGTGTTTTCCGCTTTGCTCAACTGCACAGTTACCCGCCATTGGCGCAAACACCAGGCCGGCGAGCCGACCAGCACCAACTCGATCGCGTCCATTTTCGCGTGGTCCCGTGCCCTCTCCCACCGCGGCAAGCTCGACGGCAACGACGCGTTGGTCAATTTTGGGACGGCCCTGGAGAAGGCGACCATTGACACCGTGGAGGGCGGCATCATGACAAAGGACCTGGCCATTTGCGTTCACGGCTCGGCATCGGCCGCGACCGAGGACACGTATGTGACTACTGAAGGGTTCATCGACGCGGTCGCGAACGAGCTCGCGCGCACCCTCGGCAAGTAGGCTGAGCTTCGTGGTGGCAGCTATGCATTGGCCGCCTGTGTGTTTGCGGCTTGGTGCTGAGCATCCTCTGTACCGTAGTGTGTGCGCCACGCTGTGTGGCGTGTGCAGCCTGTTCATTCAGGGGCATGGCAGTAGGTCTGCTTGTCTAGATGTTTGTTTTGGTTTTAGGGGCTAGGAGAGCAATCCGTGGAGCGACACCTTGCGCGACGTTCCGTCCTTGTTGACCCTGCGCTCAAGCATCCGGGCTGTGGCTCGAGAACAGATGACGGGTCTGCCCAACTGCGGGAGCAAAAAGAGACTCATGACCACCACGCGTTAACAAAACAAACGAGTCCAAAACGAAGAGCACTTGGGCACACCACCAAGCACCTACTGTACAGGGAGATCGGTCAACACAGCCCGCAGTCTCAAACTCAAAATAAAAAGAAATGTTATACAGCCCCGTCCGCACGCACGCCCGGTGTCATGTCTCAACGTCCCCGTTGAACAGCCGGGACAGAGACCGGGAACGAGACCGCACGTGGACCGGAACGGGTTTAGGGGTAGTCCCGCCCCTGTTGTCAACCAGCGTCCCACTACCGACAAACGCGCCGGACTCCGCGTCACTCTCCGATGACGATGACGATGTGCCGCCCATCGAGGAGCTGTCGGCGGCCTCCAGCTCCGCCTTCGGCCGGAACCCGTCAATGGCCGCGATGAACCGGGCGGGCTCCTCAAAAAAGGGGCAGTGGTCCGCTCCCTCCACCACCGCCAGGGTGGCCGAGTAGCCCAGCCGACGCATCACCGCGTGGAGCGTGTGTACGTCTTGCACTGGCATGCTGCTGTCCGTCTCACCACACACCAGCTGAATGTCGATGGGGAGGACACCCTTGGGGCCGCGCTCCTCCAGCACCCCAAGTATGGGGCGGGTCACGACGCCGACCCGCCGCACCGCCGGTCGCTCCTTGCCGTTGCTCTCGCGCACCATCCGCCGCTCCCGGTGGATGCGGACCATTGGCCGCACCGCCGCGTCGCCCGACGCGGGGACCTGCATGGCCAGCTGCCACGTCAAGTCGCGCGTCGGCTCGTACGTTGCCAGTGGCGGGTACTTCCACCGGTAAAAAGAGAGGCCGAGGAGGCCCCCGCGGCGCGCCACGATGGATGGGGGGAGGGAAAAGTAAATCGCGCGGCCGAGTGCCAGGCGGGAGGTGATGGCCGCGGGGGAGACGAGCACCATCTGCGTCACTCGCCCAGGCGGGAGCGAAAACGCCAGCTCAAGCGCCAGGTACGCGCCAAGGGAGTGGGCCATGAGCCCAAACCCACCAGTGATGCCGAGGCCGGCCAGTGCCTGCAGCGTCGGCGTCAGGAAAAAGTCTAGACTGTCCTCGGGGGTGCGACCGCGAAAGACGGGGCGCGCCGACCGGCCCCACCCAGGCAGGTCCAACGCATACACGCACCAACCTTGGGCGACCAGGTCGTCAAAATTCAGGTGAAAGAACGCGGCCGACATGGAATGGCCATGGAGGACCAGCAGGGGCGGGTTGGAGCGGTCCCCAATGATCACCGCATGCAGGTCCCCAATACAGGTGGGTACAAACGCATGGTCGAAGGGGCTGGTCACCGATGAACTCAGGAGCCGCTCCTCAGACCGTCGCACCTGCTCCCGGGGGGAGGGCGTGATGAAAGACAGCACGAGCCGCTGGGCTTCCCAAAAGAGCAGCACCTCTGCGCCGAGGGAGAGCACAGCCTTGGCAACCGCCACCAGGGGGTGCATGGTCGTCGCCACAAGAGAGCACACGGGAGGGCGGGGGGGGAAGAGGGAAGGGAAGGTGGTGACAGTGGTGTCGTCGTCCGTGACGGCCGCCGACGGAGGCGGGGCCAACGTCAGGGATTCCCCACCGAGCCACGCGGCGTGGCGGGACCCGACGGTCGACGGCAGTGGCGATGACAACGAGGCGCGCGGCAGCAAACAGCAGGCAGGCCGAGAAGGAGCGCGTGCACCATGCTCAATGTGCCCCCCCCGGTGGCGGCTGGTGGCCCGCCCCGCTCGCCACGGCCGCCAGGCGGTGGCAGACGAGACGTATGCCAGCTCGCGGCGGCACCTCATGCCCGACCGGGCGGCCACAAAAGGGCGCCGCGAGGGCGTGGGCGTGGGGGGGTGGGTGGGGGCGGGGGTGCAGTGACAACGGTCGACCCGCTCTTCTCTCTCCCTCGGGTGACCGCCCACACGCGGGGCGCGAACCGGCGGCAGCGTCCGACGTTTGGTCGGGCGGTGGCGGGAGGCGACGCTGGCAAGCGACGCCAGCCCGTCCACGCAACGCCGGCGGCGGTTTTGGGCACGCGGAAGCAAGATGCCGCCAAACCGCCGCGGCCACCACCGCCAAACGCAGGCGGGTGGCGGCGCAAGGCCGCGGAAGCCCCGAACGGCCCGACCGCAACCGCCACGGCCGCGGACCGAGGGGAGGGGGTGCCCGCCGGCAAAGCGCACGCGACGGGCCGCGGTGTTGTCATGGGCCGCCCGCGCCGGGCTTCCAGCGGCCAAAGTGCAGCGCACCCACGGTTGGGGGCCGCCAGTGGCGCGGAATTTCGCGGCACGGGGGTGCGGTCCAGATTCGCCAGACCGCATCCACACAGGCAGCTGCATCAAACGATGGCGACTGCTGCCACTGGCCACAACTTCGTCGTGGACGCAGCCGACGTGCATAATTCTGGCCCGCTGAGGTGCCGCTGCAAGGCGGGAGATGTGCTTTCAGCGCGAAGACGCGGACTCGACGTCTGATGGGCCACAAGTCAAAGGGTCAACTTGGATGGCTCGCAAGGCTTGGCGCCAAAGAAGTGCAGCGTCCTATGGATTCACGATCCACTACGAAGTCCTTAATCGATAAACAGCTACATGATGTAGTTCGTATGATAGCATCGGAACTTGCATGACTTTGTCAACAAAATTCTTCTGGGTTATCAATTGATTCTGTAAAAATTCAGGCGTGCCCCTTGCCATTTCGCACTTTGCATGCACGTTCGCCCAGAGTGACATCTCAAGATTTGTGTCGGTCCTTCAGCCAACACTCTTGCAGACACTGCAGCAGTGGTGCTCAGAAGACCTTGAATGACAGTGTTTCCACTCGCAGCCTCTCTGTTGCAACTCGTTCCGACGCACCACTGAGGCCTGACCAGAACCGCCCCGCCCTGCGGTGCTCGCCACACCGCGTCAGGGGACTCGGGGTCACCTTTTCACCCCCCCCGTTTTTCCTGGCCTCCCTCCTGGCCGCACACCCATTTGAATGTGCAGCTGCGGTCTCCGCACCCTACAGCGTGAGGCCCTTCCGCCCAGGGCTGTCTCGAGGCCCCTGCACACCTCGCCGCCGACCGTCAAGGTGGGTGACACGCCCGGGACGGAGACGGACGGTGAATGTGCCTTCTCCTCGCTGGCCTTGTCACGACGTCTTCGATCTCCGTTCCTGCGTCCACCGTCGCCGCCCCTCCCGCCTACCTCGTCGTCTTCGTAAGCCCGTCGTCCACTTGCTCGGCTGCACGATCATGGAGGCCACCGCGTCCCCACTGGCACCACCTACCGACACTGGCGTCGGCCCCACGACCCGCCGCGCGTCGTCCCCATCGTCACGCCCGTCCCCCACCCTCCCAGCCACCGACGGCGCTGACGGTTCCGACGCGGGGCGCCCCCCCCCCGTCCCCCACGACGCTCGTCGAGGCCATCCGCCGCGTCGACACCCTCACCGTCACCGCCGTCGACGCGCTGTCGGGGGCGGTCGAGCTTGTCGCGTCACCGGCCTCGTCGATGGACTCGCTCGGCGCGGCGATGCCGCCGCGACCGCCCTTCCGCAAAGCCGGGGGCGGCGCGTGGCCGCCGCGGCAGCCGCCGACGCCCAGCACGATGCGCTCCGGCAGCAGCGACAGCCACACCACTGGCGGCGGCAGCACTGGCGGTGATGACGGCGGCGGCGACGAGGCGCTCGTCGGCGCCCTCGCGGGCATGTCGACGACGCCCCTGTCCGCCCGCGCCGCCGACGCGATCGCGCACGCGGTGACACGCGTCGACTCGATGACGCCCGCCGAGGCTGACGCGGTCGCCGCGTCGCTCGCCCCGCGCCGCGGTCGCCTCGACCGCATCCCCGAGGGCGACAGGAGCGACGGCGGCGGTGGCGGCGGCGTTGCCGGCAGCACCACCGCCGCCGCCGTGCCGCCGCCACTGTCCGCCAGGCTCGCCCGCAAGCCGCCCGCCGCCGCTGCGGCGGGCCGCCGCGCCCGCGCGCCGCCGCGGGGCGACACGCTCGTGCGGGCGATTGCGGCGACCGACGAGGCGATTGTCGCGGCGGCCGCCGCGGCGGTCGCCGACGCGGTGACGACGGTGGATTCCATGACGCCCGCCGAGGCCGACGCGGTGTCGGCGGCGGTGGCGGCCATGCCCGCCGCGTCGGTGGGGAGGGCGGGGCCCGGCCGTGGAGGGATCGGGGCAACGACCAGTCGGCCGACGGCCGGGGGGACAGCTGCGGGCGGTGACACTGCGCGGATGGGGTGGGCGGCGGCGGCGGTGCCGCCGGCCACCGTGGACAAGGGCCCCCTGGTCGCCGCACTCGCCGCCGCCGACGGGGTGATGGTCGCCGCGGCGACGGCGGTCGCCACGGCCGTGACGCGGGTGGATTCCGAGGTGGAGGTTGGCGACGGCGGGCCGGAGGAGGGCGCGACGGCGCCACGGAGGCAGTCTTGACGGCGCGCACCGTGGCGCTGCGTGCATTGACGGGAGGCGGACATTGCTTTTGCGCGGCGGAGGGTCGGTCGACGGAGCAAGCGCGACCGCTGGGCGTCCGCCTTGAGATCCGCGCGTCAGGATTCCTCTTGGCACTCGACCAACGGCCAAGCCGATGCACGAGGCCTGGCCGGTGCTCTTCCGTCTGCTTCTGCTTTCTCCCCTTCTTTGCTTCTACGTGATGTAGACAAAAAAATATTCTTGGTTGCCATAGAAACTATGACGCCTTCATCGCTCGAAGAAGTGCTCTGCGAAGAAGAGGCAAGCGCGGCGGGCAGACGGCGCTTCGCTGCAGCGGCGTCACGTGCTCGGTCGCTGCTCCCTTCCAACTTGTTCGTTGGCTGCGAGATGGTTGCAGTTTAATTACTGTCGTGCTCTTTCGGACAGCTGTTGCCCGATTCAGCTCGGGTCGCGAAATTAGTGGCTGTCGATCGCTATCATCGAAACGGCCGGGGCCATTGTGATTCGACCATCGGCGATCGTCATCGACGGCTGGGCTTGGAAGTCCCCTGCCATCGCCTGTCCCTTGCGACGCCCGCGCTCGTCGTTGTCGTCCCCGTCGTTCCCCAGACGACCGTTGTGAAGCTGCGGCGGGTGTGGCGACGCATCGTCGCCGACTGTTGCCATCATGGGTATGCTTGGGACTTGTAGCCAATGAGTCTTTGTGAGCGCGGTGCTCTATGATGTGTCCATGGGGAGCGGGTTGTTGGGGCCATGCCGTGTGAGGCGGTCGGGCCTGCGGGCGAGACAGTGGGCGGGGTGGGAGCCTCCTGCTGGCATTTTGGAGACGGTGGCCTGCGCGATGTTCCTCTTTGCCGATGCGAGCGCATGTGAGACGGCCGATCGGTAGATTGGCACGCGGTCTGGTGTGGGTCATCGCGGGCCTACCTTGTCCCTCGCCGGCTGTGGGCTGTGATTGCCGAGCCGTCTGGTCTTCGCTCCAGCATGGCCCACTAACAATTGTGATCGTATCTGGGCATTGATGTGCGTCCCCCCCTGCAACCGTTTCTGTCGCTGCGCGCAGGTATCTCCCGTGACTCCAAGCACAAGCGCCGGCTGACGGGTGGCAAGCAGCCATTCTACCGCAAGAAGCGTAAGTTCGAGCTGGGCCGCCAGCCGGCCATGACCAAGTTGGGCCCGCAGATCGTGCGCCCGGTCCGCGTCCGCGGTGGCAACCTCAAACACCGCGCGCTGCGTCTGGAGAACGGCAACTTTGCGTGGGCGTCGGAGGCGACCGCCCGCAAGACGCGCATCTTGACGGTCGTCTACAACGCGTCCAACAACGAGCTTGTGCGTACCAACACGCTCGTCAAGGGCGCCATTGTCCAGATTGACGCCACGCCCTTCCGCCAATGGTACCTGCAACACTATGGTGTCGAGATTGGCAAGAAGAAGGCGTCGGAGGTGGAGGAGGAGGCGGAGCACAAGGTGTCCAACGCCGTTGTCAAGAAGCACAAGGAGCGCGCCACGGACCGCTCGCTGGAGAAGGCCCTGGACGACCTGTTCCAGAGCGGCCGCCTGCTTGCACGCATTTCTTCGCGCCCGGGTCAGAGCGGTCGCTGCGACGGCTATCTGCTTGAGGGCAAGGAGCTGGAGTTCTACCAGAAGGCGCTGCAGAAGAAGAAGAAGGCCGGCAAGTAAACATGCTCTGGGCGTGCGCGCTATTAGATCCCACCAAATATCTCTTTTTTTTGTGCATGCTGATCGCTTCGATTTCATTCCTCGACGTGACGCGGTCTGCTCGCTCGGGCTGTCGCTCTGCTTGCTGCATCACGCCCACAACCGGTATGCAGTTGGTCTGATTTCTCTTGCGATTGGCGCTCGGGTTCTATCAACCGTGGTGTGCGAGACTCATGTCGTCCAACGCACACGCGCGAGTCAAACGGACCATACGGATGCATCCGTTGTAGACACAGGTGCATTCCCAGTCTCCAGAACTCACTCGGCTGAGTGCCTTGGTAAGACGAGGACCTTTTATCAGTGACGTCGCCCAGACGGCGCCCAGACAGCGCTCAGTTGGAACCTCTGCCTGACAGCGCCGATGACGTGCTCCTCAGTCCGGTGGCATCGAGCGGCAACCTCGATAATTGACAAGGTTCAGCGCCAACATGTGTCATGAACACTTGGCGCATGCCCATCAAAACAGACAAGACTCCAAGCGGCGCGCACCCGTCAACTCCACGCGCACCGCCACTAGGGCCTCCACTCCTGCGTCCCACGAACCGCCCTGGGCGGGTCCCCCATTACAAAACATCCACACTCAACATGGACGACGGCGCGAGCCCCTCCTCCGCGACCGTTCCCGACCCCACCACCCGCCGCGGGAAGCTCGTCACCAACTCCCACCGCCCCGTCGGCGCGCCCGCCTCCAAACTCCCCACCCAGTCGCGCACGGCCGTCGCCGGCTCTGCGTCGCGAAACCGCCGCATGACCCGCGAGCCGTCGCCGAGGCGAACGGCGACGCGCGCCACGCCCGGCCCCGCAGGCGGCTCGGGCGGCAGGCCACACCGCGTCGCGGCGCGCGCGGTGGCCGCGGACTCTTGCGCGGCGGCCGCCAAGGCCGCCTCATTGGCTTCGGCGGCCGCCGCTTCGGCGGCGGCGACGGCTTGCCGCGCCGCCGCCGACGCGACTTCGGCGGCCGCGCGGGCGGCCGCCTCCTCCTTGCGGCGGTCCGCGGCGAGGGAGGCGGCCAGCTCCGCATCCTGCTCCGCCACGAGGTTGCGGGACGCGGCGAGCCCCGCGTCGGCCGCCGACGCGGCGCTCGAGGCGGCGCGTGACGCGGCCCGCTCCGCGGGAGCCGCCGCGGGTAGCGGCGGGCCAAAGGCGCCCCGTGCGGCGGGGGGGGGAATTCCACCCAGGCCGGCGGCGCCGACGGCCCACGGGGGGGGGAGCGCGCCGCCGGCGCCGAGGGCGGCGGGGAAGATGGGGCGGCCGGCCGCCGCCCCGAGGGCGGCGGCGCCCAGGCCAGCCGCTGCGCCGAGGCCCGCCGTCCGCAGGGTCGCCGCCCGGCGTCGCGCGGCTCTAGAGACCGCCTCGGCCGCCGCCACCGCCGCTTCGTCGTCGCCGTGCTCCTCGGCAGAGGCCGCCATGGCAGCGGCCGCTGCCGCGTCGTCCATGTTGCGCGACGCCTCCTCCGCAAAGCTCTCTGACAGCGCCGCCGCCAGCGCCCGGTCCTCCTCAACCATCCGCGCGGCGGCGGCGGCCGACAGCGGGGCGTTGTCGGCAAAGTCGGCAGGGCCACCGGCGGCGGGGCTGGCCGCCGCAGCGGCCGCCGCCATCCTCTGCCGCGCCGCCGCTGCGGCGGTGGCGTCAATTTCGACCATGTCTTGGTCAACGTCAAAAACCACCGGGCCGTCTTCGTCGATTAGCGGCGGCGGGGTCTGCGCCCGGGCGGCGGTCCCCTGCGCCTGCGCGTGCGCGCGGGCAAACTCGGCGTCCATGGCCAAGCGAGCCGACATGGGGTCCACCTCCTCATCGTCTTGGGCGGCCGCTACGGGCGGGGGGGCCGCCTCGTAGGCCCACGCGTCGGCGCCAAAGCCGGCACCGTCGCCGCCACCCCCACCACCACCGCCAAAACCGCCGCCCGCACCGCTCCCGCCGGCACCGCCGCCGCCACCCCGCGCGCCGCCCTGCGCCTCCTCAATGGCAAAATGGGAGGCCACCGCCGCCGCCACGTCCCCGTCGGCGGCGGCCAGCAGGCCGCTTGCGTACGACGGCTCCGCGCCCGTGATGGAGACCAACTGCTCCAGGGCGCCGTCGGGGGCACGGGGATACTGGGGGCTGTGCAAGTCCATGATGGACGGCCGACGCGAGAGCAGGGATGCGCGCACGCACACACGCACGCGCAGCGTGGGAACAGCCAGTCAAAGAGTCAGAAGACAAAGGAGGGGGGAATAGAAGGAGATGCCAGCCGGGCGCTGCCCCACCGATCAGAACAGCACGGGCCTGACAGCGGCTCGACCATATAGGGCCACTCCAACACAGCGCAACTGACGGATGCGGTCCGAGGTGGGTCGTGGGGCCAAGCGAGACACCGCCGCGACCGAAAACTGCCGCCGCAGTGTAGGTCGCATCCGCGAGCGGCGACGGGTTGAGGGGGCAAGCGAGGTCGGGCCAGGCGGCGACGCGGGGGGTGTGCTGGCAGCGGCCCCGCTGGCGACCCCGCAGCGCGCTCCGTTCTTTGCAAGGCGGGCTGTGCGAGCACACGCACTCCCTTGCTTTCCAGTGCCTTCACAGCTGTTCTCGCACCAGTGGCGTTGGCCTCGACCGGTCGCCCCCCAAATCGCTTGGGCAGCAGCGAAAACACCTTACAGTTCATGCAATCTGGCGATCGTCTACAACAGACACGAAAAAACGTACGATCGTAGACTTGACTTGTCGCTCTGTCTCGACACTCCCTGTGTTGTCGCCAGACTTGATCCACCAGGCCCTGTGGCACTGACGAGGAAGGAGGCCAGACGACCACACTGCGCCCAAGCAATGAATATAGGGTTGTGCAACACGCCCAAGGCGTGGTCATGGGACGCCCGGGCGTACCCATGACCACGCCATGGGCGCCCATGGCGTCTCTGAACTCTTGCTTTAGGGCGTGTCATGCAACACAACCGCCCAACGTCGGGCATACTGTAGACGAGTTCAAAAACATATTCATGAAGGCTGAAGTCCCAGTCAATGCGTTTTGAAAACTGAAAAATATGGGTACTGTTCCGGTGATAATTTTGCATTTGAAAGACGTTTGTGATATCCAATCATCTAAAAGCCAGGGATGGCCCATAGAATCCGTCATTGTGGTGCACTATTTGGTCAAGAACAGTACGTCAATAGTGGGACACCTACTTTCAAAAACCTCTCATGGGAGGACTTGGCGACACATCGGGCACAGCATCTGAACTGTGGATTGTGGATCCGCCGAAAAGTCAGCCACTGTAGTCGCTCTCGCTGCGCGAGGGAGACGCCGGGGTGCACCCGTGGCGGCGGCGGCCTCAGCCACGGGCACAGCAGGTCGTCAGTGGCGGTCTCCGTGCGCGACGCCCGGCGGTGGCGGCGTGTCGGGTCGCGGGCGCTGCCGCCACCGCCGCCACCGCGGCCGCCGATACAGTGGCGCGCCGACGCCGCGGCGGACGCGCACCCGCAGTGGGCGGGGACGTCGGCGGGGCGGGGAACAGCGGCATAGGGGGGGCGGTGGGGGCGTCGACGTGCGCAGCCGCTGTGCCGCCGGCGCCGTCTGGCGGACTAGGGCGAGGCGCCCGCGAGCACCCGGGCGCCGTGTGGCCCTCAACGACGGCATTCCCCAAGCCGTCAGCGCAACCGCCGTGGCTGCCGCCGTCGCGGAGACGGCGACGCGCCTCCAGCGGCGGGACCGGCAGACAAGTCGCTTGTTGGAGAGTGCTGCATCCTGCAGCGAGGCTCAACGCAGCCCCGCCGCAGCCGTGACGCCCCCCCCCTCGGCCGGAGCGCGCAGACGCGTGGCCGCACAGGTGCGGCCGCGATAAGCCTCGACGGCGGAGGGGATGCCACCAAACCCGTCGCGCTGCCCGCGGCGCCGTCGGTGCGGGGCGGGGCGGTGCGGTGTCGCCGGGGGGGGGCGGCTTTCCGGTGACGCCGCCGAGGAGACGTGGGTCTGTGTGGATGTCGCAGCGCGCCGTCTGCCCCATCGTGGAACCGAGACGAGGGCCATGGCCCAGGCCGACGCACACGCCTCTGAGCCGGTGGAAGTGGCACCGCCGCACCGCGCGGTACAGTACGTACGGGCACAGTGCTATTGCGATGGCACCACCGAAATGGTCGTCCAAGTGACACGTCCACCCCTTTCTGGAGATTGTTCCCAGATTGCCTTGCCACGCTGTTGAAGCGTGAGACACGTCCATAGAAATTCGATCGGACCAATCAGAATTGTGAAAAATCAAAAGTCTTCGTTGGGACCCTGTTTTGGTGAGTCCTAGAAGAATGGTAGGATTTGAAGAGAGCTTACAAAAAGTCACAGCAGTTCACAGCACTTCGCGACCGACTGTTTGAAAGGGATGTCGTTGCCCATGCCTTGCACCGCGCCCTCCCGGAGCCCTAAGCAGACGCAATTTGTTTCACAGAACAGTCACAGCACGCTGTGCTGTGAAGTTTTCTCAGATCCACTCTGGATCCATCGGATCGACGGTGGTGGCACGCGCCGCAATCACGAAGGCGTGACGCGTCCAAATCGTGTCCGCGACGCATTCTGACAAACGGGTCCCGCTGTGGGGGGGAAGCGGCAGCCAGCACCAGCCGCCGGGCATCGCTGGGCGGGGCGGCCGGCGGCCACTGTGGCCGCGGTGGCCACAACGGTGGCAGAAACGGGCCCGATCACGTGGCGCTCCCAATCGGCCGCGAGGGTGAGGGCTTGTGTGGCGGCGCCCGGCGTCCAGGCGCCGCCTCGACCCGCACGCCCTGTGGGTGCCGCCCGCGTCTTTGCCTTTTTAGTGCACCCTCTGCCGTTGGGGATGCGGGGCGCCGCGCGGATCCGGCACCCACGGCCGATAGAGTGGTCGCCGTAGCATCTCCCGCCGGCGTGTCCCCAGATCGGAAGAGCACACGTCTGAACTCCAGTCACGTCCGCATCTCGTATGCCGTCTTCTGCTTGAAAAAAAAA
>ENA-ORXR01003654-ORXR01003654.1-marine-metagenome-genome-assembly--contig:-NODE-3654-length-13587-cov-18.179349_pt1 | contig 13587 bp, 11 predicted proteins | sample MGYA00237866_ERZ511479 | MGnify/ENA metagenome assembly ERZ511479 | reverse complement strand
GGCGCGTCTGATACGCCTTGCGGAATATCGCATGTGCCGGGATCATAATGCGTGCCAAAGGCGAGATCCCAGATCGGGAACATATCGCCTAAATTTTTGCCATAGACCTTTGGATCGTCAGCGTGGTGCCAGCGATGATAATTAGGCGAGACCAAAATTTTGCGAAACCGTCCATGATCAAACGGCAGGCGCGAGTGGACATAAAGCCCATACCAGCTGCGGATAAACACAGCGACGGCCAAGGCGGCGACAGGCAGGCTGAGCCAGCCGACAATCACCACAGTCACGAGCTTCATCTGCACGAGTTCCAGTCCGTGCACGCGAAAATTTGTCGAGAAATTCATCGTGTCATCGGAATGATGCAAGCTGTGTATGCCCCACATCCACGGCCTGTGGAGCAGGCGATGCGACCAGTAATTCGTAAAATCCAGGATAATCATCAGCACCATGACTTGCGCCAAAAGCGGCCAATTCCCAAACGGATCGAGCCGCGAAACGCCGAGTGTATCTTCCCAGAAATTGATAAGATATTTGTCAAAAACAGCAAAGAGCGCCGTCCAGGTGAAGACGTTCAAGAGGATCAGCAGAAAATTATTGCGGTAACTTTTGAGTAAATCGCTGCTCGGCAGAAAGTCTGACCACCCTTTGGATTGTCCCATTCGCCATTTCACAAGGAAGAGAAGCGGCGGAAAGAACAGCAATCCGGTGATAATCTTCGGGGCCTCGTTAAAGACCTCGCCGAGCGCAGAAATGATTGGCATGAATTCCATGCCCAGAACCTACGGGAAAAACGCTAATTTTGAGTCAAAATTGACCCCGCATTGGCGGAACGTAAAACTTTTAGGGTTTCTTTTTCCGCCCGTAGAGTTCCATGCGGTGATCTACGAGTTCATAGCCGAGTTCAGCCGCGATTTTCTCTTGCAGCTTTTCGATTTCTTCATTGACGAATTCGATGACGTCGCCCGTTTGAACATCAATGAGATGATCGTGGTGCTCGCCCTCGGCAAGCTCATATCGCGCGCGGCCATCGCGAAAATCATGTGTTTCGATAATCCCGGCTTCGTCGAAAAGGCGCACGGTTCGGTAAACTGTCGCCAGCGAAATTTTAGGGTCTTTCAAACTGGCGCGCGTGTAAACCTCTTCCGCATCGGGATGGTCGGTTGCCTCTGACAAGACTTGCGCAATGATACGGCGCTGATCCGTCATGCGCAGGCCGCGCTCTATACATTTTTTTTCGAGAATGCTGGTCATGAGAGTGTCTTAGTCCGTACCGCAAAATTTCGCTAGAGCTTTTTGGAAAAGGTCAGCGCCGCGACACGGCCATCGGGACGGCGGTAATATCCGGGACGGCGTCCAATGGGATCAAAGCCGGCATCGCGGTAAAGGGCAATGGCGGCAGCATTATCTTCTGCGACTTCCAAAAACAGCTCTTTCGCGCCTAGCCTGGAAAGCTCCAATACGGCGCCGCCTAAAAGTTTTCGACCTAATCCTTGGCGGCGAACCGCTTCCGCCGTGGCAATCGTCAAAATTTCAGCTTGGTCGGCTACAAGAGAGATAATGATGAAGGCTGCTAAAGCGCCTTCATTATCGAGGCCAAGGCATATATCTTTTTGCGTATGGGTCGCCATTTCCAGCGCGTCCCATGACCGTTCGAAACTCTTTTCATGTATCGACGCCATATCCCGCGCATCCGTTGCGGAGAGCTGCTTCATGCTTTGGTCTTTGGTGGATTTTTCCCGCCAGGGAGTTTCGCATCTGGACCGCGTGAATAAAGAGGTTCTGCGGGGTAGTCTTCGGGCGCGAGGTCCATGGCAAGCCATGCGAGAATACGCGTATCTACATTTTCAACTTCTAAGACATCACTTTGCAGCAAAGCCGCTTCTTCATGTACATCTTCTATCGACCCGAGCTTGGGGTGATATGCAAATAGCGGTATTGCACCAGAGTATGTACCAAACATAACCTCACCCCTGCGAACATCTTTATAAGGCACCGTGTAAGCGTGCCCATCCGGTTCCCGTTCCATATGAGCTAAACCAAGCGCATCAATCCCTATAATCGGCAAGCTCCTCGGCAAGGCAAAACCTTTGGCAAAGGACAGCGCGACCCGCAGCCCCGTGAAACTCCCGGGGCCTGTGCAGACGGCGACACGGTCAATATCCGCAGGGGTTAAACCTGATTTTTCGAAGACCTCTTCTACCATCCCGGCCAAAACTTCCGCATGACCGCGCACAATGTTCCGAGAAATATGACCACGCACGGCGGCGTCATCGACAATGGAAACCGAACAGTCAGGCCCCGTGGTATCCAAGCTTAAAACAATCACCCAAAAAAACTCACGATGCGTTTAGGCCACAGCCTGTTCAACGCCGTTCACCTCGGGAACATAGTGTTTCAGCAGATTTTCAATGCCGTGCTTGAGTGTCATGGTGGAGGAAGGACAGCCCGCGCAGGCGCCGCGCATTTCAAGAAAGACAATACCGTCAGCATCGTCGAAATGTTTGAATACAATGTCGCCGCCGTCTTGCGCGACGGCAGGCCGAACGCGAAGTTCAATCAGCTCTTTAATCTGCTCGACAATTTCCAACGTTTCGCCCTCATAGACACGCTCTTCGACCTCGCCCGCTTGGAGTTGGTCGAGAAGCGGCGTGCCGCCCGCGACATAGAAATCCATAATCGCGCCCAACACCGCAGGTTTCAGGTGCTTCCATTGCGCATCCTCGCCGCGCGTGACTGAGATATAATCATTACCGAAAAACACGCGGTGCACATCGGGAATCATAAAGAGCATTTCCGCCATAGGGGCATCCGCAATATCATCGCCGCGCGTATATTCGCGCACGCGGCCCTCTGGCCCCACGACATCTTTGCCGGGCAGGAATTTCAGGGTCGCCGGATTCGGCGTATCTTCAGTCTGTATAAACATATCGGCTATGTGGGGCAGCTGCGTGAAATGCGCAACCCACATTGACGCTTTCGCGGCAATCTGCGCAAAGTGCGCGAGATGTTTCCATCCTCAAAAATTATCCGGGCCTGCCTGATTTCAACCGCGCTAACAGCCTGCGCAGGGCTGGATACACGCCTGCCCGAAATTGACCAAAGCGATCTGGCAACAGAAACCGAGCAGCAAGAAACTAAGGCGCTTCAAAATTTTCAGTCAGATGCCGCGACCTTACTCAATATTGGCTGGCCTATCCTGACAGAAAATGCCGTGCTCTGTCCCAAAACCCGCCCGTCTATTGGCGTGAAAACCCATGTGCTGCGGTCCTATCCAAAGCGGCTTCGCGAAGGGGCCAGCCGTATCTTGGGGGCTGAGGACATTCCGCGCATCTTTCATATCGCGGACGGCAGTCCTGCGGCTTTGGCGGGATTTCGGCGGGGCGATATTATTCTGAATGATAAGGGCGCCCCTGCAAAATTGGGCGGAGCTTTTTGGAAAGAGGCCTTGGCCAATAATGCCGTCGATGTCCGGCGCGGCGATGAGACTCTAACCCTCACCGTCAATCCCGTTTTGGCCTGCGATTATAATATTCGTTTGGCGCAAAGCACAGCGATCAACGCCTATGCCGATGGGCGGAATATCACGGTAACCACGGGTATGATTGGTTTTACAAAAAGTGATGATGAACTCGCGCTGATTGTCGGTCATGAATTGGGCCACAACACGATGGGGCATATTCCAAAATCCATAGGAAATTTTATCCTTAGCTTAGGCGGCACGCGTTACACGCGGCCATTTGAAAGCGAAGCCGATTATGTTGGGCTCTATTATATGGTGCGCGCCGGATATTCGCCCGAAAATGTAGAGGCCTTTTGGCAGCGCCTGTCCTCTGTCGCGCCGAAAAGCATACATCTGGCAAAAACGCATCCCACCTTTCCGGAAAGATATCTTCGCATACGGGCGACGCAAGATGAGATCTCAAACAAACTAAGTTCGGGCGAGCCGCTTCTTCCAAACTTCAAAGCCGGGAGCGCATCATCCAAGAGTTAAAACAGCATCTCAGTACCTGTGCAATCTTTATACTTAGCAGCCTAGCCCTATCAGGCTGCGCGGATAGTTCGGCCCCATCGCAGCCGGACAAAAAGACCTCAGTACAGTCAAGCCCTTTCGATCCGCCCGCCATCATGACGCCCGAAGACCGGGCGCCGAATACAAGTTTCGAAGATGTTCTGGAAGAGTACCAAGCCTATAACCAACGGCTTGAACGCGTCGCGGCCCCGCTGCGGCTACGGAATTCGCCGCTTTGCCCCCGTACCCAGCGGGACCCGGGCTTCACCGTTCATCAGCTGGAGGATTACCCCGCGCGAGTGCGGCCGATAGCCGAGGCTTTCCTAGGCGTAAAAGTCGACGGCCTGTTCATTCGCTCTGTTCGGCCAAATACATCGGCGGCAAAAGCTCGTATAGTTCCGGGAGATCAAATCATCGCGGTGAACGGTAATCCGATCAGTACGGACCCGCTGATGGAAACGTATAACCGCGCCGTGCTAAAAAATGGATTTGAGAGTGTCCTATCAAAAATCGAAGTTCGCACGCCGGCAGGACAAGATTATGACGCGCGCATCCGGCCCGATACGGCTTGCGATATTCCCGCCAAAGTTATCTTTTCGAGTGATATAAATGGCCACACCGACGGGCGCGAAATACTTATGACGTCGGCCCTGATGCAATCTGTTCCCGATGATACAAATCTCGCCCTCGTGATCGCGCATGAGATGGCGCATGTGATTGCAGGTCATGCCGAGCTGGCCCCAAGCCAAGATTTAGAATTAGAGGCCGACCGTATGGCGCTCGTGCTCATGGCGCGCGCAGGCTATGATATTGACGCCGCGGTCGATTATTGGAAAAGCGCGACCCATCCGCATGAAGGCGGGGACAAAGCCGAAAGTTCGCATCCGACGACCCGAGCGAGATATAAGGAATTTCAGGAGGAGCTGAGACGGATACGTAAGTTCAATGACGTTCAAAAATTGGGATTTTGAACCTTTATTGAAGGCTGTCCAAAGCCCTTTGCACCGCTTTCAAATTACTCGCGGTTCCGCCCGTCATACCCTCGGCAGACGCGATGCAGAGCTGCTCTTCGTCTTCGCGCCATTTTTTCAAGATTCTGATCTTTTCAGCCTTTGACAGGCGAGCGTCCTGCGCGAGCCCTTCCGGCGTTTCGTAGTCATCATATTCTGTTTCGGCTGACGTCGTCATAATATTCTCCTTTTCCTATTAACGAAGAAACAGAGAAATTGTTCCGCATTACGTCATGTTTTTTAATGCCCCGAATGACTGCCGTCGGCTTTGTCGCCGTCTGTCATTTCGCCGCGTTTTATGACGGGCGCGACGACGGTGAGGTCATCAGCGCTTTCAAAATCGAGGGTCAGAACAACGTCGTCGCCCAGAGCAACATTAGAATTAAACATCATGATATGAAAACTGCCGGGTTCGAGTTTTACTGTCTCGTCATGCGGCAAGGCGATTCCGTCATTTACACGCCGCATTTTCATAACGCCGTCTTCATTGAGATGGGTATGAAGTTCAATACGGTCGCTTACTGCTGAGCTGACAGACAAAAGACGATCATCATCGCCGTAATTATCCAGTTGCAAAAAGGCGACGCCCGTCGTCTGTCCCGGAAGCGGCGGATTGATACGCGCATTGGAAATTTCAATCCCCTCGCCCGCATGTGTGTGATGCCCGGCATCGCAGGCCACGAGTCCAGCCGCTGTTACCATTAGAATTAGATGCCGCATTTTCACGCCCCTCTGAATCCAATTATTTTCCGCACATCGGCGACGATAGGATCTGCAATCGCTGCAGCATCTTCGCCCGCCTTGGACAAAATAATATCAATCTCATCCGGCGCGGCGAGGTAGCGGTTCATAAGGTCCGTGACAGGACGCAAAGTTTCTACGGCGACATCGGCCAGAGCGGTTTTGAACGGACCAAATTGTCCGCCGCCATGCTCGTTCATAATATCCGCTTCGGACCGGTCTGAGAGCGCCGAATAAATCCCGATAAGGTTCGCAATATCGGGACGGCCCTCCATCTCTTCAGCGGTCGCGGGGACTTCGCCTGCGTCGGTTTTTGCTTTGCGGACTTTCTTGGCGATTTGGTCGGGTGTGTCCGTCAGATTAATGCGAGAGGCATCGGACGGATCGGATTTCGACATTTTCTTAGTCCCGTCCCGCAAGGACATGACCTTTGCGCCCGGGCCCTTGATCAGCGGCTCCGGCATAGGAAAGAAATTAGGCGCGCCGAAGTCATGATTAAACTTCGCCGCAATATCGCGAGACAATTCCAAGTGTTGTTTCTGATCTTCGCCGACCGGAACATGCGTCCCTTTAAAGGCTAAAATATCGGCGGCTTGCAAGACGGGATAGGTATAAAGCCCAACAGAGGCCTTCTCCGCATTTTTCCCGGCTTTGTCTTTGAATTGCGTCATACGGTTGAGCCAGCCTGTGCGGGCGACGCAATTAAAATACCACGCCAGTTCGGTATGGGCACGGACAGAGGACTGCGCATAGACAATCGCCTTTTTCGGATCGACGCCCGCTGCGAAATAAGCCGCCGCGATTTCGCGCGTTTGGTCCGCAAGTTTGGCCGGGTCTTGCGGCACGGTGATGGCGTGCAAATCGACAATGCAAAACACGCAATCTTTTTCATGCTGCAAAGCCGCAAATTTTTTCAAGGCCCCGAGGTAATTACCGAGGTGAAGTGAGCCGGAGGGCTGCACACCCGAAAACACACGATCAGGACCGGAATAGCTATCAGACATAAATTAGTCTTTCGGACGGTTACGAGAAAACGCCATGCCTATATCTGCGAGGTCATAAGCCCGCAAGAGGGTGGCGGAGATTGCATACAGGAGAGCGCCCGCGCCTGTGACAGCAATCAACCACACAAAATCCATGAATATATTTGAGGCGCCAAGTTCAGGCAACCTCATTCTAACCCACACCAGTCCCGCGCCCATAATGGCGCTGGCAATTAAAACACGGGGAAAGTGTTTCTTGAGCCTTGCATCAAGAGTCAAATCTCCGGACCTCAGCAGTAAGACTGCGAGGCCAACAACATTGACCCAAGCAGCGACGGATGTCGCAAGTGCAAGGCCGTGAAATCCAATCACTTTGAATAATGCATATCCAAGAGATAGATTTATAGCGGCGGAGACGCCCGCCCAAATCATTGGCGTGCGCGTATTCTCCCGCGCAAAGAAGGCAGGGGTCAAAACTTTCAGCAGCACAAATGCCGGGAGGCCGAACGCAAACCACCGCAAAGCTTTGGCGACTTGAAGGGTTGTTTCGGAGGTGAATGCCCCGCGCTGATATATGCCGGAAATCAGAAAATCGGGAATCACATACAGCGCGACCGCAGCCGGCAGCGTAAAGAAGAGAGATATTTCAATCCCCCGGTTCAACGTCATTTTGGCTTCCGTCTCTCTGCCGGCGCGGATTGACCGAGACAAGGACGGCAACAGAGCGACGCCCATAGCGATGCCAATCATACCCAAAGGCAGTTGATATAATCGGTCCGCATAGGTCAGCCAACTGGCGGCACTCGCTTGAGTGGTCGCAATAGCATGGCTGACGAGTATATTTATCTGCGTAATACCCGCACTGATAATGCCGGGTATCCCGAGCGTCACAAGCCGCCTTACGCCCGGTGTGTAACGCGGACGGCGAAACCCAAGTTTTACACCCGCTTTCCGGCAGCCCCACATCACCATCCCCATTTGGGCAGCCCCTGAAACCGTAATGGCGCCTGATAACGCCAAGCCAATATTTCGCTGTGACCATTCGAGTCCGCCTGAGGCGATAAGAGTGCTGATCATCAGGACATTTAAAACAATGGGTACGCCGGCCGCGATGGCGAAGTGGTTTCGCGTATTTAGAACCCCTGAAAATAACGCCGTCATCGACATGAATAATAAATATGGCATGGTCAGCCACGCGTAGAGCACGGCCAAATCATAAGGCGTGATGCCATTTGCCGCGGGGGATTTATTGAGGCCAAAGCCAATAATATTCAGCGACCAAGGCATAGTCAGTTCAAAGATGATGACCAAAATGGCGACAACAAAAAACAGCCAAGCCGCAGCTTCGGAGGCAAAGCCGTCCGCCGCCGCTTCGCCGTCTTGTTCTATACGTTTTGCATAAAGCGGAACGAAAGCCGCATTAAATGCGCCTTCAGCAAACATTCGGCGGAAAACATTTGGCAATTTAAACGCCGTAAAAAAGGCGTCGGAAACAACGCCCGCCCCTAAGAAACGCGCGATTAATATATCGCGCACCAACCCCAATAATCGGGAGACAAGGGTCAGGCCTCCAATGATCGCGGTTGATCGAAAGAGCCGCATTAAGCCGCTTTGGATTTAGTCACGGTATCGCGCAAAATATCAAGAAGGTCTGCGCGAAGGGTCTTTTGGAATTTTTCGTCAAGCGGCGCACCGTGCAGATAAAACACGTCAACAGCCATGGCGCCAACCACTTCGATATGAGCGGAGGTAATGTCGAACCCTGCATCCGTCAGGCACGCAGCCAACTCATTCAATAGCCCCGGACGATCACGTCCTTGTACTTCGATGATGGAAACGCCTTCCCGAGATGTCGCAGGAAAGCGAACTCTGGGCCGAACAGGAATAGCCCCGGCCCGGCGCGATTTGATCCGCTTAGGCGGGGCCAAGCCTGTCGTTGAGCCCGCGGCCACTTTGCGGGACGCCGTTCTTAGGGCGTCCAAGAGGTGCGGAGAGTGCGCTGCGAAAGGGCCGCCGTCCGGCCCGAGCAGGTAAAAAACATTCATCACGAGACCGTTGTCGCCGGTCGTCAAACGAGCCCCCGTAATGGAAGCGCCGCTAGACGTAATGGCGAGGCACAAGTCTCGAAATAGGCCTGATCGGTTGCGCGTCATTATCCAAAGTTCGGTCACATTTCGGCGGGGATTCACACGCGTTTTCGTTGCCGTATCGATGGAAGGATCATGGCCTGCTTTAAGTAAGGTTTCAAAAAACCGAGCGTGCATGACCATTTTGGCCATGGAAAACCCTAGCCAATAGTTTTCCGGCAAAGCCTCTGTTATGGGCGCGATGTAATCTGCATGGCCTTCGGGCAGTCGTTCGAGAAGTTGTTCCTTTCGGGACGCCGACTTCGCCGCCGGAGCTAAATCTTCGCGGCCTTCCAAATAGGCTTCCGTCGCGAGATAAAGACTGCGCAACAAAGTTGCCTTCCAATCATTCCAAATACCGGGGCCAACGGAGCGAATATCTGAGACAGTCAAAACGAAGAGCAAATCCAAACGGCGCTTTGATCCCATTAATTTTGCAAAGGTCTCAATCGTCTCAGGGTCAGAAATGTCCCGGCGCTGCGCGGTTTCGCTCATGTCCAAGTGCCGCCGCACAAGCCAGGCCACATCATCCGTTATATCTTGCGGAATGCCCAAGCGGTTACAGGCCCTATGGGCGAGCTGCGCGCCCTCAATACACTGATCGCCTTTGCCCTTACCCGTATCATGAAGCAAGCATGCCAACATCATCGTCAGGCGCTGATTTTTATTAAAGGCTTTGGCCACGGCGCTCGCGACCGGTATGCCCTCTTCCAAACGGCCTTTTGCCAAATCGTCGAAATTATCCACCAAGCGAAGTGTATGCTCATCGACCGTATAGGCATGATGCATATTAAATTGCGTACGCGATACGATCCCGCCAAATTCGGACAAATATCTCCCGAGCACGCCCGCTTCGTTCATTGTCTTTAATATCGCATAGGGGGCTTTCGCACCCAGCAGCATCTTTTGAAAAATCTCAGAATGTTCGGGGTTCAGACGAAAGTCGCGATCAATAAGATTTCGGCGAAAATCAATGGCTGAAAAGGCATCGGGGTGGATATCAATATTTCGCCGTCCGGCCGTTTCAAATATTTGTAAAATTTGACTCGGCTTTTCCCGGATTAACATAGGCTTCGCAAAGGTCAGCCGCCCATGGTCAATTAAGAAGTCCTTATTCTTCAAATTGCGGCGGGAGCCGGGCATAAATTTGCTTAAACTTTTAGGCAAGCGAATGGCGTTCTCGGCTTCCAGTTTTGCACAGGCTATTCGTGTTAGCGCGCCAACCTCGCGGGCGTTGATAAAATATTCGCGCATGAAGCGTTCAACCGCGACCTCTACCTCTTCGAGCGCGTGGCCCATTTTTGGCGCGAGCCGGACTTGCATATCAAAGCTTAGCTGCTCCGTCGGCCGGCCCGCCGCCCAGTGAAGATGGTGTCGAGTGCGCCAAAGAAAGTCCGCAGCGCGTCTGAACCGCTGAGCCGCCCGTTCGTCGAACAATCCCAATTTCGTATAGTCCGCAGCTTGCTGCGGATCAGTGATTTGGCCGTCTCGATCAAAGTAACGCGTAATCCAATACAGGACGTGCAGGTCGCGCAAACCGCCCTTCCCTTCTTTGATATTCGGCTCAATGACATAGCGGGAATTCCCTTCCCGTTCATGGCGCGCATCCCTCTCTTCAAGCTTTCCCGAAATATAAGACCGACCTTTACCGCGCGAAATCATTTTTCGAAATTTTCGATAGAGCGTTTCAGATAGACCTTCGTCCCCATAAATATGGCGGACATCCAGCAACGTTGTCAGAATGGTTTGATCTTCTTTTGCCAGCGTAAGGCATTGCTCAACATTCCTCGTGGCGTGACCAACTTTCAAACCCAAATCCCAGAGCATATACAAAATATATTCGGTTAGCTTTGCTATTGCTTCGGGGCTTGTTTTCTTGGTCGTCAGAAATAATAGATCAACATCTGACTCAGGCGCCATTTCGCCCCGGCCATACCCGCCAACGGCGCATATAGCAATTAGGGCTGTCTCGCCCCGCATTTCAGGCTCAATTACATATTGCTGGATGAATTTGCATAAGGCGATAAGAATCCCGTCATGAATCGCGGCCAATAATCGCGCCGTCTCCAGCCCATCCAATCGCCCATGTTCAAACCGCTTTCGGGCCATGTCTTTTTCATCGGCAAGCCTGGACTTAAGATGATCCAAAACAGGTCCGCGAAAGTCCGGGCCTTTCTTTTCAGCGATATCGACCAACTCGGCCAAAAGATTATCTGACCGAAACCCCTTATCAGGCGCAGCGACGCGGCCCGGTATTTTTTTTGTTTTCTGAATGGCCCGGGCCATGTTTATCCTAACTTCATCTTGGCTTTGCCGTTTAGTTCATACAGCAAATCAAGGGCTTGTCGCGGCGTAAGACTGTCAACATCAAGGCGCGATAAGGCAAGATCAAGTTCGCTCGGCTCGGGAGGCGCGGTGGCAGCAGCACTGAACAGGGGAAGACCTATTGGCGCAGCTGCCGTATTGATAGAATCCGCTTCTAACCGTTCTAAAACGGCGCGGGCACGGGTAACGGCCGCAGGTGGAAGCCCGGCCAATTTCGCCACTTGCACGCCATAAGACCGATCCGCAGCACCGGGTTTTACGTCATGCAAGAAGACCAGATCGCCGTTCCATTCCTTGGCCCGTAAGGACGCATTTTCCGCAAAATCTAATTCATCTATTAACTCAGTTAGCTCGTGATAATGAGTCGCGAAAAGCGCCCGAGATTTATTGACTTCAAGCAAATGCTCAACGCTGGCCCATGCAATAGATAGCCCGTCAAAGGTTGATGTGCCGCGGCCAATTTCATCCAAGATTACAAAACTGCGGTCTGTTGCCTGATTTAAAATAGCCGCCGTTTCGATCATTTCCGTCATAAATGTCGACCGCCCTTTGGACAAATCATCGGATGCGCCGACCCGAGAAAAGAGCCGATCAGCCACGCCAATCTCGGCCTTCGACGCAGGCACAAATCCGCCGGCCTGCGCCAAAATGAACATCAAGGCGTTTTGGCGAAGATAGGTTGATTTACCGGCCATGTTCGGGCCGGTGATAAGCGTTAGCCGCGGGGCGGCCTTACCTTCGGCCGATAATGCGCAATCATTTGGCGTAAAGGCGGCCGCGCCGGATTTTCGCAAGGCTTCCTCAACAACAGGGTGTCGGCCGCCTTCAATTTTGAAGTCCGGACCGTCTGAAACTTTTGGACGAATAGATTTACTTTCTTCCGCCCAGACCGCCCAAGCCGCCTGCACATCCAGCCGCGACAAAGCACGCGCCATATCGCGAATAGTTTCAACCTGATCTCTCAACCGCTCAACGAATTGATTGAAGACATCCACTTCGAGAGCCGTTACGCGCTCCGCCGCACTGGCAATCTTGCTGTCCAGCTCAGCAAGTTCGACCGTTGTAAACCGAACGCCCGATACCAATGTCTGTTTGTGAATAAAGGGGCTGTCCGGGCCTTTGTTGAGCATTAAGTCTGCGTGTTTCGGCGTCACTTCGACGAAGTAACCCAGAACATTATTATGTTTTATTTTCAGGGTCGGCACATCTGCGAGCTTTGCGTAATCAGCCTGAAGCCCCGCAATCAAACGGCGCGAGTCATCCCGTAAGGATTTCAAATTATCTATTTCCGGAGACCAGCCCGTCGCGACAAATCCGCCGTCCCTTGCGAGCATGGGTACATCGGATTGCAATGCCTTCCCCAGATCTCGCGCTATCGCAGCTATATCAGGTTTTTGCGCCAAGCTTATACCGCTGAGGGCGGCTTCCACATTTGCGGGCGGCGTAACGTCGGGTTTCTCGGCAAAAGCCGCGGCAATGATTTCGCCGAGTTTGAGCGTATTCGCGAGCGCCTGTAAATCGCGCGGCCCGCCGCGTCCCAATACGAGGCGAGAAGCGGACCGCGCCATATCCCCTGCACCGCGTAAATGTCCGCGCAGTGTCTGCCGTAATGTCTCCTCCCGCGTGAAGAAATCCACTGCATCGAGACGGGCCTGAATTTCGTCCACGTCTAATAACGGGCGGTTTATTCGGTCCGATAATTCCCGCGCGCCGGGTCCAGTGACCGTGCGGTCGATCACCGAGAGAAGCGAACCCGCCCGCGTATTTTTCTGTGTCCGATCAATTTCGAGACTAGCCCGCGTAGCGGGATCAATCGCCATGAAACCGCCGGTCTTTGTTGCTTTCGGGGCAGAGAGCTGAACGGGGTCGCCCGCTTGGGTTAAAAGGAGATAGTCGAGCAGCGCGCCCGCTGCCGAAATTTCGGCCTTTGAAAAATCTCCCAGCCCTGAAAGTTCGCCGACTTTGAATTGCTCAGACAAACGCCTTTCGCCTGCGCGAACGTCAAATTTTATATCAGGCTGCGGCGTTAGGGCGACGCCGTCCAGCGGCAAGCTCGCCATGAATTCCGCGTCGCGGTAAAGCGGCTCCGGTAGAACCAGCTCTCGCGGGCTGAGGGCCGCAATCTGGGCCGAGACGGATTTATCGGCCGAAGGCGACGTCCGGAACGTCCCGTCAGACACATCAGCCCAGGCCAATCCGTAATCGCCCGCCGCCGTGCGCGTGAGAGCCAAGATCAAATTCCTGCCGCGGGCATCCAACAACGCATCTTCGGTTAGAGTGCCGGGCGTTACGAGCCGCACAACCTCGCGCCGGACGACAGATTTATAGCCGCGTTTTTTCGCCTCAGCAGGACTTTCGGTTTGCTCGCAAACGGCAACGCGAAAGCCTTTTTT
>ENA-ORXR01003653-ORXR01003653.1-marine-metagenome-genome-assembly--contig:-NODE-3653-length-13592-cov-8.912986_pt1 | contig 13592 bp, 10 predicted proteins | sample MGYA00237866_ERZ511479 | MGnify/ENA metagenome assembly ERZ511479 | reverse complement strand
GCGGACCCGCACCGTGCCGGTCGGGCCCGGCCCCCAGCAGGATGATCACGTAGTTGAACAGCCGATAGCTCCAGGCGAACTTGAAGAAGGCGTAGGTGAAGATGCCCGCCACCAGCAGCACCTTGGCGTCCCACTCCACCCGGCTGTCGGTGCTGGTGAACGGCAGGTCCTCGAGCACGCTGACCGCCTGCTCGGCAGCACCGAGCCCGGCCAGCAGCGCTCCCACCAGCAGGATCGAGGTGGAGGCGAAGAACAGCACGCCCTGGTGCAGGCTGTTCTGGATCAGCGCATCCACCATCTTGGCCTCGCGCCGGGCCGAGTTCTCCATCCAGCGCAGCCGGTGGGCGTGCATGGCGTAGGACAGCGTGCGGGTGCGCAGCGGCGAGCGGCTGACGATGACCGAGTGCGCGACCCAGGCCAGGAAGAACATCGCGATGGCCACCGCATCGATCCGATCGAACCCCGACAGCATGTTCCTCTCCCGCTCGGCGCGTGCGCAGCGCCGGTGCCCCGCCCACGGTACCGCGCGAGGAAGCCTGTGATGATGACATGGGGGATGGGCCGGGCACGGCGAAGCGAAGGCGATTACCCGCCGGCCCGATGCGCTGCGCCGCGCCAATGCGCCGTCGCGTGCTGCGCGTCGGCTTTCGCTCGTCGAGCCGGATCAGCGTTCCGGCACCAGCCCGCGCGGCGAGAAACGGAACACCAGCAGCAGGATCACCCCCATGGTCATCAGCCGCATGTGCGCCGCGCTGGCCAGCAGGTGGCCCTTGAGCGCGCTGCCGTCGGCCATGCCGCTGGTGATCAGCACCATCAGCCACTGACCGATCGGTTCGACCTGCACCCACAGGAACCAGATCAGGAACCCGCCGAGCACCGCACCGATGTTGTTGCCCGAGCCGCCGACGATCACCATCACCCAGATCAGGAACGTGAAGCGCAGCGGCTGATAGCTGCCGGGCGTGAGCTGGCCGTCCAGGGTGGTCAGCATGGCGCCGGCGATGCCGCAGATCGCCGAGCCGAGCACGAACACCTGCAGGTGGCGTGCGGTGACGTTCTTGCCCATCGCGGACGCCGCCGTCTCGTTGTCGCGCACCGCGCGCATCATGCGGCCCCACGGGCTTTGCAGCGCGCGCTGCGCCAGCCACAGCAGCACCAGCAGCACGATCGCGAACAGGCCGGCGTAGGCCAGCTTGACCGTCAGCGTCGAGGCCATGACCGGGTCCATGCCGAGCTCGCGCGCGCGTTCGACGAACGCGGACGAGCCCTGCAGTTCCACTTCGACCGGCACCGGGCGAGGCAGGCCGACCACGTTCTTGACCCCGCGCGACAGCCAGGCCTCGTTCTTGATGATGGCGATGACGATCTCGGCGATGCCCAGCGTGGCGATCGCCAGGTAGTCCGAGCGCAGGCCCAGCGCGGTCTTGCCGATCAGCCAGGCGGCCGCGGCCGCGAGCAGGCCGCCGAGCGGCCAGGCGAGCACGATCGGCAGGCCGAGCCCACCGAGGTAACCGGTGCCGGCGGGATTGACCGACTCGATCGCGTCGGTCGCGGGATCGAGCAGCCAGCGGTCGACCTTCGTGGTCATTCCAGCGGCCGACGCATCAGCAGCTGTTGCGATCATTCGGGAACTCCACACGAGGCCACGACGGTGCGCTCCTGCAGTGACTCGTCGCCCCGCAAGCGAGCAATGGTGTCGTGTTGCTCGACAGCGATCTCGACGGTGACGAGCGACGGTGCAACTCGGCTCACGATGTCTTCACAGGCCTCGGCTGCTTCACCTCGCTGCACGGCGTCGTTCAGGAATGATTGGGCAATGAGGCGATCTCGACTCTGCGAAATCGTGAGCGCCGACAGGGTGGACTGGTCACCAACATCGTCAAGTCCGACCGCGGTGACGAACGAGCTGAGGTTGGACCGGGTCCCGGCGTACATCGGATAGGTCGACAGTGGGAGGCTGTCTTGGTTGCGTACCACCGGCGACAGAAGCGCCGCGAGCAGCGCTGCGTCCGCCGCCGCCGCCGCCGCCGACGTGACGCCGCCCGCCGCAAAGCGCACCACCTCCACGTCTGGGGTGGGCGCAAACGCGGGCGGCAGCTCCGCATCATCGAGCGTCAAGCACAGGCGCTCGACGGCGGCGCCAAGCGGCGCGCCGGCCGTCGCCACCGCTGCCGCGCGCGCGTCAGACGGTGCAAAGCCCATCGCGCCGAGCCGCCGCACCACGTCCGCCACAGCCGGGTCATCGCTGCCGAGCGCCGCGGCGGCCGCCGCGACGGACGTGCCGGCCGCGCCGGCGCCCCCGCCGGCGGGGCCCCCCGACCGCAGCAGCACGTCTTCGATGAGCTGCCGCGACTCGGCCGACACGGCGAGGCCCGCGGTGACCTCCCGCTTCTCCCGCGCCTCGCGGGCGGCGGTGATGCGCTCGCGCGTTTCGCGGCGCTCCGCGGCAACGGCGCGGGACGCGTCGGCGGCCAAGGCGGCGGCGTCAGCGTTGCGCCACGCGTCCCGGTGTTCGGGGGGGAGCGCCCGCTCCAGCGGCTTGCCCCGCTCGACAATATGGAGGGTGGCCAGCGCGGCTGCCTCGTCCGAATCCTGGTAGCCGCCCGTGATGGCTTTGGCGGCGTCGGGGCCGCCAGATTTCTTGTTCGGCTTGCGTCGCCCAGGGGGAATGATGCAAATGCGGCTACCAGGGGGGGCGTTGTTGGCATCTTTGATACTACGCCGGTGTCGAGGTCAGCCGCAGGGGGAACGCGGAGTAGACGAAGAGCCAAGAATTCAGAGAAGAAGGGTGCCGACGATGTAGAAGAGGGGCACCAACGCAGAATATGTCAGCAAATGCGCTCAACAATAACACCCATGTTACGACACCGGGCATAAGCTCCTCTCGGGCGTCGCGTCCACCAAAACCCCGAGGGATCTAGGCCGGCCAGGCCCCTCCAAGCTCCCGCACCCTACTCAGACGAAACAGACAAGACGCCGCACATACAATGCTCGCTTGCGGTTGTTCTTCTCACACCACTCGTTGAGGAAGTCACTGGGCTGCTTCCCGAGCCATTTGGACGGCTTGGGTTTGGGAACCGCCCGCAGCTTGCCGCCCGATGCGGCAGCGGCTTCGGCTTCGGCCTCCTCCTCTGGGTCCACTGCCGACGCGGTCGCAGCGGCGGCCGCCTTTTTGGCCGCCCGGCTGGTGCTCGAGCCCCTACCAAAGACAATGTCAACGTCGTCAGCCGCGGACTTGCCGCCGCCGCGCGACGACGAGCCGGCGGCGGGGGTGGTTCCCGGCTTGTTCTTCTTGGCACCGACGGTGCCACCGGCATTGGTGGAAAGCGAAGAGACGACGGCACCACCAGGGCCCGTGCGGCCACGCCTGCCCATGTTGGGCGGGCGTGACAGAGCGGTCCAGGCGTTGCGCCGACGCGCGGTAGGCACCGCACCAAGACCAAAGCCAAAGTGCGGCCGAAGTCCAAGTGCGGCGACACAATCGAGGGAAGAAGACCCAGCACACGAGACAATTGTGCGCCACCATCACATCCATGAAAATTTGGCAGACAACAGGTTTTAGCCATCTTAATTAGGCTTTTGTCAGCGAACCTTTGTCAGAAACTTGTGCCGACTTGGCTTTCCAAGTTTGCGGACGACGTCTTTCAAGCGGATCCGTGGCTGCCCATTGGTCACCACCCTCTAGCATTGCGAAATGTGCGGTCAGAATCCTGTTCCGTGTCGGTCGAGGCCCTTCCGTCTGCCCCCCCCTCTTACGGGTTGCTGCCGCCGTCGCCCGAAGCTTCATCGACCGCGGGCCCCCGCGATCCCCAGTCGTGCCGGGTGGCGGGTGACGCAGCTGCCCTTCCATCCGTCGCCGTTGACCCCGCCGCCCGTACGAGCGGTGTGATCCTCGTCGATACCTTCCGTCCCTGATCCTCGCCATGGCGTACTCCAGCAGCCCCCTCTTCAACTCGGCGCTCCGCGTGACGGGCCTCCAATCGCTGACCACCCCGTCCGATGGGGGCATTCGCCTGCGGTCGGGCCCCGCCGGGTTCCGGGCGCCCGCGCCCGCGGCGGCTCCCAAGGTCGTCGCCGGCGCGGCACTGGAGCGCAAGTGGGATGCTCGCTATGCCGGTCACGTGCCGCATGACACGAGCTATTACCTCAAGTGCATGCTCGGCGGCGTCCTGTCGTGCGGCCTGACGCATACTGCCGTCACGCCGTATGTTATCGCATTGTTTCTGGCTTCATCTGTTCGTGTCTTTGTTTGTGGCTTGGATGAGTGCTGTTCTTCGTTGACAGAAGTAGTGGTGCCATCTGATTGTGCTGTGCATACCAGGTTCTAACTTTCATGACATTCTGCTTCTCTCACGCTGGTGATCCCATCTGGTCTTTTGTGCGGTGCAGTCTGGACAACGTCAAGTGCAACATGCAGGTCAACCCGAAGCAGTACCCCGGCCTCGTGTCCGGCTTCCGTGTGATGGCCGCGGAGCAGGGCAGCATGGCCCTCTGGAAGGGCTGGGGCCCCACCTTTATCGGCTACAGCGCCCAGGGACTGTTCAAGTTTGGGCTGTACGAGGTGTTCAAGGACGTGTACGCGAACATGGCCGGTGAGGAGAACGCCAAGAAGTACCGCGGCCTGATCTGGTGCGCGGGCTCGGCCTCGGCCGAGTTCTTCGCCGACATCGCACTGTGCCCCATGGAAATGGTCAAGGTCAAGGTGCAGACGTCGCCCTTTGGTACGTGGCCGACGGGCCTGGGGGAGGCCACGCGCCAGATGAGCGCGCAGAGAGCGGATACCCGCTTTCCGTTCGGCTCCCTGGGGCCTCTGTGGTCGCGGCAGATCCCGTACACGGTGGCCAAGTTCTTCTTCTTTGAGAAGTGCGTGAGTGCCTTTTACACCTACGTCTTCACGGCGCCCAAGGACTCCTACTCCAAGTCCACCCAGCTAGGCATCACCACCATGTCGGGCTACGCTGCTGGTGTCATTTGCGCGGTCGTGTCCCACCCGGCCGACTCGATGGTGTCGCAGCTGGGCAAGACCGAGAACAAGGGCAAGTCGATCGGCACCATTGCCAAGGAGGTCGGCACCATGAACCTGTTCACCAAGGGTCTCGGCGCTCGCATTGTGATGATCGGCACCCTGACCAGTCTGCAGTGGGTCATCTACGACAGCTTCAAGACGGCGTTCGGCTTGGGCACGACGGGCGGCAAGTAGGATGAGTTCGCCTATGTACTTTTTTTTCCTTTTTGAAGGCGCACTTCGTTTGAGGTTGCTCTGGTGGCACGTTGACGCGGCGCGCTCGGCTGGCGTCGACTGGTGGCCGCTCGACTGTTCTGTACTCGTGTTGGTGCTCGTTCGTATCCTTGTACACACGCTTTCCCTCTGTCTATGTGGACCGCATGTCTTCGAACACCTCCAGTGGCCGTCATCTACCGGCGGCGCTGATCATGGCGGTAGCAGCGGTCCTTGCTCATCTTCGCGGCTGGAAGGGTTGTCGGAGTGCAGCGGCGCCCGCTGCGGGGAAGAGGTGCTCCGCAATATCGCCGTCGTCCGCTGGTGCCGGCGTGCCGCCGCGAGTTGCGTGCAGTGCCCTGAAGTCGCCACGGGCCAACGTGTTCTCTCGGTAGGCGGGTTGGGATGCCGCCTGTGGCCGCAACGGGCGCTGCCCTGGGGCGCTCGGATTGCCAATGCGTGATCGCGCGGGCTCGTCGTAGACCATGAGGGCGGAAGCGGCCCGCAAGCTTGACCGTGTCGGCCGAGAGGTCGGGAAAAAACGGCTCAGCCGTCGAGGCGAAGCCGACGCGCTCGCCGCTGGCCCACGAGAGCTCCGCGCCTGTGGCGTCTCTTGTTCCCCCTGCTCACCATCCGCGCCATCGACGTGGAGTCCGTAGCTCGACAGACGGCGTCGGGATGTGGTCGACCCGAGCAACCCGCTCGGCGTCTGCGGCCGTCCCGCGGCCGAGCTCCGCAGTCTCTTCAACCCCGACGGCTCCTCGCGCCTTCGGTCATCCTCGTTCTCCTGCTGAACATGCGCCGTGAAGTGCGGCGGCTCCTGTTGCAGGCCCCGTTGGATGGGCTCGATGTAGTCTTCGTGCCGTTGGCTCTTCGTCTTCTGCCAGCCCTTGCCCTTGCTCCCGGATGGCGTCGGTTGCTGCAGCGTCCGGAGCGCGGCACTCTTGGCTGCGGACGGGTGCGCCGGTGCCGCAGCGACGGCGACTTGCTGCCCGTACATGTCCTCTGGGTGCTTTAGCTCATGCACGAGCGCCTTGAGTTGCGCTTTTTCTTCCTTTAGGCGGGTCGTGCGGGCGCGCTCTTCGTCCAGGGCTTGGCGGGTCTCTGCCGCCGACTCTTTCACTTCCTGCAGCTGTTCTTCCAGCGCCCGCGCTGATTGCCACGCCACAGATGCACCATCCATTCAACAGGGGGATGTAAAGACACGCGATACATGGAGCTTGTGCGACCCACTCGGTTAGTGAACCGCAGCCGCGCGAAGCAACCGGGCCGCAAGCGAGGAATTATGCAACCGTCCTCGATAAAACCAGGGCACAACAAGGCCAGTGTCATTGTGCACGTACAGCGTGCGGCTTCGTGCAGCGAGTCTGCCCTCAGTTGCGCGGCCCAAAATTGAAGACCGTGCCTCAGGATGTCCACGAGCGCGTCCGGTCCAAGCCCAAAGGACGAGGAAGCCAGGGACCGGATCATGGCGTCGTCCGCCTCGACGGGAACAGCACGGACCCCATTTTTGGGGAGCACCTGGGAGCACAAAGGGCACGTCGCAGTCTTCTCGAGTCGCTGGAGTCCACACTCCGAGCCTGCCAACAACGAGGACGGAGATGGCAGCAGAGAATGCAATCGGGGACCAAGGAGAGGTGCACACAAAGCCAAAAATGCAACGCAGGCTGTCTAACAGCAGCGCAAGTGTCAGGAGAGGGGCGCTCGTCGACGAAATGCATTGGCGGTTTCGTCCGTGCAGCCCGGCCGCCTCCATAGACGAAATGGCATTCCCAAGGCCGGCACAAAAAACGCGCAGACCAAACGTACAGAACAGATGACGGCAGCGCGTGAGGAAGCCTTGCCCCAACACATCCTTCCAGCACATGTTGCACCTCATGGTGCTTGCACCGGCCGCGACAAGACTCTGATGAGCTTGCGCGGTGCTCGGACAGCAGCTCTGTCACGCCGCCGACCGCCACAGAGTTCTTGACACCCTGCGCACAATGCTCAGTACGCAGTATGGTCTCGCCGGAGGGTGAGGCCCATAGACAGGAACAGCCTCACACTGCGGGAGCGCACCGCGATAGCCGGCGGCAGCCAACTGAACGGACGGCATAGCGGATGTGCGAGCGCTTGCCTCAGGCCATTTTATCGCGTGCCACCCGCAGGGTGCGGGGACGCTCCTCCTGGAATGCGTGGTTTTTGGAGCCCCGGTGACTGCCCAGGTAGCCACAGCCCCCCTCTACTGCTGTCAGAGTGGGGGCCTTGGCCATACTGTATCAGGGATTGCTGCCCAAAAAAAAACAACATGGACGAGATGAAATTAGAATAAGTCCTCTCGATCCTCGCGCAACGGCTGCTTGTACTGCGCTACGCAACCTTTGAAAGTCGACGCGTTGTTTTGAAAGTCGACGCGTTGTTCTTCTCTCTGCCGATGCAAACCACGCATGACGGTACAGGATGCAAGAATGACATGGACACATAGAAAACGAGCTCTCCCAGCCAATTGGCACGAGCTCAGCCCAGTCTGTACAGCGGCAGATGCTCATCATACTGCATGCTCAAGAATCATCCACACTCCCGCTACAAAATGCCCTCACGTACAGGCAGCTCCATGGCGATGGACTCGCAAACCAACCTAAAGAAGAAATGCGTAGATCGAATGTCCAGCCCGCACTCGCACGTAATGGTTCATGTGCCACTACCAACAGGGCATCGCCACAGGTGAGGCCGACAGGGTGCCGTGCTAGCCTTCATGGATGAACAGAACTCCGTACCCAAGTAGCCTCATCGGCTGAACGGCCGTCACCTCTGGCTGGGAAGTCAGTCTGCACATTGTGCATGCTGCACGTCTGGGTCTACCGGCTTCTTGCATAGCTCCTCGGCGGCGCCACGAAGAGAGAAGCAGAATGTTACACGCATAAAAGAACGGGAAGCCTCACGGACCACGGGTGTTGAGCCCGACAGACATGGCGCGGACCATCATGCGCGACATAGTTGGCGGTGGCGCGCCATCATACAGTCGACCAGTCGCGGCTTGGTGCTCCAGTGTCCGCGCCTGCTGCTGCCTCCGCTGTTGGTTGACGACAGATGCGGCCACAAGAGGGACTTCGTCGACCGGCGCGATGGCCTGGTTGCACACGGGACACCGGTTTTTGCGGGATGCCCACACGGCAATACATCTGCCGCCCACGACCAATAGAACCAAAAGAAAGACGAACAAGAGAAGAATGGGACTAGTGAACAGACTATAAGTGTTAGCATGCAAGCTACGGGGTACCCGTCACGGCCAAGCCACCAGCAGACCGGAAAGCAGAACAGGCCACACCGCGCCTGCACCGCCCCCGTCCATTGGAAAACGTACGCATCGTGAAACAGGTGTGCGCATGCTGGCATCTGGCGAACGATGTCCCCATCGGCCATTGCCTCTAAGCACACCGCACACGCCGGGGTCTCCTCCTCCCCTATCTTGGCCTGCGGCAGCGTTATCGGCGGGCAGAGGCGGTCCAGCTCAGCGCGCGACACGGGTAGTGGTGGCCGCTTGGCGGCCGCCGCCGCCTCACCCTCTGGCAGCGACACTCGGGGCGGGGACGACACTCCAGTGGCGGCGGAGCCGGCGCCGCGCTCCTGAACGTCCAAGACCAACGCGCTGTCAACAGAATCAAACGATGCCCTCTGCGAGTCGGCTGCGGACTGCCCCCGGTCAACGAGGAAACCTGCGAGAAATTGGCGCCGTAGGGCCGTCATCATTCGCATCAAGACAACGATTGCCACGAGTAGCGTTACTCCAAACGCGCCGTAGACGACGCCGGATGGAACTCGCATGGCAGAGGAAGGGGAGGGGGTATAGAGCGGGGATGGCGGGCACACAAGGCAGGAAGAAGGCAAGGGAACGGAAGGCAGCAAACGACAGCACTCACGGTGAGCCGCGGCTCAGCCGAGCAGCCATGGTTGCCCACAACAGTCTCCATTGCGGCTGGCGAGCTCTCGCGTGCCGCGCAGCACTCTCGTTGATCTATGGAGTTTTCATAAATACCCATGTCGTCCTTCCACGCAGAATTAATTGCATGTGAAAGCATGTGCCGCAACTCGCGATGCATGCACGCTTCCACGGGACCTTCACACTGTACGGAGGCACGCAACCTCTTCTGTACGTGGCGAGGGCACAGCCGCATCTGCCGAAAGGAACGCCTCTTTCCGTAGTGACTGACCACCCCCTCCGAGATGTACGGCATGCGGGTCGCTCACGGCTCCTCTGGGGAAGTGTTTGCGCCGACATCCTGTGGCGTCGACACGCTCAAAGGCGTGGTGACCGCCAAGGCAGCAGCGATGCCGCCGACGCAGACGTGGCAGGGGGGGCGTCCCTCCCCCCCAACGCCACTGTCAATGATCGTTCACATCAGCGGCATTCCCGTGCGGCGGCTGCGCGGCTGGTCAGCTAGGTGGCGGCACCTGTGCCACCACGCCGCCATCGTTGCCGCCGCTCGCACCCCCAAGTGGTGTCAAGCCCCGCGCACCTCATCGCGGTGCACGTTGATATGTTGGTGGCAGTGACGCCCATTCACACTAATGCTTTCTGTCAAACTCGACGTCTCCAGGAGTACCTAGAGAGGAGCGCGAGAGGGCTTGGGCAATTGCCATGCTGACTCGCTCGGCACCCCGCCTCCCTCGCGATACTGGCGACCCCCGGCGGCACAGTAGCCGAGGCTCGTCGACGACACTACCACCGTTCACTCCCTGCTCGACGACAGACCATGTGCTCGGGTGGCAATAACTGCGGTACCGCGTCAGACCACGCCATCCCCGGGTGAAGAGGCAGGGGAAGTGCCATGCGGAGTCGTCCTCCACCGCCTCTTGGCGTGGACTCGGTCAAAGTCGTCCTCTTCGTCAACTGTCCTCTCCCAATGGAAACCCCTCATATGGACCAAATGGCAGGCGTCGCCGCAACAGCAAGTTGCGACAGCAGACAGCACGATGGTCGCTCTTCCACTCTCCGCCCCGTCATGCAACGGCCGTACACACACCCGGCCCTCCCTGCACGACGCGGCTGGTCTGCGTCCTGCCGTGCGGCGTGAGCACGATGCCGACGCATGTCCCACCAACGCGCTCTGCAGACCGATACCGCCAGGCGTCGCTGATCCGTGGGAGCAGCGACGGCCCCGCGGAAGCACTGTCCGCCCGCACCGCCGACGTGTGTGGTGGGGACCTCGTCACCCCGGTGACGAGGTCACTGCGACAACCTCGACGCCAACGGCAAACGAGGTGCGAAGTCGAACCGCGCAAAAACGCAGGCCGAAGGGCACGGACGGGGAGGCGAGACCGAGACGTATCTTCCACGGCTCGCGGTGGCCGACGTCTCACCGCCGCACTCTCTTCGGTGCATTCAGCGGACAAGGAAGCCGAACCGGAAGCCTTGTTTGGCAACAGGCAAACACACGCCAATTTATTGGTCCATCTATTCGGGAATCAGAGCCACAACACTGCGTGATTCTGTTCGGCGCTCTTGCCAGCCTCCCTCGAGTGGGGCCCATGCAGGACCTCATGAGCGCATCCGCTCGAATAGAGAAATTAACAGAGACAGCTGATTACACTCATGTCAGCGACTGCCGGACTCAATAGAAATAACTGCCACCAAGTCCAATCGAACCTTGATCGTTCGTCTGTAAAGTAGTTTGGTGCAATCTCCCAGCCACAGACCGCAGCCAGGAGGCTGACTTCCACCCCGAGTTGGGAGCCACCCACACCACGTGCACCGCCGTCGCCGACGTCAACGTCGTCGGCCGGATGCCACCGCCATCTATCTCGCCGCACCCTGCGACGGTACCGCCCTGCCCCCCTGCGCAGCTTGTTGCCGCTACCCTGTCTTCCGACTAGCCCTATGAATGCCTCTTCTGTGTGAGCCCTTCTCCCCGCCTTGGGGAGTAGGCGCAGCCCTGGCTGCAACGGTTTGCACTCAGCAGTCTAGCATGAAAGTGTGCTTGGAAGCCACTCTTTTTGGACTGCGGGCTGCCTCGCTGCATCGTGTTTCTCGAAGTCGCTGTAGCAATTGTGAGTCTAATTAAGGCCGCCGAGCCATCGTGATCCGACCGCAAGCTCGCGACCCAGGACCGTGCACCCAAACTCCAATGATGCAGAACCGCCTCTGTTGACGGCGTGTTTGGGGACAGCCTTTCGTACAGGTTCGTGTTTTGTTCGGGCTGCCTCGTGCACCAAGGCTCAGTGCAACGTCGCCCCGCGCGAGGGCGCGAAAGCGCATGATTGGCGATGAGGCCACTGTTTGCGCATGGCATACTATCCGGTTTCTGAAAAACGCGACAGACTGTAAACCGATGGCGCGGCTCTCCACCTTGCATTTTCCCGCGGCTCGCGCGGCGGCCGGTCTGAACGAGTCGCCGCCCCACCCGCGTCACACTGTTTGGGGTTCATTGCGCATTGCTGGTGTTGCCCTCTTTACCGCGGGAACGGCGGTGTGACACCTCGTCAGGGTCTGTGACGGGCCCCAGAACGAGGGGCCACCCGAGCACACTGACGCCGGGCACAACGCAGAGCAGAGCGGGCGGGCCAATTGCCGTCACGCGCCGCCGAGGCGGCTGGTGTCCCTTTTTGGCGGCCTTGCCGCAACCGACCGACGCGGCTGGGCGGGCAAAAGTGGCGGCGGGGCGGCGCCTGACGGGCGTGGGAGGAGCGGTAGCCCCCCATCCGCCGATGGCCAGACATTGGCTCCCCCCCGATTGGGCCGTTCCCGCCCTCCCGCTGGTGGATTGATGATGTCTTTCCGGCTGGTGTGCGCGCACGCTGACCGCCGCAGGGGGTGCTATGGACGCTATGTTCTTTCGATTCGGATATCTTGTACTGGCCGCAGCTGTGGGGCCGGCGTCGACCACTCATCGCGCCAATAGAGTCCCTGCTGCGGAATGGGACTCGGCCCCAGAGGCGTCGCGACGCCTCAGCGCGTCTACGCGGCACAGCCATGGCCTCGTGTTCCACCAGCTCGTCGTGACGGAACACAGAAGTGCGCCCGGGCCGGCGGCACGCACTGTATCGTCACTTCCGGCTTTCGAATTTCACTTTTCTCATCCGGCCGCAGCGGTCCCCGCTGGTGCGGCTGCCAGTGCGTTGGCGGGGCGCGCGCGCCCCGCCTTGCTGGCCTCGTCAAGGCCGCCCCGGTCACCCGTCGGTCCACGATGGGGCGGCGGCGGCGCAGGGGTCGGCGCTCGCCCGGATGGCGGCGAAGGAGAAGCGCGCGCTCCATTGTCTCGGCATCACGAAAACGGGCCAGCCGAGGCACCCGCTCTACCTGCGCGCCGATGCGCCGCTGGTGCCGTGGCACGACCCGCGGGGGGCGATGACACTGGTCCCCGGAAGCAACTAACGCGATTTGGTCGCGCGCGGCCCGCTTTCATTAGGCGTACACAGATGTTAACACCGCTTCCGTCACGGCACGCGCCGCAGAAGCGGGAAGAAGATTGATGGATGCACAAACGGTGGTGGGCGTCGGGGCATCGGCCGGGGGTCTCGAAGCGCTCGAAAAGCTGCTGGACGGCGCCCGCCCCGACGGACGCTCCGCCTATGTCGTCGTCACGCACCTGTCGCCCGATTTCAAGAGCCTGCTGGACGAACTGCTCAAGCGCCATACCGAGATGACGGTCTGCGTCGTCGAGGAGGGGATGCGGATCGAGGCGGATGCGGTCTACGTCATTCCCCCGAACACCGAGATGATCGTGGTACAGGATCACCTGCACCTGAGCGACCGGGGGCGCAGCCCGGCCCAGACGATGCCCATCAACGTGTTCCTGTCGTCGCTCGCCAAGGAATACGGCCCCCGCGCCATCGCCGTCATCCTGTCCGGCTCGGGCAGCGACGGGGCAAAGGGGGCGGAGGCCGTGCGGGCCGCCGGGGGGGTCGTGATCGTGCAAGATCCTAACACCGCCCGTTTCGACAGTATGCCCCGTGCCGCGATCCTCAGTTGCGTCAATGCGAGAGTCGTCAAAGCGGAAAGGATCGGAACCATCATCGCCGGTCTTGCCGGGGGAAACGAGATTATTGTCGATACCGAAGAAACCACGGACCCGTCCCTCGACATGCGTGCCGAGGCGCTGACCGAAATCCTGGTCATGATCTACGGCGTCTCGAACGTCGATTTCTCGCTCTACAAGATCAACACGATCTACAGGCGCATCCTTCGCAGGATGACGGCGCTCAAGCGGGAAAGCGTCAGCGAATATCTCGAAGACCTTCGCGCGGACCCCGAGGAGCAGAAGAAGCTCGCGAACGACCTTCTGATCAACGTCACGGAGTTCTTCCGTGATCCCGCCGCCTTCGAGCTGCTGCGAAGCAAGGTCATCGAGCCGCTGGTCGCCGAAGTGCAGGATCGCCGGGCAATTCGCGTCTG